>ENA-ORMX01000091-ORMX01000091.1-human-gut-metagenome-genome-assembly--contig:-NODE-91-length-62655-cov-9.757540_pt1 | contig 62655 bp, 64 predicted proteins | sample MGYA00242108_ERZ509007 | MGnify/ENA primary metagenome ERZ509007 (study PRJEB26280, sample SAMEA2338745) | human gut metagenome | biome: human gut; feature: human-associated habitat; material: faeces...
TTGTCCAGGTCTATGATGTTAAAGTCTTGAATACCCCAAAACTTGACAAAGAACCCCTTTTGTCGTAGTGAATATATCAATAATTGCAATGTTATTTTTCTTTTTGCAAACTATTGTTTTTGTAATCTATTTGTGTTATAATTACCTTAGTTGCATAGGTAGCCGCATTCTTGTGGAGCTTATGCCTGGTCATGCGGATCAGTGGCGCTTGTCGAGCTTTCGGCAGGCGCCTTTTCTTTTATGTCAGTTGCAATCGCCGGCTTATATATTTTTGCCTGACTTTATGCTATAATCAAAGGAGGAAACATATGAAAAAGCAATTTTCTAATCTTGACAAGCTGACTCTTTCCAACGATTTTCTTTTCAAGCATGTTATGCTCAGAAAACGCATCTGCAAGCACATTCTGGAAGAGCTTTTACATACCGAAATTGCAGATATCACCTATCTTGAAGCAGAGCAGACTATCGATGTTTATCCAGACAGCCATGGTATTCGTTTGGATGTTAGAATTGCAGATACTGCCAATACTCATTACAATTTGGAAATGCAGGTAAAGAATCCTGTTAATCGTGCTACAGGAAAATTTCTGCTGCCTAAGCGTACCCGCTACTATCAGGCTATGCTTGATACAGATATGCTGCAAAAAGGTCAGGATTATGACGAATTATCTCCTACGTATATAATTTTCTTCTGTCTGTTTGATTTTTTTCAGGATTCCCAGCGTATTTATACCTTTAAGAAGCGTTGTCTGGAAAACATGAATATTGAATTGGCAGATGAAGCAGTTATTATGTTTCTCAATACCTTGGGAACCAAAGGTGATGTGTCACCGGACATTCAAAGTCTGTTTGACTACATCAACAGCAATACTATTACCAGTAATTTTACACGTGAGGTTGCTGACACGATTGTAGAAATTAAAAATGACAAGAAAGTGAGGGATGCCTATATGACTTACGAAATGCGTATGAAAGACCTGCGTGACGAAGCACATGCCGAAGGTCTGGCTGAAGGTAAGGCTCAGGGTCTCGCCGAAGGTAAGGCAGAAGGTCTTGCCGAAGGCAAGGCAAAAGAAAAGACTGCAACTGCAAAGCGTCTTTTAAGTATGGGATTACCTGTAGAGGATATTGCTAAGGCTACTTCACTTTCCGTTGAGCAGGTTGAAGCAATTAAGGCGGAATGAATTTGATAAAGAGTTTTTGCTTACAGTAAAGGCGTTCTCCCGCAGGGGAGAACGCCTTTTTACATTGTAACGAAAGCAGTTAAGCTGTTATGGTATACGCTTTATAGACTGCTTGCGAAGCTGACACTTACCATTTTTCCGGAATTCCGGGGAAGTCGGCAATCGTCAGCATACAGCAGCTGCCGGTAGCCAGCAGTGTATCTGCATCAGTATCATATACATGAATCTGCATAGTAATCAACAGGTTATTATGCGAAACAACCTCAGCCTGTGCCTCTACCATTGCACCGGAAGGAGCGCCCTTAATGAAATCTACGGTCATCGATACCGTAACCACGCGCTTGCCCATAGCGGCGCAGGCGATGCCGGTGGCATTATCCACCAGTGTTGTAAGCAAGCCTCCGTGCAGCTTGCCGTTGAGGTTTGTGTGGATGGCAGGGTCGATGCGCAGGCCTACTGCAGCTTTGCCGCAGCTGATGCTGTGAACCTTTATGCCGCAGTGCTGCATAAAAGCGTTATGCGTGTAGATATCTTTTACGCTTCGGATAATTTCTTCCGGTTGCATAAATCATTCCTCCTTTAGACAGGCGTCCAGCGCTTGGGCAACGTCGTTGCATTGCTCAAGGCTTGCTACCCAATTTTGTAAACGTAATGCCTTTGCTTCACCATAAACAGGTGCGGCAAGGCTCATAAACTTGGCACAGAGCTCCTCCCAAGTCAGAGGATTTTCCGGATCTCCCTTAGGATAATCAACCTGCATTGTAAGAGTTTGTCCGTTATGCAGCTGAATTTCTACTCTGGAAGCCAGCTTGGAAGCATCTGCTGCATGAAGCTGTTCCATAGCCTCATCGCGGATAACCTCGATGCGTTGCATTAAATCCGTAAGCTCTTTGTTGTGGATACATTCCTCGCTGAACTGCGCAATGCCTACTTCGCCGAACTTCAGCATAGCAGCGGAGCAATATTGAATACTAAATTTGCCGCCGTAGGGAGTTTGCGGCTGCGGATTGTTGATCAGATAGTTGGTAATATCGTTGACGTACAGTTTAATTTCAGCGATGTCCTCAGGCTGCAGGGAATGAGCCTTACGCAGCTCCTGAATGGCGTAAAGAGCAGCATGGGCATGCTTGCAGCAGGCGTAGGGCTTGAAGGAGTTGATGTCGATTTTCAGTTTATCAGTGCTCATGTTTTCGGTAAGTTTTTCCAAATGCGGTTCTTTGACCATGGCACGGCAGAAGCCCTTTTCGCCTTCTAAAATTTCACTGGCTGCAGTAAAACACTTCTGCGACAGATAAGCGCTGAGGACACCGCTGTAGGAAGCCTTGCCCGTGTGCAGCGGCTTGCTCATGGCACCTTCTTTGAGAAATTCCCACAGGCCTGCGGCCTGGGTGCCGGCGCTGCCATAGCACATCAAGGTCTGCTGTGCGTCAAGTCCAAGAGCGTTGGCGGCAGCAGCACCGGCGGCGATGGTGCCTGCGGTACCGGTAGTATGCCAAAAGAAGTAGGATTCTGGGATAACCGCTTCGCCTACGCGGCCGCTGGCTTCGTAGCCTGCACAAATTGCTGCAATGAGCTGCTTGCCGCTTTTGTGTTCGGCCTCGCAGACAGCCAACGCTGGGGAAACAACAACGCAGGCCGGATGAATAATCGACGGGTTATGCAGGTCATCAAAGTCCAGACTGTGAGAGGCAGCACTGTTGATAAAGGCTGAGTTCAGGGCACTGGCCTTTTTGGCGGGAAGGCTGCCGAAAATATTCGCCTGTGGTGCATCACCTTGCAGGATAACATCATGTATAATACGTACTGGTTTTTCCTGCGAACCGCGGACAGCAATTCCCAGCCAGTCCAGCAGACATTTTTTAGCCATTTCGATGCTGTGAGCAGAAAGCTTTTCGTAGCACAATTCTGCGGTAAATTTTGCTAATGCTTTAGTTGTCATTATAAATACCTGCCTTTGCTTTAATTTTAACTATTGCCATGGTATTCGCCAAACGCAACGTAAACACCTGCCTTAGCCTTAAAACAAATTACCTCCCTGCTGGTATTCTCCGAATACCTCGCGCAGTACGCCGCAGATTTCGCCTAAGGTTGCATAGGTTTTAACAGCATCAATCAGATAAGGCATAAGGTTAGCTTCACCCTTGGCAGCTTCCTTCAGAGCTTTCAGGGAAGAATCTACTGCTTGCTGGTCACGGTGAGCCTTCATTTCATTTACACGGGCAATCTGACGTTCCGCAACGCTTAAATCTGCCGTAATAACATCATTTGTTTTGACAGCCTTATTGTCCGTAAATTTGTTGACACCGATGACTGTACGCTTGCCTTTTTCAATATCTGTCTGATATTCGTAGGCATGGGCAGCCATTTCACCTTGCATATAGCCTTGTTCGATAGCAGCAACCGCACCGCCCATGGCATCAATTTTTTGGATGTATTCATAAGCTTCTTTTTCAAATTTGTCAGTGAGTGCTTCAACATAATAGGAACCGGCCATGGGGTCGATAGTGTCGGCAACACCGCTTTCGTAAGCGATGAGCTGTTGGGTACGCAGTGCAAGCGTTGCACTTTCTTCCGTCGGGAGGGCAATGGCTTCGTCATACGCGCAGCAGGCCATCGACTGAATGCCTGCAAGTACAGCAGACATAGCCTGCCAGGTAATGCGGGCAACGTTGTTCAAAGGCTGCTGTGCTGTTAGCACGCTGCCTGCGGTATGAACGTGTACGCGCAGCATCTGTGCTTTGGGAACGGTGGCTCCGTAACGCTCTTTCATGATGCGTGCCCACAAGCGGCGGGCAGCGCGGAATTTGGCTATTTCAGAGAAGAAATTAAGGCCTGCGGTAAAAATCCAGCTGATACCGGGAGCAAAATCATCAACCTTTTGGCCTGCTTTGATTGCAGCATCAATATAGGCCATGGCATTAGCGAAGGCAAAAGCGATTTCCTGTACCTCGGAAGCACCTGCTTCGCGAATGTGATAAGCGCCAACGCTTATAGTATTCCATTTGGGGATATTCTGCGAGCAATAAGCAAAGGTATCTGTAATCAGGCGCATGGAAGGACGTGGCGGAAAGATATAGGTTCCTCGAGCGATATATTCCTTGAGAATATCGTTTTGAATAGTGCCCTTCAGCTGCTCCGGTTTTACGCCCTGCTTTTCGGCAACAGCAACATACATTGCCAAAAGTACGGCTGCCGGACCATTGATGGTCATCGAGGTGCTGACCTTGTCCAAGGGAATCCCTTCAAAAAGCTTTTCCATATCAGCGAGAGAATCAATAGCTACGCCAACCTTGCCGACTTCGCCTTCGGATAACGGTGCGTCGCTGTCCAGACCGATTTGTGTCGGTAAATCCATAGCTACGGAAAGACCGGTTTGGCCTGCCTGCAGCAGATATTTGTAACGGGCATTTGTTTCTTCGGCAGTGGCAAAGCCTGCATAAGCACGCATAGTCCACAGGCGGCCTCTGTACATTGTTGGCTGCACGCCACGGGTGAAGGGATACTGACCTGGAAAGCCGAGTTTACTGTTATAATCAAATTTTTCATCGATATCTAAGGGTGTATATAAGCGCTTTTCGCTTAAATGCTGCCGTTCGGGGAATTTTGCGATTGCCTTGGCAACCTTGGCATCATAGGCATCTAAGCTAAGCTGTAAATCTTCTCGTGTAGTCATAATGATTTTCCTCCTTGGATTGCTCTTTCATCGTGCCTGTTTTTTCTAACGCTATGTGCATGTCGAAGGCATGTTCCAGGTCAACAGGCTCATGGCCGTTTTTTCTTTGCGCCATTTTCAGGTAATCATAAAGCTGTTCCCTGAAATCGGGGTGGGCGCATTTTTCGATAATCAGTTTGGCCCGTTTTAGAGGACTCAGACCGCGGATATCGGCTACACCTTGCTCGGTAATAAAAACCATCGTATCATGTTCGGTATGATCTGCGTGTGAAACCATGGGAACTACGCTCGAGATATTACCGCCTTTGGCAGTTGACGGGGTGGAGAATATTGTCAGGTAACCGTTGCGCATATAATCTCCGCTGCCGCCGATACCGTTCATCATACGGTTGCCCATAACATGGGTAGAATTTGCCTGACCGTAAATATCAAATTCAAGCGGTGTATTCATGGAGATAACGCCGAGGCGGCGGATGACCTCCGGATTATTGCTGATGTCGAGCGGGCGCAGAACAATGCGGTTACGGTAGAGCTCGGGATCTTCTTTATACATCTCCCAAACTGTCGGCGATGGAGTGAAGGCACAGCCGGAGGCTTGAGTGACCTTACCGCATTTTATCAGCTTGAAAACAGAATCTTGCAAAATCTCTGAGTACATAGTAAGATTTTCAAATTTAGATTCTGCCAAACCCATTAATACAGCATTGGCTATGCTTCCTACGCCGGACTGCAACGGCAGCATTTGCTGCGGCAGACGGCCGTGGCGCTGCTCGTGCTCCAGAAAATCAACCAGGTTAGCGGCAATTTTTTTGCTTGCTTCATCAGGAGCGCTTAAATTGCGTACATGGTCGACAATGTCTGATTCGACGATGCAGGTAATTCTGTCAAGTCCGCAGCTTACATAAGGAGAACCGATGCGGTCACCGACATGATAAATAGGGATTTCGGTGCGCTCAGGTGGTTTGCTGCAGATGTAAATATCGTGCATTCCCTCCAGCGTCAGCGGGATAGATGTGTTGACCTCAACAATAATTTTTTTCGCATGCTTTACAAGCATAGGCGTGTTGCCGACACCCGGACCGAGAACAATGCTGCCGTCTGCATTGATAGCAGCGGCTTCAACGATTGCAACATCAACATCGCCGTAAAAGCCGTAGTCGATTTGTTGGGCAAAGTGGCTTAAATGCTGATCAATATAGGTTACGCTGCCGGTGTTGATCTGGCGGCTGAGTGTTTTGTTGGAGGCTGCATAATAAGGCATGCGTCCGCTGATACCGCCAACTTCGGCAAGTGCTTCTTCGATTTCCGGTCCGACGGAAGCACCGCTCCAAATATTGATACGGCATTTTTTGCCGGCCTTGATGGCTTTAGCGAGAGCAAGTGTGGTTTTCTTAGGATAGCCAGAGGGGGTGAAGCCGCTGACACCGACATTCATACCATCGGTAATCAGTGTGGCTGCTTCGTCCGCGCTGACTATTTTGTCAAATAGGCAGGGGGTGCGCAAACGTGTTGCATCCAGCATTTCAAAAACCTCTTTTCTTTTTTGGAAATTTCCTTATCTGCTTACAGTTTAAATCTATCAACATATAAAGTAAAATACGGAAAATACATTTTACATATAAAAAATGCATATACGTTAACTCGTTCTTTGATGCGGGAACAGGATAATTCATGATATATAGTGGTCTGTTTTTAGAAAAAAACGAAAAACTTATGCTTTTATTCCTAATCACTTATAAAAATAATCTATTGGAGTTATATGTGTTTTGCATATGCTGTCATTGGTTTTATCAAAAATTTAATTTTAAAAACTAAAAAAGTACTCAGAAATATTGCTGTATAGTATAATAAAGGCAGAGAGAAGTAAAGGAGAACTATATATGGACATAGAATATTACCGCAATTTTATTGCCATAGTTGAGGCCGGCAGTATTTCTGCCGCAGCTAAGCAGATAGCGATTGCCCAGCCGGCGCTGAGTAATCAGCTTAAGGTGCTGCAGAAGCGTTTTGGTACGCAGCTGCTGCATGTGCGCCGTGGCGGTCACAGCATTGAGCTTACGGATGCAGGCTGTATTTTATATAACAAGGCTAAGTATATCTGCTCGGCAGAAAACAGCGCTCTGAAGGAGATAGTTGACTGTCAGGCAGGCTTTAGCGGTACGCTGCGCATAAGTCTGTCACCTTCGATGTCAATAAACTTTATTAAAAACTTTTTGAGTGATTTTTACAGAGAGTTTCCGCATATTAATTATGAGCTGTATGAGGTGCCGATTGACGAACAAACCCAGCAGCTTTTGGAGGGGAAAACGGAAATAGGCATTGCCAATGCACCCCTAAAGCAGTCTAAACGCTTTGAAACGCTGTTCAGCCGTAAAGAGCGTCTGGTTGCGCTTTTTCATAAGGATAGCCCGTATCTGAAAAATGATAAGCCTAATATCCTGCTGGATGATTTGGAGGACATTCCATTATGTCTGTCGCGTGGCTGTTCTGAGCTATTTTTTTCTGTGTGCTCGGATTCACACATTTTCCCGCAGGTTATGAGTATTAATACTACTAAGCTTTCGGCCATAGCCTGGGCAGAAAAAAATACCGGTGTGGCGATTGTACCGGCACCGGCTGTAGAATTGTTTCCGGCGAATCTGGTCCGCAAGGAAATCAAGGATGAGCGCTTGTTTCTGGAGATGACGCTGTCCATAGTTAAGGGCAGAGAGCTGTCACAGGTTGCGCAGACCTTTATTAATTATTATATGCAGAATAAATAAAAATACGCCTTAGGCTGTTGATGTCTAGGGCGTTTTTGTTTGCCTTCTTACTTTATTTTTTTCTTCGGGCGGTATTCTGAGATAAACAGACCAGTCATCGTCAATATAGTGCCGAGTGCCACCAGCAGGGTGATTTTTTCCTGCAGGACAATAGCCGAGGTAATTACGGTGATGACGGGCACCATATAAATATAAACGCTGGCCTTTACTGCCCCCAACTCCCTAACTGCCAAATTCCAAGTGACGAAGCAGAGTGCGGAAGCACCCAGTCCTAGAAAGACGATATTGAAAAGATAGGTAGTATTGGCGAAGCGTGCAAGGTTCAGCTCAAAATCCAAAAAACCGAGCGCTGGCAGCATAAAGAGAATGCCGTAGAAAAAGGTTCTGCGTGTAGCGAGGATAACAGGATAGCCGTAGCTGCTGATTTTTTTCGTCAGCAGGGCATAAAACGCCCACACAACGGCAGCCGAAATAGCCAGCAAATCACCCAGCGGATTGAGCTGTATGGCTGCACCGTTGAAGCTGATGCAGGCAATACCGCTCATCACGATAAAAAAGCCGATGATGAACTGTTTGCTTAAGCTGCCGGCAGAATGCATAAAATAATGCGCCAGCAGCGCAGTAAAGAAAGGCGCGGTGCTGCCGATTACGCTAACGTTGGAGGCTTGCGTATAGGTCAGGGCGATGTTTTCCAAAAGGTAGTAGAGGCAGATGCCGCAGAGGCCTGCTGCCATAAAAACAGGCTCCTGCTTTTTATCTGTTTTCAGCATTTTAGGATAGGCTAGCCAAAGGGCGAAAAAGGCCATAATAAAGCGGAAAAAAAGGATTTCCAGCGGCTGAAAGCCGGTAAGTAAAACCTTGGTAGAAATAAAGGTCGTGCCCCAGGTAGCAATTGTAATGAGTGCAGCAAGGTGACCGATGTAGCGAGTGTTTTGCATTTGCTTGGGAATCTCCGTTCTTTTTAGTGCGCAATAAAACGCACTCTATGATTTTAGCAGACTAAAATCCTGCTATGAACAAACTATCCCCTCTGCCGGTATGACAGAAGGGATAGGCTTTAAGTTTTTATTTTGTGTGCTTGTCTTCGGCAGCCTGCTTATTGGGGGCTGCTGCTGCGTATTTCGTCAGTGCGACCTTCGTAATGTGGAAGTCGCCTACGGCAGCAGGACCGTCGATACAGCCGTTGGAGCAGGCCATACCTTCGATATAGCTGCAGTCGAGCTTGCCTGCGGCAGCAGCCTTAACCGTATCACGGCATTTGTTCAGTCCGGAGCAGTATTGCGCATTATGTACCTCACCGCCCATATCGGCAACCGTATCCTGCACGGCAGCACTTACGCCGGCCGTCAGAGGGAAGCTCAGGCCAAGCTTGGAGGCATCGCGTTCATAAGCAGTATCACCGCTCATTTCCGCAAATTTGATATCCTTGCCCTCCAGCATGCACATGATCTCTTCAAAGGTCAGCACATAGTTGATGGTTTCGCGGTGCTCGCGTGCTTCCACCTTTTTTGCGATGCAGGGACCGATGAACACAGTAACTGCATAAGGATATTTTTGCTTAATCAGCTCAGCGCAGGTGAGCATGGGAGAAGGTGTATCCGAAATCTTGTCGGCTGCCTCCGGTACCTGTGTTTTAATCAGCTTAACAAAGGCAGGACAGCAGGAGCTGGTCATAAAGCCCTGCTTGGCAGGAACCTTCTCCAGATATTCCTCTGCTTCCTTAACGCTGGTGATATCGGCGCCGATACCAACCTCTACAACTTCAGCGAAGCCTGCTTTTTGCAGTGCCTCGTAAATTTGTGCCATGGTAATCTTCAGACCGTATTGGCCTACGATAGAAGGTGCCACAAGGGCGATAACCTGCTTGCCCTGCTGGATTTCGCGGATAACGCGGATGATATTGCTGCGCTCGTCGATAGCGCCGAAGGGGCAGGCATTGCGGCAGGCACCGCAGGAAACACATTTTTCGTGGTCAATGACAGCCTTACGGTTTTCACCGATGCTGATAGCACCGATGGCGCAGGCACGCACGCAGGGACGATGGATTTCGATAATCGCACCGTAGGGGCACATCTGCTTGCAGCGACCGCATTCGATACATTTCGTTTTATCGATAAAGGCGCGGTCCTGAATAATGCTGATAGCCTTTTTCGGGCAGTTATTCATGCATTTGTGGGTGATGCAGTGGCGGCACATATCGGTAACGTAATAAGCATCAATCGGGCATTGGTCGCAGGCTGCGGGGAGCACGTCGATAATCGGCAAATCGGTGCGCTCAGGCTCGTTCAGCGTCAGCTTGGCAGCCTCGATGATATTGCTGGAGCACTCCTGGCCCAGCGCCATATCAATACGGTTTTTCAGTACGGCTCTTTCTTTATAAACACAGCAGCGGTAGCGCGGAGTATCCTCGCGTACCTCCTGCAGAATATCGTAGACGTGGTCAGGCAACTCGTTATTCCAGGTGTAGCGGGATAAATGCTCCAGCACCATGCGGCGCAGCTGCGCAACAGCGGTTAATTCCATAAGGGTTCCTCCTTGGCAATTAGTTATATTGCGTTTTGCATTGCATACTCTATACTGTACAATTCTTTACAGAACGCAAAAATCCTGCTGAGGAGCATGCGTAATGGTTTTAATAATGTTAAATTTGGTATTTTTCTAAACAGTTATATAGATGAATCTGTCAAAAAATCTCTGATATTTTTATGGATAATACCATTACGGCTCATATCGAATTCGTCGAGTGAAAGCACATATTTCGGATAATTATCGGTAATTTCATTGTAAACACCGAACTCACGTTGAATAGTTTCTTCTGCAGCCAATAAGTACGTAACTTGAATATAAATTTTTTTATCCTGTTTTTCACAGATAAAATCAATTTCTTTGGTATCTACCTTGCCTATGCTCACCTTATAACCACGGCGTAAAAGCTCCAGATAAACAATATTTTCCAGAATGAGATTGATATCCTTCATGTTGCCGCCGAAGACTGCTTCGCGGATGCCATGGTCAGCCACATAATATTTTTCGTTGATAGCAAGCAGCTTTTTACCTTGTATATCCTGACGTTTTACCTGATAAAACAGAAAGGCATCGGTGCAGGCTTTAACGTAGTTGATAATGGTTTCTGTTGCCATGCTGCGTCCTTCGCTTTTCAAATATTTAGAAAGCACATTGGCAGAAAAAATGGTACCGATATTTGCAGTTATGTAGGTAAGTATGCGTTCAAGCATGTCAACATCACGGATATTGTTGCGGCGTACAATATCTTTCAGTTCTACTGATGTATATACATCCTGTAAATATTGTTTGCAGGCAGCTTCGTTATATTGCAGAGCTGCCAGATAGGGCATTCCGCCGAAGTGCAGGTATTTCTTAAAGCAGTCTGCTTCACTTGTATTAGGCTGTATAGTATTATATAGCTCAATAAATTCAGAAAATGAAAAAGGATAAATAACAAATTCTACATAGCGTCCTGCTAAATAAGTGGCTAATTCACCAGATAGGAGTTTGGCATTGGAACCGGTGATATAAATATCACAATTAAGCTCTATACGTAAGGAATTAATACATTTTTCCCAATCTTTTACTTCTTGGATTTCATCAAAGAAAAGATAAATTTTTTCTGTTAAAGCTTGGGTTTGGCTTATTATTTCATCATGAAGAGCCTGGGCATTGCAAAGCCCGGCAAAGCTCATATTTTCAAAATTATAGGAAATAAGCTGTTGGGGAGTAACTCCTTGTTGTAACAGCTCTTGTTTTATAAGATCTAACATAACAGATTTACCGCAACGTCGGATACCTGTAAGTACTTTTACTAAATCACTGTTAATGAATGGGCGGATTTTTTGCATGTAAGATTCTCTTTTGATCATGTAAATCACCTCACTATCTATATAATATATCAGTTATATCTTAAATTCAAGACGAAAACCAAATTTTTATCAGATATAACTGAAACTTTTTGCGATTTTAGATTTTTATCAGTTATATCTGATAAAAATCTCTGCTGTTGTAGTCAAAAATAAGCATACTTTTTTAGTATACGCAGAAAAAAATTAAAATTTTTTTCTCTTACCCCCTTTACAAATTCAAATCCTAGTATTATAATAAGCGCATAAAGCAACGACGTGGTTGTTGGATTGAAAGATCCAAACTTTGTAGTTGCTTTTTCTTTTATATCAGCGGTGAGAATTATCCTCTTACCCATGATAAGTGCAACGAAGCACCGTAGCAGCGCAGGGCGCAGCTGACGGTGCTTTCTTATTTACAGAGTAAGAGAGAAGAAAATCTGTAAAGCACAAAAAACTGTATTTCAAATGAGGGACTTACACTTCGTAAACCCAAGGAAATTCTCAGAGAGAAATTAGGGAGGTTTTACAATGAATGATGTACCGAAACTGTTTGGCAGCTTAGTTTTTAACGAAAGCGTTATGAAGGATCGTCTGCCGACTGCAACCTATAAGGCATATAAGGCAGCAGTGCTGGCAGGCACTCCGCTGAATCTGGAAATTGCTAATATCATTGCCAATGCTATGAAGGACTGGGCTCTGGAGCATGGCTGCACTCATTTCACCCATTGGTTCCAACCGATGACCGGCATCACCGCTGAAAAGCATGAAAGCTTCATTTCTCCTACTGCTGAAGGCCGTGTAATCATGGACTTCTCCGGCAAAGAGCTGATTCAGGGCGAACCTGATGCTTCCAGTTTCCCGTCCGGCGGTCTGCGTGCAACCTTTGAAGCTCGTGGCTATACAGCATGGGATCCGACCTCCTATGCATTTATCAAAGATAACTGCCTGTGCATTCCTACAGCCTTCTGTTCTTACACCGGCGAAGTGCTGGATAAAAAGACTCCGCTGCTGCGTTCTATGAATACAGTCAGCAAGGCAGCCTGCAAGCTGCTGAAGCTGTTCGGCATTGATACTATCCGCGTCAACAGCACTGTTGGCCCGGAACAGGAATATTTCCTCGTAGATAAAAAAATGTGGGAAAAACGTAAAGACCTGGTTTACACCGGTCGTACCCTTTTCGGTGCGAAATCTCCGCGTGGCCAGGAGCTGGACGACCATTACTTCGGCATTATCAAACAAAGAGTTCTTTCCTTTATGAAGGATTTGGACGATGAGCTGTGGAAGCTGGGCGTACTTGCTAAAACCGAGCATAACGAGGTTGCTCCGGCACAGCACGAGCTGGCACCTATCTTCACCACTACCAACGTAGCATCTGACCATAACCAACTGATGATGGAGTTCATGAAACGTGTTGCTCTGCGTCATGGTCTTGTTTGCCTGCTGCATGAAAAACCTTTTGATGGTGTAAACGGCAGCGGTAAGCATAACAACTGGTCCTTATCTACGGAAGAAGGCCTGAACCTGCTGGATCCCGGCAAGGAGCCGTACAAAAACCTGCGCTTCCTGACCTTCCTGGCAGCAATTATCAAGGCTGTTGATGAATATCAGGATCTGCTGCGTGTATCTGTTGCCAGCGCCGGCAATGACCATCGTCTGGGCGCAAATGAAGCTCCTCCGGCTATCGTTTCCATGTTCCTTGGCACTGAGCTGACTGCAGTTCTCGAAGCTATTGCAGCTGACAAGGTTTACAACGGCAACCCGGAAAGCTACATTAAAGTAAGCGACGATACTATTCCTGCTCTTGTTAAGGACAACACCGACAGAAACAGAACCTCTCCGTTCGCCTTCACCGGCAATAAATTTGAATTCCGTATGCTGGGCAGCATGTTCTCCATCGCCGGCCCCAACATCGTACTGAACACCATCGTTGCCGAAGAGCTGGATGAATTTGCCGATAAGCTGGCAGATGCTCCTGATCTGGAAGCAGCAGTATATGATTTGGTTAAAGAAACCTATAAGGCTCATAAACGCATTGTCTTCAATGGCAACGGTTATACCGATGCATGGGTTGAGGAAGCTGCCAAACGCGGTCTGCTGAACCTTAAATCTACTCCGGAGGCTTTGCCGTATCTGGGACATGCCAAGAACATCGAGCTGTTCGAAAAGCATAATATCTTTACAAAAGCCGAGGTTGAATCCCGTGTAGAAATCCTGCTGGAGAACTACAGCACCACGATTTCTATCGAAGCAGCAACCATGCTGGATATGTTCCATAAGGACATCCTCCCGGCAGTTACCGCTTATACCGGAGATTTGACCAAAGCAGTACTTGATAAAAAGGCTGCCGGTGTCAGCGCAGGCTTTGAAGGCGCACTTGCCGATAAGCTGAGCAAGCTGGGCGGAGAAATGTATGCATCCTCCCTGAAGCTGGAAGATGGCTTGAAGGAAGCAGCAGAAATCGGCGATAGCGAGAAACAGGCTCTGTACTATCACGATACCGTTCTTGAAGAAATGGGCAAGCTGAGAAGTGCGGTTGATGCTGCCGAAGCTTTGACCGGTGGTAAGTATCTCGACTATCCGACTTATGGTGAGTTGTTGTTTGGTGTAAATGAGTAAGCTGCAGTTGCCTTCTCGACAGCCTTGAGTAAGGTGTGTTAAGATAAAATAATATATATAAACTCATACACAATGGGGTGTATCCGAAAAATCGGGTACGCCCCTTTTTCTTTAGCTAATGCCATGTGAGCGCTGCTCAATGACACGTTAAAAATTATTATAATTTGAGGGGTGTTTACAAATGGACAAATATGTATCTGCCGATACTATATGGGTGCTGATAGGTGCCTTCCTGGTATTTTCTATGCAGCCGGGCTTCGCAATGGTTGAAACAGGCTTTACCAGAGCCAAAAATGCCGGCAACATCGTCATGAAAAATGTCATGGATATGTGCCTCGGCTCCATCGTTTTTTGGGTTCTGGGCTTTGGCCTGATGTTTGGTACTGATATCGGTGGCTTCATCGGCACGCCGGACTTCTTCGTTAAGGGTGATTACGGTGCCAGCTATCCAAGCACTGCGTACTTTATCTTCCAGACGATGTTCTGTGCTACCGCAGCAACCATTGTTTCCGGTGCTATGGCAGAACGTACCAACTTCCTGGTTTATTGCATTTACAGCGTATTAATCAGCGCTATTATTTACCCGATTAGCGGTCACTGGATTTGGGGCGGCGGCTGGCTCGCACAGATGGGCTTCCACGATTTCGCCGGTTCTACTGCCGTTCATATGGTAGGCGGCGTTGCTTCTCTCGTCGGTGCCAAGATGATTGGTGCGCGTATCGGCAAATACAATGCCGACGGTACGGTAAACGCTATTCCCGGTCACAGCATTCCGCTTGGTGCCTTGGGCGTTTTCCTTCTCTGGTTCGGCTGGTTCGGTTTCAACGGTGCTTCCACCGTTTGCGCAACCGGTGATGACGCATTGATTTCCATGGGTGCTATCTTCACTACCACTAACATGGCTGCAGCAGCTGCTGCTACAGCAACTATGATTTACACTTGGATTCGCTACGGCAAGCCTGATGTTTCCATGACACTGAACGGCGTACTTGCTGGTTTGGTAGCAATTACTGCAGGATGCGACATGGTCAGCCCGGCCGGCGCTTTAATCATCGGCCTGATTGCCGGTGTGCTGGTAGTCGCTGCAGTTGAATTCTTCGACCAGAAGCTGAAGATTGATGATCCTGTTGGTGCAATTTCTGTTCACGGTGTCTGCGGTGCCTTCGGTACTATCGCAACCGGTCTCTTCGCTCTTGACGGCGGCCTCTTCTATGGCGGCGGCACTGATTTCCTGGTAAAACAAATCCTCGGCGTTGTAGTTGTAGCAATCTATGTTGCGATTACCATGACGATTATCTTTAAAGTTCTTGATAAGCTCTTCGGTCTGCGTGTTAAGGAATCCGAAGAAATTAAAGGCCTGGATATGGAAGAGCATGGCCTGCTCAGCAGCTATGCCGACTTTATGCAAACTCCGTTGGAGGCACAGACCTCTGTTACTACTACTTATGTTACTCCGGTCAAGGAAACTGCAGCTAAGCCTGCAGGCGCAGTAAAGATGAGCAAGGTTGTTATTATCACCTCGCAAAATCGTTTCGAAGCATTGAAGAATGCTTTGGATAAGCTGGGAATTACCGGCATGACTGTTACCAAGGTTCTGGGCTACGGCATCCAGAAGGGCTCCACGGAAATGTATCGTGGTGCTGAGGTTGCTGCACACCTGCTGCCGAAGGTAAAGGTTGAAATGATTGTTTCCGCAATTCCTGTTGCAGCAGTAGTAAATGTTGCTAAGCAGGTTCTGTATACCGGCAAATACGGCGATGGCAAAATCTTCATCTATGATGTTGAGGATGTTGTTAAGATTCGTACCGGTGAAACAGGCTATGATGCTCTGCAGGATTATCCTATTGAGGAAAAATAATTTGCTTCTCCCTAATCAAACTCCCTAATAAAACAGGAAGGCGCTCGATGTCTTGCGTAATGCAGGCTAAGAGCGCTTTTCTGTGTGTTGGAGGAGAATGCTTTTATAATCTTATTATGGCGAATTATGGCGAAAAAACTTGCAAAACTGCATTGTTTAGGCCAAAATAAGATTGAATCGTATTTTAGTCGGATTGGAGTGAATGCTATGAATAAAAACGTTGCTTTATATAATGAGATGATAGCTTTTTTTGCCAGAGATGCACGCCGCTGCCAGCATTTTATCAAGGTTGCCAGCCTGGCCAAGCAGCTGGCTGAGAGCGAGGGTGCAGATGCAGAGCTGACAGAGCTTGTTGAGGCGGCAGGTCTTGTGCATGACTGCGGTATTAAGCCGGGTGAAGCCAAGTACGGAGCCGGTCATTGCACCGGTAAAATTCAGGAGCAGGAGGGACCGTCGGTAGCACGCAAACTTTTGCAAAAGGTTGGCTATACACCTGAAAAAATTGAACGCATCTGCTATCTTGTCGGTCATCACCATACGTATAATATCATTGACGGTCTTGATTATCAGCTGCTTGTGGAAGCTGATTTTATAGTAAATTTTTATGAGGACGGTACGCCGAAGGAGAATATTGCCAAGGCTGTGGAGCGGATTTTTAAAACAGAGAGCGGAATAAAGCTGGCAAAGACTATGTTCGGTCTTTGATATACAATGCTGTGGCTTTTCGGTCACAGCATTTTTCTTGCTATTTTGCCTCATGCTTGCTAAAATAAACAGGATTAGGTTATTTTTTGGAGGCATAGAATATGAAGGAAATTTATGATTTAGCAGAGCAGTACCATAACGATGGCAATAACTGCGTAGAATCCGTAGTTAAGGCGTGCAATGACGGCTTAAAGCTGGGCCTGCCGGATGTGGCAATCCGCATGGTGTCCGGCATGGGCGGCGGTATTGGCCGCAGCGGCTGCGTGTGCGGTGCGCTGAGTGGTTCCTGCCTGGTTATCAGCTCTATCGTGGGCAGATTGGACCCGTCTGAAAAACATCAGACAGAGGTCTATAAATATACGCATGAGTTTTATGAGCGCTTTACCAAGCATTTCGGTGCTTCCTGCTGCAGAGCGCTGAACCGCCTGAGCTTCGGTACACCGGAATACAGAACTAAATGCATTAAAATTACTGCCGAAGCAGCAGACATGGTATCCGATTATCTGCAGGAAAAGGGCCTGGTAAAATAGGCATTGGCTGCGAAGCTGAAAGAAGGACTGATGGAGGTCAGGCTGATGGAAAAAACTGAGTTGAAGAACATTGTAATTTTAGCAACCGGCGGCACTATTGCCGGCAAGGCTGCTTCCGGTACCCAGATGACTGGCTATACTGCCGGTGCCTACAGCGTTGCCGATTTGCTGGCAGGTGTGCCTGAACTGGGCGAGCTGGCGCATATCAGCGGTGAGCAGCTGTGCAATATCGACAGCAGCAGTATTACCGATGCGTTGCTGCTGCGTCTGGCGCAGCGTTGCAATGAGCTGCTGGCGCAGAATGATGTCGACGGTGTTGTTATTACCCATGGTACCGATACTATGGAAGAAACGGCCTTCTTCTTGAACCTGACGGTAAAGAGTGCTAAGCCGGTGGTACTCGTGGGCGCAATGCGTCCTGCCACCGCAGTCAGTGCCGACGGACCTTTGAATATTATCAACGCTGTTAAGGTGGCTGTGGATGCTGCAAGCGCCGGGCAGGGCGTGCTGGTGATGATGAACGATGAAATCTACAGCGGGCGTGACGTGACCAAGACAAACACGGCGAATGTGGCAACATTCAAGGCAACGAACGGTGGTCCTTTAGGCTTTATCGTTGGCGGTGAGGTACATTACTATTATCGCAGCGTGCGTCCGCACACACTGCAGAGCGAGTTTGACGTAAGCGGTGTTACTGCTTTGCCGCGCGTGGATATCATCTACACGCATATCGGTGAGGACCGCGTGTTTGTGGATGCGGCACTGGCAGCAGGCGCACGTGGCCTTATCTACGCCGGCAGCGGCATGGGCAGCATTCATGAGGCTGTGGAGGAATCGCTGGCGGAGGCTGTTGGCCGTGGCGTTGTAGTAGTGCGTTCCAGCCGCACAGGCAGCGGTATTGTTGCCGCAGGCCTGGAACGTTGGCAGGAGCAGGGCTTCCTGTATGCGGATAACCTTAATCCGCAAAAGGCACGCCTTTTGCTGCAGCTGGCACTTTTGCGGACGCAGGAGCGCAACGAGGTGCAGGAGATTTTCAGTCGTTACTAAAAGATAAACAGCATAAAAGCAAAAAAGCTATCAGCGGGCAAAGCCCGGTGATAGCTTTTTTATGGTGCGCTTTAAAATTTTACCATCTTCTGTAACCGTTATGGTGCTTGGCACGTTCTGCCTGACGGGCAGCGCGCTCCGCTTCGTAAACCTCGCGGGCAGCGAAGAAATCCTCCAGCTTCCAGCCGCGGTTAAACATTTCAATCAGCAGCTTGCCGGTGTTGTTGGCATCGTCAAAGGCGGTGTGCCACAGGCCGGCGGTGTTGACCTCCTGTTCCTCGGTAGCCTTTTTCAGACCGGTGGTGTAATCATCACCCTTCCACAGGCGGTAGGCCAGCGCCAGATCAAGATAGTCCTCGTATTTTACGGGGTTTTCGATTTTATGACGTTCGCAGCCTGTCTGCAGTACCTTGTAATCCTCGGTTCCCCAGGCTACAAAGTAGGTTTCGCCGCTTTCATACAGCGCTGCCAGCTCCTGCACCATGGCAGGAAATTCAATGGCCTGCTGCATATCCTTAGCGGTAATCATGCAAAAATCCATAGAATCCTTGGCTTGCTTAGGATAAAAATGCGGTTTGACAAAGCTTTGGATGCGTCCGCAGTCGGTGAGCGGTTCGCCGTCCAGCTTCACTGCGCCGATTTCGATAATCTCGGAAAAGAAACCGCGCGGACGGCCGACAGGGCGCTCGTAGGTAGTAAATTCAAAATCAACGACTAAAAATTTCTTCATTGCAATTCCTTCTTACACTAAAGCATAGCCTGCTGCTCAGTGCTTTTTACCGCAGCATTTTTTATACTTTTTGCCGCTGCCGCAGGGACAGGGGTCGTTAGGATAAACCTTTTTCGCTTTGGCACCTACACGGGTATTTTGCTGAGCTGCCTGCTGTGCGTCGCGCAGCAGTTTGATGGTTTCGTTAGGAGTGTGGCCGCCGAGGCAGAACATACGGGTAGCATTGTTACGGGCGTTCTGCAGCAGTACGGAAAGTCTGCCGAGGTGACTGTAATTGTTCCATGCGGGGATGTTAGCCTGCAGCTTCTGAATCAGCTCAGAGGTATTACCGTCGGTGTTGGAGTTTTCAAATTCATAGATGTACTGGCACCAGTAATGTGCATCCAGTGCCGCAACATTCAGCTCTTGAGTGAAGAAGTCATGCAGATCCTGATATGCGGTAGTAGATTGCATATAACCGTAGTGGGAAAGCATGGTGATTTCCTTTACGGTAGGCTTATACAGGCCGAAGGGCTTTCTACCTTGCTCCAGTCTGGTGTAGAAATCATCGCTGTCATTTTTCTTGAGCAGAATGCGACCGTCTTTGATTGCGCAGGGGTTAAAGTTGCTCGGAACTTCGGCCAGCAGCTGCGGCAGAGTTTCCGGAGTAAGCTCAAAGCCTGCTTTTTGATTATACATTTCGCAGAAAAATTCCACCGGCAGGATAAGGTGCAGGCTGGACATGGCAGTGATGCAGTCCAACAGCCATGCCAGCTGTTGGCGGTGAGCCTGGAAATCTGCGGTGTTGATTTTTTTGTAGACGGTGCGTGCTTCCTTTACTGCTTCAAAGCAGTCGTCGGGATAGGAAACAATGTAGCCCATAGAAATAAAGGGCAACAGCAGTGCATATTCGCTGTAGGTAGGATGGAAGCATTTTTTCTCCATGGCTGCTTCGAAGGCCTGAATATTTTCGTCCGGCATAATAGCAAAACGTTTTGCTGCAATTTCCGGCTTTTGCATTTCCGTGCAGATTTTTTCAGCAAGCTCGTCCTTTTTGAGCTTGCTGTAGGTGATGCAGAGCTGACGAGCTGCAAAAATCAATTTATCCTTAGTGAAGGCTTTTAAGTAATCCAGCAATACAGGTTTACGGGATGGTTGATTCTTGGTTTTGGTTGTACTTGCAGACATATTGATAGAAAATCTCCTTCTTTGTAATCTTACGTATCTCTTAATTATAAATAAAAACAGGAAATATAGCAAGTGAGGAAATTTAATATACAGTTTATTATACGCTTTTCGGCGGTTAAATTTATTTTTCAGCCTCTACTTTCTGGCGACGCATAGCGGGAATAAGGAAAAAGGCACAGTAAATAAAGGAAAGCAGCACGATTGCGCCGCCGCCGAGACCTATATAAGCGATGGAAGCATGCGTACAGATAAGTCCGCCCAGATAGCTGCCGCTGCCGATACCAAGATTATAAATGCCGGAGTAAATCGACATAGCCACAGCGGAGGTGCTCATAGTAGTTGTGCGCAAAAGCTCTGCCTGGCCTACAACGTTGAAGGCGGTAACGAAAATGCCCCAGATTGCGCAGAGCAGCACCAGCAGATAATGATTGATGCTTACGGGGTAGAGCAGCAGCAAAACAACTGCAACGCCAAGTACGGTGATGCGGAAGAAGTGATAGCGGCATTTATCGTACCATTTGGAAAAGGCTGCGCTGCCCAAAAGTCCGGCAGTACCGAAAATAACCAAGGTGATGGTTATCCAAGCATCATCCATCATCGCAATCTGCTTCAGGTAAGGCTCGATATAGCTGTAGGCGGTATAATAGCCGGTGGGGAGCAAAAAGGACATCATATAGAGGCCGATGAGCACAGGATTTTTCAGCATTACCGGCAACTGCGAAAGCGTAAACGGTTCGCTTTTTTCCAGCTTGGGGAAGACGCAGAACATATAGGCTAATACGATGAAGGCCAAAACGGCGATGCACATAAAGGCCATGCGCCAGCCTACGTAAAGGCCGATGATACGTCCTAAGGGAAGGCCGACGATGATGGCGATGGCCGTGCCGGTTACAATCATACTCATAGCCAGTGCTTTAAAGGGACCTTTGACAAGACGCACGGCGATAGGCGAGGCGACGGACCAGAAAATGGAGTGGGCGAAGGCTACGCCGATGCGCGAAAGCAGCAGCGTCCAAAAGCCGGTGGCAAAGGCAGAGGCTACATGCGATACGGCGAACAGGCTGATGGTTGCCAGCAAAAGCTTGCGTAGCGGATAGCGGGAAGCGGCAATCATCAGCGGCAGGCTCATGAGCATTACGACGTAGGCATAAATGGTAATCAGCATGCCTGCCTGCGCTTCGGTCATGCGAAAATCTGCGGCGATATCGGATAAAAGGCCTATGGGCATAAATTCCGATGTGTTAAAAATAAAGGCGGAAACGGTCATGCCGATTAACGGCAGCCATTCGCGGGTAGTTATTTTGTTTTCCATATATATATATAAAACACCTTACTTTCATTCTATAAAATTGCGCTGAATATTATAGCACAGCATATTTGTGTGCTACAAGCAAAAAGATTGTAAATTATTTGTTGCGGGATAGTGCGGAGGTTTTCTTTGAAAAGGACTGTCGTTAAGGGGCAAAAACAGTAAAGGCGTTCTACTTAAGTACGGTAGAACGCCTTGGAATCTTTTATGCTTTTTTACTTTGCTGTCGCCAGCATCAGCTTAATACGGTTTTCCTGATTAACGCGGGCAGCGCTGGCATCGTAGTCCAGTGCCAGAATATTGGCCTCCTCGGCAATCTCCTTAATTTTGTTAATCATGCCGCGGCCGGCGATGTGGTTAGGCAGGCAGCCGAAGGGCTGAGCGCAGATGATATTGGTGTAGCCGCTGTGCACCAGCTCCAGCATTTCGGCAGTCAGCAGCCAGCCTTCGCCCATATTGTTGCCGTAGCCGATAACGCCCTTGGCCATAGCCTTGGTTTCCTCATAGGTGGCGGGGGCGCTGAAGGGAGCGATACTGAGAGCCTGATGCAGTATGCCTTCCATATATTTTAAATACCACATAGCGCCCTTGTTGACACTGTATTTAAGCAGACTGCCGCCGTAAAGCTTATAGTCCGTAAGATAAGTATCAACACAGTACATAATGAAATTCATCAGACCGGGCAGCATATATTCGCAATTCTGACGCTGCAGGAAGGCTTCCAGATTGTTGTTGCCCAAAGCGGCATATTTGATGTAGATTTCACCGACAATACCGACCTTAGTTTTCTCCTTGTTGGTGATAGGCAAATCCGCAAATTCGTGCGCAATAGCCTTAGTAAGCTGCTTGATGGTACCTAAAGCCTGCGCCTTGCCACTCTTGAAGGCTTCGCTTAAGCGTGCCAGCCATTTTTGCGCCAGTCTGTCGGCAGCGCCGTGTACAACTTCATAGGGACGTGTTTTGTTCGTCAGGTACATCAGGGTATCGCCGTAAACAACGGCAGCCAAGAACTTATGCACCATGGATGCGTCCAGATGGAAGCCGGGCTGCTGCTCCAGACCGTTGACGTTGAGGCTGATGACAGGGATGTGCGTAAGGCCGGCTTTTTCCAAAGCCTTGCGCAGCAGATAAATATAGTTGGAGGCACGGCAGCCGCCGCCGGTTTGAGTGATAATTAGCGCGGTGTGCTCCAAATCATATTTGCCGCTTTCCAAAGCGTTTATCAGCTGGCCGATAACCAGCAGTGCCGGATAGCAGATATCATTATTGACGTATTTCAGACCGGTTTCGATTACCTCGCGACCGGTGTTGTGCAGAACCTCGGCTTTGTAGCCACAGCTTACGAGTGCTGCCTGCAGCAGTGAAAAATGCATAGGCAGCATGCCGGGTATAAGTATAGTATGCGTTTTTTTCATATCCTCCGTGAAGGGGGTAAACTTAACGTTAGCTGCTGGTAGCATATGCAAATCTCCTTTAATTATTATCTATATCGAAAAGCTGGGCTGCGGAGAACAGACTGCGGATGCGGATTTTGGCAGCACCAAGGTTGTCGATATCGTCTATTTTTATTTGTGTATAGATGCGTCCGCGTTCTTCGAGGAGGCGGCGGCATTCATCGGCCGTAATCGCATCGCAGCCGCAGCCGAAGCTTACAAGCTGAATCAGATGCATATCAGGATTTTGGGCAACATATTCGGCTGCCGCATACAGGCGGCCGTGGTAGGTCCACTGGTTGAGCACCTGCAGGTCGCGGTTGAGTTCCTTGGTCTTAATATGACTGCTTACGGCATCCTCGCTGACGAGGGCAGCACCCATGTTAGTAATCAGGCGGTCGATACTGTGGTTGACCTTAGGGTCGATGTGATAGGGACGGCCTGCCAGTACAACGATAGGCTTATGCTCTTCGCGTGCCTTGCTGATGATTTGCTGTCCTTTGGCCTTTACTTGCGCTTCATAGTCATAAAAGGCAGTGAAGGCAGCATCAACGGCCTTGCGGATTTCATCCTTGGTGATATCCGGATAAGCCTTGGCAAACATTTCCTGCAGCTTTTTGACCAGCTTCTTTTTGTGGAGCAGGCCAAGATAATCATAGAAGAAATGTATCTCAGGCTTATTCAAATCACGGATGTTGGCGTGCAGTACTTCGGGATAATAGGCTACAACAGGGCAGTTATAGCAGTTTTCAGTGCCCTGCTCATCTATATTGTAGGTCATGCAGGGATAGAAGATATTGGTTATTCCCTGCTGCAGCAGCCATTTGATATGGCCGTGCATCAGCTTCGCCGGATAGCAGACGGTGTCGCTGGGGATGGTTCCCTGACCAAGACGGTAAATGTTTTTGTCTTCAATCGGACTGTGTACAACCTTGAAGCCCAGGCTGGAGAGTAAGGCATTCCAGAAGGGGAGCAGCTCATACATATTCAGGCCCATAGGTATACCCATAATGCCGCGTTTAGGCGTTTCGTTAACAGGCAATTCCTTGAGCAGCTGCAGCTTTTGACGGTACAGGTTCAGCTCATCCTTGGGTGCCATGTGGGTGATGGGACGCTCGCAGCGGTTGCCGCTGATAAAGCGTTTGCCGCCGGCAAAGGTGTTGACGGTGAGGTGGCAATGATTATTGCACAGGCCGCAGGTCATACCCTTGACGGTATGAACGAATTCACCCAGCTGTTGCAGGTTGAGCAGCGTTGTCTGATGCGGTGCGTCCTTGTAGCGGCGCTGTGCGTACAGAGCCGCGCCGTAGGCTCCCATAAGGCCGGCAATATTGGGACGGATAACGTTCAAATCCATTTCCTGCTCAAAGGCGCGCAGTACGCAGTCATTGAGGAAGGTGCCTCCCTGAACGACGATGTGCTTGCCGATGGCCTCCTTGCTGGCCGGACGGATAACCTTATATAAAGCGTTTTTGACAATACTGATGGACAGGCCGGCGCTGATGTTGGCAACGGAGGCACCGTCCTTCTGTGCCTGCTTAACGCTGCTGTTCATAAACACGGTGCAACGGCTGCCTAAATCTACCGGCATATCTGCTTTAAGACCGATTTGTGCGAACTGCTCGGCTGTGTAGCCAAGAATTTCGGCAAAGGTCTGCAAAAAGCTGCCGCAGCCGCTGGAGCAGGCTTCGTTCAAAAAGATATTATCGATGGCACCGTTATGGATTTTCAGGCACTTCATATCCTGTCCGCCGATGTCCAGAATGAAATCTACCTCAGGCTCCAGATATTGGGCAGCATAAAAGTGTGCCATGGTTTCTACGATACCATAGTCAACACCAAAGCCGTGGCGAATCAGCTCCTCGCCGTAACCGGTGACTGCACCTGCCAACAGGCGGCAGTGGGGATATTTTGTATAGAAATCGGTAAGATAATTGCGGACGGCAACAACAGGATTACCCTTATTGCTTTGGTAGAAGGAGTCAAGCAATTTGCCGTCTGGACTCATAACAGCGATTTTAATGGTCGTGCTGCCGGAATCAATACCGATAAAGGCTTCGCTGGCCTCCGCAGGGGTACCGATAGCGACACTTTCTTTAGAGTGACGCTTCTTAAAAACAGTATATTCGCCTTCGTTTTTAAACAGCGGCGGCAGATGTTCAAAGCTGTGCTGCGCTGCTGCTGCCTGCAGCTTTTCTGGCAGCGTGGTAAGGTCCACCTCGTGCTCGGCGCAGAAGGCTGCACCCATTGCTACGTAAAGCAGGCTGTTTTCCGGGCAGACACCTTTGATATTCAGAACACTGTCAAAGGCATCACGCAGACAGCTCATAAAGGTGAGCGGACCGCCAAGATACAGCACATTACCGCTGATGGGACGGCCTTTGGCAAGACCGGTGATGGCCTGGCTTGCTACAGCGTGGAAGATGCTGGCTGCCAAGTCGCTTTTTTCCGCACCCTGGTTGAGCAGCGGCTGGATATCGCTTTTGGCGAAAACACCGCAGCGGCTGGCGATGGTGTAGGTGTTCTGTGCCTGCTGTGCCAGTTCGTTCATTTGGGGTGTTTCTACATTCAGCAGGGAAGCCATCTGGTCAATAAAAGCACCGGTGCCGCCGGCGCAACTGTCGTTCATACGTGCGTCAAAATGGCGGCCTAAGAAGAGAATCTTGGCATCCTCGCCACCTAATTCGATAACGGCGTCGGTTCCGGAATTGAGCTTTTCGGCGCAGATTTTTTCCGCAAAAACCTCCTGTACGAATTGCAGTCCGCAACTGTCCGCTACACCGATACCACCGCTGCCGCTGATGGCCAGACGTGCGCTATGCAGTGTAGGGAATTTAGTCATCAATTCTTTATGTAGGGCCAGAATTTTCTCTGCAATCTGGCTGTAATGTCTTTCGTATTTATGGAATAGCAGATTGCCTGCATCGTCCATTACGGCGATTTTAATTGTGGTACTGCCAATATCCAATCCTATCTGCATAGTAACCTCCTGGAATATGAAGCTTAGGGCGATATCCGAAGCATGTTCATATTCTTTTTTATAATCTGAATCTAAGCTGATAAATACTCATCTTATATTGTAATACTTTACCTGTAATTAGTAAAAGGTGTCATCAATAATTAAAGTAAAAAAAGTGTGAAACGCTGCAGCGTTTTATCGTTTTGCAGCGGAGCAATGTTGTACTTAATATATATAATATATTTTATAAACTTATATATTATAAAAATCTCTGTCGCAATAGGTATAATAAAAAACCGTAAAGCCGTTTGAGGCTCTACGCGTAACCAAAAAGGACTGCGCTAAGACTGTAGCAGTCGGAAACGCAGTCCTTGCTTACTTAAATTATAGCAAAGATTTTGTGAAAAAGCTGTGATTTTATAAGTACAGCAAAATAGGTTTGTAAGGATAAGACTATTGTGATTATATGGTCGTTTTAGGCTGTGCTTAACGTATTTTGTGTAGATTTACTCAAGTACGATTTACTAAAGTATACTTGAGTAAATTCATAAGCGCATATGAGAAAGTGCGGATTAATTATGTACGTACTCTGTTAGCTTAGCAATGCTTTTACGCAAAAGAAAAACATACAGACTATGTTGAGCAGTAGTCTGTATGCTTGCTGTTGCTTTATAAGCTTTAGAATGTTCCCTGCACCAGCTGGGCAATGTTCTTGGAATGATCGGATACACGCTTCATATTAATCAGCAGCTCCATCATAACAAAGCCTGCAGTAGGATTGCAGATGTGCTCGTTAAGGCGCGTAATATGATTTTTGCGTATTTCCTTCTGGTATTGCTTAACCTCACGGCACAGACGCACAGCGTCCTCCGCAATAACCTTATCATTTTTCTCCAGCGCTTCCAGCGCACGTCCGGAGGCACGCAGTACCATTTCGCTGAGCTGCAGCAGCTCGGCCTTAGCCTCATCAGAGAAAACCACGTCCTCCTCAACAAGCTTGCGTGCGCGTTTAGCCAATGTTTCACCATGGTCACCGATACGTTCGATATCCGTGCAGGCATGCAAAAGACCGGTGTGGCGTGTCGTCAGGCTTTCACTCATTTCTGCGGAGCTCATTTGTGTCAGATAGTCGGTAATATCACGTTCCAGCGCATCGACAACAGGCTCGTGCTCCAGAACATATTTTACCTTATCGGCATCAAAGCTTTGAATAGCCTCCATGCCTAAACGCACATCCTTGCGTGCCAGCTCGCCCATACGCACAACCTCTTTTACAGCAAGGCTGATAGCGATAGAGGGAGTGTTCAGCATATTTTTGTCAAGATAAACAGGGCGCATGGAAATGATTTCTGCATTGCCCGGCACAATCTTTTCTACCAGCTTGATGAAAGGGTTAACAAAGGGCATAAAGAGCAGTGTGTTCAAAATGTTGAACGCCGAGTGCGCATTCGCAATCTGACGCGCTATGTCGCCGTCAGGCGATACAAGCAGCACGAATTTAATGAAGAACGGCATAAAGACTACAAAAATTATACTGCCGATGACGTTGAACATTACGTGAGCTGCAGCTACACGCTTAGCCGTAAGGTTAGCACGCAGTGAAGCGAGTACGGCAGTAATACAGGTACCGATATTGTCGCCGAGCAGTACAGGAATCGCACCCTCCAGCGGAATAAGTCCCTGACCGGCCATGGCGATAAGAATACCGATGGTAGCACTGCTGGACTGAATCAGCACAGTCATAATCATACCGATACCGATGCCAAGCAACGGATTGCTGGAGAAAACCTCGATGAAATGCACAAAGCCGGGATAGTTACGCAGAGGCATAACAGCTTTGCCCATCATATCCATGCCCAGCATCAGAATACCGAAGCCCAGCATAACCTGACCAAGATATTTTGTGCGGCTTTTTCTCGCCAGCAGCTGCATCAAAAAGCCGATGAAGATTAAAATCGTGATATAATCGGAAAGCTTGAAGGCGATGAGCTGTGCCGTCATAGTAGTACCGATGTTGGCACCCATGATAATGCCGAAGCCCTGCTTCAGCGTGAGCAGGCCCGCATTTACCAGGCCTACGGTCATAACGGTGGTAGCACCGCTGGCCTGCAGCACAGCAGTAACAACTGCGCCCAACAGGATGCCCATAGCGAGCACGCCTGTCATGGCTTCCAGAATCTTTTGCAGCTTAGCGCCGGCAGCCTTTTGCAGACCGTCACCCATCAGCTGCATACCATACATAAATAAGGCGATACCGCCTAAAAATGCCAAGAAATAAGCAAGCATAAAAAATAAGTCCCCTTTTTTAGTTTGTATGCATCCGTAATTGCTGCGAAAACAGCATATACCTATACTTATTATACTCGAAATTTTATGATGTTAAAAGTGCGTAAGGAACTTTACATAAATTTTACATTAATCAAAATGCTTCCAAAACAAAAAAATACACCGCACATTTCGCACGGTGCGGTGTATTTTAAGGAGAGGTGTATGATGAAAAGATATGTTTAGGAGAGTTGCTTTATAAGAGTCATGGCTTCATCTACCGAAAGCGTGCTGCCGACAGCAACTAATTTTTCGTCGATGACTAAAGCGGGGAAGACCATCACTCCATAGGCCACTACCTTTTGGAATTCGGAAACTTTTTCAAACTCAGCCTTAACCTTGAGCTTCTTTAACGCAATAGCAGTATTCTGCAGCAGCAGCTCTGCCTGCTTAGTCATGGGGCCAAGAATTTTAACGTGCATTGAAATCACCTTTCTTTGCTTGCCTTGTTCAATAGGTTCCTTTCATCCTCGAGTATTATTGTAACAAACATATATGACAAAGGTAGGTGCAATCTGTGAATTAATTTAGAAACCTTTCTCTGATTACTTTAAAATTACTTTTAAGAAGGATTTCAGACGTTCGTTTTTGGGGTTAACAAAAATTTCCTCCGGACTGCCCTGCTCCTGCACATGGCCGTCAGCCATGAAAACAACCTTGGTGGCAACCTCACGGGCAAAGCCCATTTCGTGTGTTACGACTACCATGGTCATTTTTTCGTCGGCCAGTTCTCGCATGGTGCGCAAAACCTCACCGGTCAGCTCCGGGTCCAGAGAGGAGGTAGGCTCGTCAAAAAGCATGATGGCAGGCTTCATGGCTAAAGCACGGGCGATAGCTACACGCTGTTGCTGGCCGCCGCTGAGCTTGCGCGGATAAACATCACGCTTTTCGGAAAGGCCGACCTTTGCCAGCAGAACCTCTGCTTCCTTGATTACTTCGGCTTTATCGCGCTTTTGTACGTTGACAGGCGCTTCAATCAGGTTTTCCAGAACAGTCATATGAGGAAAAAGGTTGAACTGCTGGAATACCATGCCCATTTTGCAGGCAATGCGGCGGACATCGTTGTTCTTGACATATTCCGTACCACCGGAGGTTTCACGGCACAGCTCTTCGCCGTCGATGGTGATGCTGCCTTTATCGATGGTTTCCAGCTTGTTGAGGCAGCGCAGCAGGGTGCTTTTGCCGCCGCCGGAAGGGCCGATAACGGCAACAACTTCGCCCTCATTTACTTCCAGGTCAATGCCCTTGAGTACTTCGAGGTTATTGAATTTTTTCCAGATATTGGTTGCTTTGATTTTAGTAGTCATAGTGGTTACTCCTCCTATTGGTCATATCTGGAGAAGCGTTTTTCCAGACGTTCAAAAACAAGGGTTAAAATCAGAGTTGCCAGCAGGTAGAAGACTGCAGCAACGATGAAGGGGGTAATAGAAAAGTCACGCTGTACCAGATTGCGTGCGGTACGCATCAGATCGTTCATTGCCAGAACGTATACCAGGGAGGTATCCTTTACCAGAGTAATGGTTTCGTTGCTGATAGGCGGCAGGATGATGCGGATAACCTGCGGCAGGATGATGCGGCGCATGGTCTGTACATAGTTCATGCCCAGAGTGTGCGCTGCTTCGTATTGGCCTGCAGGAATTGCCTGGATGCCGGCGCGGAAGATTTCGCAGAAGTAGGCAGCGTAGTTTAATACAAAGGCTACGATGGCTGATTCAAAGTCCGGCAGGCGAATGCCTACGGACGGCAGTACGAAGTAAACGAAGAAAATCTGCAGCATCAGCGGGGAACCGCGCAGAATCCAAACGTAGCCGCCGATGAGGGCCTGCAGGGGTTTAATGCCGGAAATACGGCCAAGGCTGAGCAGAATGCCCAACGGAATGCTCAGTACGATGGTGATAATAAAAACTTGAAATGATACCAGGCAGCCATCCATCATCTGAGGGATGATATTTAAAACGTAATCCATAAATTATTTCTCTCCATATAATTATAATATGGGCTGCCGCTAAATGCGACAGCCCTCAAGTGATAACAAATTAATATTTTGTGATATCTGCGCCCATCCATTTTTCGGAAATCTTTTTGCAGGTACCGTCTTTTTTCATTTCATCCATAGCTTTGTCGATGCGGTCTTTGAAGTCTTTGTCGTCCTTACGGAAGGCAATTGCTACAACCTCATCGCCCATGGTTTGCTCAAGAATTCTGTAGGCACCGGGTTTCTTTTTGTCATAATAGCCGCGAGCAAGAACTGCGTCTACGATAGCAGCATCAACACGTTTGTTGTCTATTTCCATGTAAATAGCTGCGAAGTCGGGATATTTGCGAACTTCCTTCATGGAAGCTGCCAGCTCTTTGTGTGCAGGCTGCTCGAGCAGGTAGGAGCCGGTGCTGTCATCTTGTACCGCTACGATTTTACCCTTTAAATCTTCGAGGGTTTTAATCGGAGAATCCTTAGGAACAACAACCAGCTGGGAGTTGTTGATGTAAGGCTTGGACATGCCATATACCTTTTCACGCTCCGGGTTAACGGTGAAGCAGTTCCAGATAGCGTCAATGCGTTTGGATTTGAGCTCTGCTTCTTTTGCACCCCAGTCGATTGGTTTAAATTCTACTTCCATGCCGGCACGCTTGCAGGCTTCGCGTGCAAGGTCGATATCCATGCCGACGATTTCGTTCTTTTCATTGCGGTAACCCATAGGAGCGAAGTTATCGTCCAGACCGATTACCATTTTTTTCGGGCCGTCGCTGCCGCAGCCGGCAACCATCATGAGCATCATCATCAGGCCCATTACTAAAGCTACTAATTTTTTCATTTTCCACACCTCATTTGTTAATTAGCATTTAACTATGTACCCATTATACTTTAGCACGCTAAATTTGTAAAGTGCTAAATGCAAATTTTTTTAGAAATTGCGGTAAGCTAAGAAATAAGCTCCCACAGAAGTCTGCGGGAGCTTTTGCACTATGCTTCGGTAAATCAGAATGCCGGAGTAATGGAGCCTTTGAAGTGATCCTCGATGAATTTTTTGTTTTCAGCGGAGGTGTAAATCTTCTTCAGCTGTTCAATGCGCGGATCTTTTTCGTTAGCCTTGGTGGTTACGAAGATGTTGACAAACGGGTTGTCAGCGCGTTCAACCAGCAGGCTGTCTTTAGACGGGTTCAGTTTGGCAACCAGTGCATAGTTGGCATTGATTACGGCAATATCAAGGTCACCCATTGCTTTAGGAATGGAAGCAGCGTCCAGCTCCTGAATCTTGTAGTTTTTCGGATTTTTGGTGATGCTTGCTACAGAGGTGGAAACATCGTTTTTATCCTTAACTTCGATGAAGCCTTTGTCAGCCAGAACCAGAAGTGCGCGAGCACCGTTGGACGGATCGTTAGGAATGCCGATGGTTGCACCTGCCGGGATATCCTCAACCTTTTTATATTTGGTGGAATAGATAGCCATAGGGAAGTTTACGGTTTTGAAAGCTTCAACCAGCTCGAATTTAGGCTCTTTTTTCAGAGTTGCTGCCAGATACGGAGCATGCTGCATGGAGTTGGCAAACAGCTCACCCTGTGCCAGGGATACGTTCGGGGTTACATAGTCGGAGAATTCGACAACCTCAATTTTCAGGCCTTGCTTTTCAGCCAGTTTTTTAACGTTGTCCATAATTTCGGCGTGCGGACCTGCGGTTACGCCGATTTTAACAGGTGCGTTCGGGTCAGCCTTTTTGTCGGCTGCCTTGTTGTCACCGCCGCAGCCTGCGGCGATGATGGTCAGTGCGCAGAGCGCAACGGTGAGTAAAAGTTTGGTAATTTTCTTCATAAGTTGTTCCTCCCTAAAATAATGGTGGTCTGCTGTCAGACAGCAGCGGCTTTTTTCTTTATTACGTCGATGAAACTCGCTTCATCGTTGTAAATCCTCATTTGGCCTGTAGATTACAGTTTATTTTTGTTAAGCTTTTTAGATGCGTAGTCGCCTAAGGACTGCATTGCCTGTACCATGACGATGAGCACGACAACGGTGGCAATCATAACATCCATCTGGAAGCGCTGGTAGCCGTAGCGGATTGCCAGGTCACCAAGACCGCCGCCGCCTAAGGTGCCGGCCATTGCGGAGTAGCCGATTAAGCTGATGATGGCAAGCGTTACGCCCAGTACGATGGAATGCATTGATTCGGGAAGCAGTACCTTAGTGATAATCTGCATCGGGCTTGCACCCATAGCCTGAGCTGCTTCGATAATGCCGGGGTTGATTTCCAGCAGAGAGGATTCAATGATACGTGCAATGAACGGTGCTGCGGAAATAGTCAGCGGCACGATTGCTGCGGTAGTACCGATGGAAGAGCCGACAATCATACGTGTCAGCGGAATAATTGCTACCATTAATATAATGAAAGGAGTGGAACGTGTTGCGTTGACAATCGCGCCCAGAATAGTGTTAAGCGGTTGGTTCGGCAGAATGTGGTCCTTGCGGGTTACGGTAAGGATTACGCCCAGCGGAATGCCGATTAAAGTGGAAAGTGCGGTAGAAGCGAAAACCATGTAGCAGGTTTCCCAAAAGGATTTTATTAAAAGGTCAATCATATCAGGACTCATAGCCAATTACCTCCGTTTTCAGATGCTGTTGATGCAGATATTCCAATGCATTTTTAATGCGCTCGCGGTCGCCGGAAATCTCAATCAGCAGGGTGCCGAAGAGGACATCCTTCAGCTGGTCGGTATTACCGGAAATAATGCTTACGTCAACATCAAAATGTTTAACCATACCGGAAATAATAGGCTCGCTGGCACTGTCGCCGATGAAGGAGATACGCACCAGCAGCTTGCTGCCTTCTGTATAGGTATCGCTTAATTTCATCTGTTTAACGATATCAGGCAGCTCGGCGTTGATAACGCTCTTGGTAAATTCCTTGGTAGTGGGGTGCTGCGGATTGGTGAAAACATCAATCATCGGGCCTTCTTCAATAATGTCGCCGCTTTCGATAACAGCAACGCGGTCACAGATAGTTTTTACAACCTCCATCTGGTGTGTAATAAGCACGATGGTCAGATTCATCTTTTTGTTGATGTCCTGCAGCAGATGCAGAATAGATTTGGTAGTCTGCGGGTCGAGGGCGCTGGTTGCTTCGTCGCACAGAAGTACCTTAGGATTGCTTGCCAGGGCGCGGGCAATGCCTACACGCTGTTTCTGGCCGCCGGACAACTGGCTGGGATAGTAGTTGGCACGGCTTTCCAACTGTACCAGCTCCAGCAGAGGACGTACGCGCTTGTCGATTTCGCTCTTGCTAAGACCTTGGATTTCCAGCGGAAAAGCGATGTTATCATAAACAGTACGGCTTGCCAGCAGGTTGAAGTGCTGGAAAATCATGCCGATGCTTTGACGTGCTTTACGCAGCTGTGCTTCGCTCATGGCGGTCAGCTCCTGGCCGTCAACGAATACCTGGCCTGCAGTCGGTTTTTCCAGCATGTTGATGCAGCGCACCAATGTGGATTTGCCGGCACCGGAAAGACCGATGATACCGAAAATTTCGCCAGCCTTGATGCTAAGGCTTGTTTTGTGCAGAGCATGGATGTCGCCGGCTTTGCTGTAGTAGGTTTTTTCTACATTAACTAGTTCTATCATTCTTGTGTTCCTTTCTAATGTGACCGCAAGTTTCAGCAGTCCTTATTTTAGTGTGAGAGATTATTTTCCAATAGAAGTCAGCGGATGCTGCTTGAGAGTCGCATTCTCCGGTGTACGTCCCCTGTCGGAATCGACGGCCGACGTAAAAAAATCCTTCACCGGCACGGCGAAGGATACTTTGCATCTGTAATCTTCATCTGCCGGAATTATCCGTTGGAATTGGCACCGTTCACTGATGTGTGGTTGCCGTAGCTTCATCGGGCCAGTCCCTCAGCTACTCTTGATGAAATCTCTGTTAAGTTTGAATGAAATAATCATACATCTATTTTAGGATATTGTCAACAGTTTTGCGTAAAATTTACTGAAAAACTGTAAAGCTGTAAAGCTGCGTCCAATGGATTTCAGGAATTGCTCAAATTATATCAAAATACTAGGTAATTGTAAAGGGAAATGCGAAATTTTTTACAAAACCTGCGAAAAAAAGGTTTTTTGTAAATTTTTCTTGACTTTCACGAGATAAAGTATTAAAGTATTTTTACGAGTTAGTGAGTTAAAGTACTATCGTTATATGCACGTAACGCACAGGAGGAAACTAAAAAATGGCAGCAAATATTCATGATCATTTAACAGACCAGTTATTCAAAGCGATTCTCAGCTTAAAGGATGAGGAGCAATGCTATAAATTTTTTGAGGATATCTGTACTATCAGCGAGCTTAAGGCAATGGCACAGCGCCTGGAGGTGGCGCGCATGCTGGATGATGGCTGTATCTACGAAACTATCGTAGAGAAAACCGGTGCCAGCACCGCAACTATTTCACGTGTTAAGCGTTGTCTTGTTTACGGCGCGGATGGTTATAATTCTGTTATGCAAGTTATAAAAGAGGGGAAGAAAGAAGATGACTAATAAGGTATATCAGGTTCCCTATGGGACCAAGGATATTCTGCCGGGAGAGATGAAGACACGCCGCGGAATCGAAAATGCGATTATCAATGTTTTTGACAAATGGGGCTATGATGAGGTAAAAACACCCGATTTTGAATATGTTGATACCTTCGGCGCTGCCGGTGCCAAAGGGGACTTCCGCTTTTTTGACCGCAGCAATAATCTGCTGGCGCTGCGCAATGATATGACGGCACCGATTGCTCGCCTGACAGCGACACGTCTGCAGGGCGGCGAAAAGATCAAACGTCTTTGCTATCTGGCAAATCTTTACCGTTATGAAGAAATTCAGGCAGGACGGCAATGCGAATTTGAGCAGGCCGGTGTAGAAATGCTGGGTGCCAGCGGCGCTGCTGCCGATGCCGAGGTTATCGTGCTGGCAGCCGAAGCATTGCAGGCTGCAGGCTTGCAGAAGTTCGCTATCAGCCTGGGCCACGTTGATTTTATCAACGGCCTGGCGGAGGAAGCGGGCTTTGATGCTGCTCAACTGCAGCAGCTGAAGGATTGCCTGCGCCGTCATGATGCTGTGGGTATGCAGCAGATGGCAGATGCGATGGAAAATATCCGTCCGGAAATCAAGCAGCTTTTTGCCGATTTCCTCTTCCTGCAGGGTGGCATAGAGCTTTTGGACAAAGTTGCTGCAATAGTAACTAACGCTAAGTGCCAAGGCGCTCTGAATGATTTGTGCAAAATCTACAAGCTGGTGGATGCTTACGGCGCCGCAGGCTATTTGAGCTTTGATCTTGGCTTATATCGTTCGCTTGACTATTACACTGGCATGCTTTTTGAAGTGTACCTGCCGGAAATGGGTTATCCGGTGGCAGGCGGCGGACGCTACGATAAGATGATGCAGCGCTTCGGGCTGGAGTGCCCGGCAACAGGCTTTGCCGTTGGCGTGGACCGCGTACTGCTGGCTTTGGAACGCAACGGCGTTATTACCAATAACCGCACCTGGGATGTACTGGTAGCCTGGAGCGAAGGCAAGCTGCCGGAGGCAATTGCCAAAGCGACGGCATTGCGCCGTGAAGGCCGCAGCGTTAAGCTGCTGACCGAGGCTGCGGACCTGCAGGGAGCAGCGCTCGCAGTAAAGGAATATGGCTGTAAATCGTTAGTATATGTAGAATAAGCTTAAAGGAAAAAATTAGACGCATTAAGCTTATGGCTGGGAAATATAGAGGGGTATTTTTATGGACGAATACATTACTATAGCTTTGCCGAAGGGCAAGCTGTTCGATAAGTCTGTACGCCTGCTGGCGAAGGTAGGCTACAGCGCCGAAAACGTTACCGAGGATTCACGTAAGCTGGTAATCAGCAATGAGGAAACCAAGGTGCGCTTCATTATTGCCAAGACTGTTGATGTGCCGACATATGTTGAATACGGTGCGGCAGACATCGGCATCATCGGCAAGGATGTGCTGCTGGAGCAGGATAAGGACGTAGTGGAGCTTTTGGATTTGGGCTTTGGCTGCTGCCGCCTGATGATGGCAGTGCCGGAGGCTAAGCGACGCGCCAAGCTGACGGATTACGCTCACCTGCGGGTAGCAACAAAGTATCCTAATTGCGCCAAGGCTTATTTCAATAAGCTGGGCATTCAGACAGAAATTGTGAAGCTCAACGGCTCGATTGAGCTTGGACCTATCGTGGGCCTGAGCGAAATGATTGTAGATATAGTAGAAACAGGGCGTACCCTGAAAGAAAATAAACTGGCGGAGGTTGATTCTATTTTTACCGCTACTGCCAGACTGATTGCCAACCGCGCCAGCTTCAAGCTGAAATTTGCGCGCTTGCACAAGCTGGTTGAGGATTTACGTATTGTTTTAAATGAGGAGGATAAATAAAATGCAGGTTACAGACGCAAGAAAGATGAGCGCAGCAGAGATTGCTGCTTTAATGAAGAAGAAGGCTTTTGACGAGGTGGAATTATCTCTGCGCATTCAGGCAGGCACGGATGCTATGTTCGGCAGACACATGACGGCAGCACAGGTTGTTGACCAGATTGTTGCTGATGTGCGCAAAAACGGTGATGAAAGCCTTTTTTACTATACTAAGCTGATTGACCGCGTAGAGCTGACACCGGAAAATATCCGTGTAACCGAGGAAGAATTTGCGGAAGCGGAAGCTATTGTCAAACCGGAAGTGAAGGCTGCTTTGGAGCGTGCCATCGCCAATGTTATGAAGTTCCATGAGGAGCAGATGCCGAAAACCTGGCTTACGAACCGTCCTTACGGTTCACTGCTGGGCCAAAAGGTTACCCCGGTTGATTCCGTCGGTATTTATGTTCCCGGCGGCACTGCTGCTTATCCTTCGTCTGTAATGATGAATGCCTGCCCGGCAAAGGTAGCAGGCGTTCCCCGCATTGTGATGGCCGTACCGCCCGGAAAGGACGGCAAGGTTAATCCGAACGTACTGGTAACGGCAAAATTAATCGGCGTTACCGAAATTTATAAAATGGGCGGCGCACAGGCGATTGCTGCGCTGGCCTTTGGCACCGCAACCGTACCGAAGGTAGAAAAAATTACCGGCCCCGGCAATATCTTCGTAACTTTGGCTAAAAAAGCCGTTATCGGTCACGTTGATATTGATATGCTTGCCGGCCCGAGCGAAATCTTGATTGTAGCAGATGACAGCGCTAACCCGACCTATCTGGCAGCAGACCTTCTGAGTCAGGCAGAGCATGATCCGCTGGCCTGCGCTATCCTGATTACCGACAGCGAGCGTGTAGCTAATGCTGTGGGCGAGGAAATCGAAGTACAGCTGGCACAGCTGCCGCGTAAGGAAATCGCCGGTACCTCACTGCAGCAGGCAGGCAAGATTATCCTTGCCAAGGATATGCCTACCGTTATAGAAATGGCTAACCTTTCCGCACCGGAGCATTTGGAAATCATGACTAAGGCACCGTTTGAAATTATGCCGTATATCCGTAATGCCGGAGCTATGTTCCTGGGTGCTTATTCACCGGAACCGCTGGGCGATTACTATGCAGGACCGAACCACGTTCTGCCGACAGGCGGTACGGCGAAGTTCTATTCCGTACTGAACGTAGAAACCTTTATGAAGAAAACAAGCATCATTGCCTACACTGCTCCGGCATTGATGGCTGCTGCTGACGATATTATTACCTTGGCTGAAGCAGAGGGTCTGCAGGCTCATGCCAACGCTATTCGTAAACGTGTGGGTAAATAAGGAGGCAGAAGATGAGTAGCTTTACTGTTCGCCAAAGTATTGAGGCGATGGAGGAATATGCCGTAGAAAGCGTGGCGGCGGATATTATTGTTAACGCCAACGAAAGCAATTACCCGCTGCCGCAGGAGATTGCGGAAAAAATTACCCAACGCACCGCGCGCTTTCCTTTTAACCGTTATCCGCCGATTAAATCGGAAAACCTGTGCGAAGTGATTGCCAAAGAGCTGGATGTGGATATTGACTGTGTAAAAATCGGCAACGGCTCCAGCGAGTTGCTGGAAAAGGCCTGCTATGTTTTTGGCGGACCCGGGAAAAAGATTGCCGTACCCTGGCCTTCGTTTTCCATGTACGGTGAATACGCTGCCCTTTCCGACAGCGAGGAGGTGTGCTATCCGCTGACAGCCGAAGGCTTTGTTGATGCTGACAGCGTTATCAGCTTTTGTAAGGAGCAGCAGCCGTCGCTTTTGATTGTCTGCAATCCGAACAACCCGACAGGCAACTATAACAGTCTGGCAGCTATGGAAAAAATTCTTGCAAATGTAGACTGTCCGGTTATTATGGATGAGGCCTATATGGAATTTGCTGATGGCAAGGAGCTGGCACCGAATGATTTGCGTCCGATGCACAAGCTGTGGCTGGTAGCAGGCTCTACCCTGAGCTTAGTGGGACGCTACAGCAATCTGATGGTCTTCCGCACCTTTTCTAAGGCCTATGGCTTGGCAGGTCTGCGCTGCGGTTACGCAGTGGGTGCGCTGGGGCTGGTGCGTCAGCTGGGCAAGGCGCTGTTGCCTTATCACGTAAATGCCTTTACGCTGATGGCGGCCAAAACTGTTTACGAAAACAAGGAATTGTATAAAGAACGCATCAAAACCATCCGTGAGGAACGCGATAAATTTGCGGACTGCCTGAAAGCCTTAGGCTTTAAGGTATGGCCGACGGCAACTAATTTTGTTACCTTCCGTGCGGAGGGAGAGCTGATGCAGCAGCTTGCCAAGGCTTATGCGGCGAAATTTAGCGAAAGACTGCCGGAGCAGGCTGCAGGAGGCAAGCTGATATTTAAATATCTTTTGGCCAACAGTATTTTGGTGCGTGATTTCAGCACGCATCCTGTGCTGCAGGGCTGCCTGCGCATCACCATCGGTCTGCCGGAAGAAAACAAGCAGATTATTGCTAAAATCACCGAGCTGTGTGCGGAGGTAAAAGCATGAGAAGCGGTAATGTAGAAAGAAAAACACTGGAAACAGGCATCAGCGCCGAATGGTGTCTTGATGGCAGCGGCAGCTGCGAAATTAATACAGGCATCGGCTTTTTTGACCATATGCTGACGCTTTTGGCTAAGCACAGCTTCAGCGACCTGGTGATGCATGCTGTTGGTGATCTGGATGTTGACAGCCATCATACGGTGGAGGACTGCGGTATTGTACTTGGTCAGGCATTGAAGGAGGCTGTGGGCGATAAAGCAGGCATTCACCGTTACGGCAACTGCTTTTTGCCGATGGATGAGGCGCTGGTGCAGGTGTGCCTTGATTTCAGCGGCCGTCCGTATCTTGTTTTTGATGCGGATATTCCTAAGGTACAGCTTGGCATTTACGATGCCGAAATGACGGAGGAATTCTTCCGTGCTTTGGCAATGCAAGCAGGCCTCACGCTGCACATCCGCGTGCTTTACGGCAAGAATACGCATCACATCATCGAAGCGATTTTCAAGGGCTTTGCCAGAGCGTTGGCAGAGGCAGTAGCCTTTGACAGCCGTGTGCATGGTGTTATGAGCAGCAAGGGGACACTTTAATGCGTGTTATAAAGCACCGGCTGCATCACACGTGTTTTGAGTTAGCATGAGGGAAAATATATGAGTAAAAAAATAACGATTATAGATTATGGCATGGGCAATCTTTACAGCGTACAGAATGCGTTGCGTTCTATCGGCGCGGAGCCTGTGGTGACAAGCGATGCTGCTGTGATTGCGCAGGCTGAAAAGATTCTGCTGCCGGGTGTAGGTGCCTTTGGCGATTGCATGGCAAACCTAGAAAAGTCGGGCCTGATTCCCGTGATTATGGACAGCCTGCACAGCGGCAAGCCTTTTCTCGGCATCTGCCTGGGCATGCAGCTTTTATTTGAGGGCAGTGACGAAGCGCCGGGAGTTAAGGGCCTGGGCTTTTTCAAAGGTCAGGTACGCTTGCTGCATACCGAGCTGAAGATTCCGCATATGGGCTGGAATAAGCTGGAGTTGCGTAGCCCGTCCCCGCTCTTAGAGGGTGCGGAGGGTGAATACGTTTACTTTGTGCACAGCTTTCATGCGGAGCCGGAGGACAGAAGCATTATTACCTCGGCCTGTGACTATGGCATGGAGGTTACTGCTTCCGTAGGACGCGGCAAGGTACAGGCCTTCCAGTTCCATCCGGAAAAGTCGAGCAGAGTCGGCATGCGCCTGCTGAAAAATTTTGTTGAATTATGAGGGGAAAATTATGATTATATATCCTGCAATAGATATCCGCGGCGGACGCTGTGTGCGTCTGACGGAGGGACGCTTTGATGCGGAAACTGTTTTTGCCGATGACCCGGCGGAGATGGCTGCCAAGTGGGCGGCCTGCGGTGCCGAATGGCTGCATCTTGTTGATCTTGACGGTGCGCTGGCGGGCGAGGGAAAAAACCTGCCTGTGATTGAACGCATTCTTAAAACTGTAAAAATTCCGGTGGAGCTTGGCGGCGGTATCCGCAATCTGCAGGCAGTAGAAAAGCTTTTGGAGCTTGGTGTGGAGCGCCTGATTTTGGGCAGCGCTGCCGTAAAGAATCCTGAGCTTGTCAAAGAGTCCTGCGCCAAATATCCCGGACATATCGCTGTTGGCATTGATGCGAAAAATGGTGATGTAGCTATCGAAGGCTGGGGCGAGGGCAGCGGCGTTGCCGCAACCGAGCTGGCCAAGCGCATGGCAGACTACGGCGTGGCAACGATTATCTTTACCGATATCAGCCGTGACGGTATGCTCAGCGGCGTAAATGCCGAAGCGACAGCAGCGTTGGCACGTGCCTGCGGCGTACCGATTATCGCCAGCGGCGGTGTAGCTTCGCTCGATGATATCCGCAACGTAAAAAAATACGAAAAGGATGGCGTAGCAGGCTGCATTATCGGTAAGGCAATTTATACCGGTGCCGTTAATCTGCCGGACGCTTTAAAAATTGCTGCGGCAAAGGAGGAATAAGATGCTTACGAAGAGAATTATTCCTTGTCTTGATGTTAAGGAAGGACGTGTTGTCAAGGGCACGAACTTTGTCGGTCTGCGTGATGCCGGTGACCCGGTGGAGCGTGCGGCGGCGTATGACGCCGAGGGTGCCGATGAGCTTGTTTTCCTTGATATTACTGCGACCTTTGAGGAGCGCAAGGCGATGCTGGATGTTATCAGCAGAACTGCGGCCAAGGTTTTTATGCCGCTGACAGTAGGCGGCGGCATCAGCAGTGTGGAGGATATCAAAAATGCTCTGCGTGCCGGTGCGGATAAAACCTCGCTCAATTCCGCAGCGGTAAAAAATCCGCAGCTGATTGCCGACGGCGCCAAGCTGTTTGGCAACCAATGCATTGTTCTCGCAATTGATGCACGTAAATGCGGTGAGAACAAGTGGGAGGTTTATGTGCAGGGCGGGCGTAAGCCGACGGGCCTTGATGCCGTAGAATGGGCAAAAAAAGGCGTAGCGCTCGGTGCCGGTGAAATCCTGCTGACAAGCATGGATGCCGACGGCACGAAAAACGGCTATGACATTGCTCTGACGAAGGCTGTAAGCAGTGCCGTAAATGTGCCTGTTATCGCCAGCGGCGGTGCAGGTAAGCTGGAGGATTTCTATGATGTGCTGACAGAAGGTGGCGCTGACGCTGTGCTGGCGGCCTCTGTTTTTCACTATAAAACCTTCACCATTAAGCAGGTGAAGGAGTATCTGCGTTCTCGAGGTATAGAGGTGAGGTTATAATGCAGATAGATATTTCTAAAATCAAATTTGACAGCAGAGGTCTTGTGCCTGCTGTCGTTGTAGATGTACGCACGAACGATGTTGTTATGCTGGCGTACATGAATGAGGAGTCATTGCTCAAAACATTGGAAACAGGTTATACCTGGTTCTGGAGCCGCAGCCGTCAGGAGCTGTGGAACAAGGGTGCGACTAGCGGCAATCTGCAGAAGGTTGTGGAGCTGTTCTACGACTGCGACGGTGACGCGCTGCTCGTAAAGGTAGAGCAGCAGGGGGTGGCCTGCCATACAGGTGAATATTCCTGCTTCCATAATCCGCTGTGGCATACGTCTAATCTGCCGGTGCCTGAGGTAGAAGGCCTGCCGAAGGTTATCAGCGAACTGTACCGCATGATTTTGTACAAGCGTCAGGCTGATGATGCGGAGATGAAATTCCTCATGAGCGGCAGTCAGGATAAGCTGCTGCAAAAGCTGGGCAACGAAATTACGGAAACGATTATCGCGTCCAAGAACGGCGAAAAGGATAAGGTGCTGCACGAAATGGCAGATTTGTGGTATCACTGCCTGGTGCTTCTGGCTTATCACAACATTACGCCGGAGGAGCTGCTGCGTGAGCTTGGGGGCAAGAGAGCGTAACCCGTCATAAAATAAAGAATCTGCTATGCGAAAGCGTGGCAGATTTTTTATTACCTTTGTAACAATTTTCTTCTCCTGCTATAACGCAGGATACTTTTTTTCGCTATAGCATTACAAAAGCATTTAAATATAGTATAATGATAACATATTATTTTCAGGCACTATTTTAGGGAGAGGTGTAATTACTCATGGATGAAAGAAATAATAAGCCTGTGCCACAGCTGATAGAGGTTGAGCCAATGCAGGATGGCTACCGCTGGGTCGCAATTACGGCGATGCTGCTGGCAATCGGTATTATTCTGCACACTGTAAGTCCTAACGTCGGCGGTGTAACGCCTAACTGGACAATTGCTATGTATTCTATTGTTATCAATCTGACGCGTCCCAAGCTGTCGCAGGCTATCGGTATCGGTTTTATCGCCGGCCTGACGTTGGTTCCGTCCTCCAAATCAGCTTTCCCGCTGGGAAATGTTGCCAGTGAGCTGGCTGGTGCGACTGTCTGCTGCCTTTTGGTTGAGGCTATGTTCAAAGCAGGTATCAGCGAATGGAAGCTGCGTCCTTTTATCACCGGCTTTGTTGCCACGATGACCAGCGGCGGTCTGTTTACTTTTATTCTGAAGCTTATTTTGGACTTGCCGCTGCACGTATGGATTTATGCTATGTTGCCGGTTGTTGCGATTATAGGCCTGCTCAATGGTCTGATAACCTTCTTCCTGTACGCTCCCGTGCGGAAGCTGTTTTACTTTCAGGAGGATGAAAAATAATGGAAAGCGTAATTAACGTAGAGAATTTTTACTTTGCCTATAAAAAATCGGATCTGGTGCTGCGTGATATCAACTTTGAAATAAAAAAAGGCAGCTTCACCGTTATCACCGGACCGAGCGGTGCCGGCAAGACAACGCTGTGCAAGGCTATGACCGGTATCGTCCCCTATTACATGGGCGGACGCTACAGCGGCGATGTTAAAATTAACGGCGAAAGCACTAAGGGCAAGCGCGTCAGTGATATTGCTATGCGCGTGGGCTTTATTATGGAAGACTACGAAAGCCAGCTGGTTTCTCTGACTGCCGGCGAGGAAATCGCCTTCAGCCTGCTTAACCACGGCTTTGCGCCGCAGGAGGTTGAAGAGCGCACCAGACAGGCGCTTGAGGATGTGGGCCTGCCGGGGCGTGAAAGCTATCAGCTGGACGAGCTCAGCGGCGGTCAGCGTCAGCGTCTGCTTTTGGCTGCAACGCTTGCCGTGCATCCGGAGATTATTGTGCTGGATGAGCCTGTATCCGCAATGGACCCGGACGGTGCACGTTCCCTGTATAAGCTGGTAGATAAAATCCATAAGCAGTATGGTACAACAATTATTGCCGTTGAGCATCGCGTGGATTATGTGCTGCCTTACGTAACGGATATGATTGTACTGAACGAGGGCGAGCTGGTGGCGGCTGATGCCTTTGAGGCTGCTGCTCCTAAAATGTACGAAAATCCCGCATTACGTCCGTTGCTGCCGTCACTGTGGCAGATTAAGCTGGGCTTGGAGGAAAAGCTCGGCGTGGATTTGGGCGATTGGCGCAGCGAAGAGGATGCGCTGGCTGATTTTCGCACCTATGGGATTGTTGCGGCAGAAGGGAGAGCTGACTGATGTTAGAAGCAAAGGATGTCAATTTCGCTTATATGCGTGGACAGCCTGTAATCAAGGATATGGATTGCAAGATAGAGGACGGAGAGTTTGTGGCGCTGCTGGGACATAACGGCAGCGGTAAAACAACCTTGAGCCGTCTGTTTATGGCACTGTGCCATCCGCGCAGCGGTCAGGTTTTTGTTGACGGTGAGGATATCGTTAAGCGTGAGCCGGCAGATTTGGCCGACAAAATCGGTTACGTGTTCCAAAATCCGGACCTGCAGATTTTAGAGGATACTGTATTTGATGAGGTTGCTTACGGTCCGCGTGCCAAAAAGCTGACGGAGGCAACTATAGAGCGTCAGGTAAACGAAGCGCTGGAGGCTATGGGCTTGACAGAGCTGAAGGGTGAGTACCCGCGCCTTCTGTCCTTCGGTCAGAAGCGACGCCTTGGCGTTGCGGCGGCACTGGCACTTAATCCGCGCACGCTGATTCTGGACGAAATTACTAATGGCCAGGACGCGCTGGAAAAGGAAGCTATGATGAGCTACCTGCAGGCAATCAATGAAAAGCGCGGTATTACGATTGTACTGATTTCGCATGATATGGATATTGTACGTCGTTACGCTAAGCGTGCAATTGTACTGCATTACGGTAAGCTGGTTTACGACGGTACGCCGGCGAAGCTGTTTGACGGCAGCCAACCGGTAGAGCGCTGGGGTCTGTGCCGTCCTACGGTAGCAGCTCTGGCTGCTTCCTTGGGAATTGAGGCCGCAACTGCCGAAGAATTTTGCAAGCAAGTTATTTGTAAGGAGGGAAGCAGATGAAGCTGACAGCCTTTACACAGATTATAGTTACTCTGGCGGTTACTGCCTGGGTGTTCATTCTGCCGGTAGAAGCGGTAGCCACGATTCTTGTTTTGGAGCTGGCGCTGCTGCTATACATTAAGCATGACAGAATGACGATGGCTGCTATCGGCGGTCTGGCAGTTTTCACCGGTATGATGATTTTACTGCAGCTGCTTTTCGGCTCACCGCTTGATGTATCGCTTACCGGCGGCCTGCGTATGCTGGTTATGACGATGGCATTTTTGTGCCTGCTGGCAGCGAGCCGTATTCAGGACATTGCCAAGGCTTTGGTAGACCGTTTTCATATGCCCTGCGAATATGCCTTCATGCTGACTACGGCGCTGCGCTTTGTGCCTAACTTTCTGACCGATAGCGGTATTACGCTGGATGCACAAAGCTGTCGCGGCTATTCTAACCGTGGCAATATGTTCAAGCGCTTCTTTGCTTATCTGGTTGTTATCCGACCGCTAGTTATGCGTGCGGTAGCAAAATCGGAAACACTGGCACTTTCCATGGAGCTGAAGGGCTTTGGCGGTAACACCTACAAGAATATGCCGCCGGCACCGCTGCGCTTCGGCGATATTTTCGTACTGCTTTTGGTAGTAGTGCTGAGTACCTATCCATTGTGGATTAAATATCTCTAAAAAAATAAAAGAACTGCGAAAGCTCTGTGCAGTGTGTTGCTGTACAAAGCTTTAGCAGTTCTTTTTTTGTTGCGTAAGCAATCTTTATTCGCCTTTGGTCTGGAATTCGGCAATGGCAGGATTAATCAATGCCATATAATAACCGGCGACAACCTCGGGACCGGGATGCATTTTGTTTTTGAGCCACCAGCGTATCATGCCGACAAAGCTGCTGGTGAGGCTGTTAATTAAGAAGTCCTCCGGCACTCTTTGTGAGTATTCATCGTAGGAACCGCTCATCTTGATGCTGACGTTCTGCAGCATGTAATCACGGAAGAAGCCTAAGAACAGGGTGCCGTCATCGTAATTGATGATGCCAAGGTAGTATTCGCGTTTGTCGCGCAGGTGGTAAAGAATGTGCGTAATACGTGTTTCTGTGTTTTGCGGCATATCGGAAAAATTATGTGTGGAGCAGGGAGGAACAACTGGACTGAAAATATGGTCGAAAAGCTCGAAGCAGATTTGGCGCGCCAGGTCATCTTTTGTTTCGAAGTGGCTGTAAAAGGTACTGCGTCCGACGTCGGCTGCATCGATAATATCCTTGACGCTTACTTTTTCATAGCTTGTTTTGGTAAGCAGTTTGACAAAGGCATCAATAATGGCCTGCCTGGTCTTTTTTTGTCTTCTGTCCATGGTATGCAGTGCTCCTTTCCCGATAATGTACATTTTATGAAAAGTGTTCATTAAAGCACGAATTTCGATTTTTGTAGATAGATTTTTCACCAAAATTAGATTATCATATACATAGAGTTTAGTCAAGAACTTGACTTCGCTTCATGATATACTCATACTCATCAAAAAACGTAAAAGGCGTCCGGCGGCAAACGGACGCTTTTTGCGTTGTGCGCAAAAATACAAAGCCCCGCGGTCTGACAGACTGCGGGGTTTTGCTTTTGATGAGTATTGAGTAGAAAAAAAGGGTTGAGCTGTATATCTTGTGTTGCCGCACAAGCTACAGAGTATGTTGCAAAAAGCTCCCAGGGGATGAAGCTTTTTACGGTTATATTGAAGGGAAAGAGGATTAATTAATTTTTACTATTTTTGCCTTGCGTTAATCCTGAGGCGGTTGGGGGAATTCCCCGTTGTGATGTCTGAAGCCGCGGAATTCACCTTTGTGGTGCTTTTGCGGCAGTGGTCTGTTGGCTCTTACAGCTTCACGCTGCTCGGGTGTCATACTTTGCAGGCGCTCGTGACGTGCTTTGCGCTGGGCCATATCGTCCTTAATGAACTGTTGCACTTCTGCCTTTTGGTCGGAAGTGAGTTTAGCCATTGTTTCCTTGGCGTATTTTTCGTGAGCTTCTTTGCGCTCTTTGCGCATTTTTTCTACAGCTTTTTCACGCTGCTCGGGTGTCATGCTTTTCCATTCCTCGCGCATTTTTTGGAATTTGGCACGCTGCTCCGGGGTGAGCTTGTGGCCTTGGCGATGCATTCTGTGAACCGGCGGCGGGCAGGGACGGTCTGCGTCGTTTTCATGCAGAATAGCGTTTACGCGCTCGCTCATAGAAGGCTGCGGCTGGGAATCTGCAGAGGCAGCAAAAGCGCTGGTGCAGAAAGCCGTCAAAACTGTACCGGTAACGAGAATTTTTTTCATGTTCAACATTAGAATCACTCCTTATATCTTTAAATCGTTTAGTGGAATTTTGCTTTGATTAAGGCTCGGCTTTTAGCTGTTCCTTAACTTTGCTTATATTGTACAGGCATTTTATGACTTTTTTATGTTTTTAGACTTAATTTAAGCTGAAAAATATCTTTTTTTGCGTCATACTTTTAACACACATAGACGTTAAAATGTAATATAATGAAAGAAAAGCAGCTTAAGGAGGTTTTGCGATGAAGAAAATACTTATCGCTGATGATAATAAACAGATTACGACAATTTTATCCGGCTATGCCAAAAAGGAAGGCTTTGAGCCGGTTATTGCTCTGGACGGAGCAGAGGCGCTGGATAAATATCTGCAGTATGAGCATGAAATTGCTGTCGTACTGCTGGACGTGATGATGCCGGAAATAGACGGCTTTGAGGTTTGCCGCCGTCTGCGCAAGGAATCCATGGTGCCTATTATTATGATAACGGCGCGTGGTGAGGATTACGACAAGATTATGGGCTTGGATATCGGTGCGGACGATTATGTGATTAAGCCGTTCAGCGCACCGGAGGTGATGGCCCGCGTGCGCGCTGTTCTGCGTCGCCTGGGTGCGCAGGAGCCGGCGAATGCTCAGACTCTTTCTTACGCAAATCTGTACATTAATCTGGAAAAGTATGCAGTGCAGATTAACGGCGAAGAGGTACCGTTGACAAAAAAGGAAATTGAGCTTTTGTGGACGCTGGCGAAAAATTCTACGAAGGTTTTCAGCCGTGATAATCTGCTGGACAGTATCTGGGGCTATGACTATTTCGGTGACAGCCGTACTGTTGATTCGCATATCAAGCGCCTGCGTGCTAAGCTGGATAAGTATGAGCATCCGTTGTGGGAAATCAAAACTATCTGGGGCGTAGGCTATCGTTTTGAGGGACACAAGGATGAATAATAAAATTGCTTTAAAGCTGACACTGTATTTTTCTGCGGTGCTGCTTGTTTTTGCGTTGATTATCGGCGGCGTTTTTTATCAATTCTTCAAGCAACAGACGGTTGAAATCAAGGAAAAGGAAATGCGTCTGCGTGCGGAAAAGATTGCCGAAGTGCTGAGTGATAATATGGCGCGTATGGAAAGCCGCCATGGTGACGGTATTGCCAACAGCAAATTTATCAGCTATCTGGATAATGTGACGCAGGAAATAGTCTGGGTTGTGGACAGCAACCGTCAGCTGAGCATCAATAAGGACAGGGTGCAGCGTCAGCGCAGAGAGGTGCAGAAGCATCATGAGCATAGCGGTTTCACCCTTTTTAAGCGTCAGATGCCGCCGATTTCTTGGAAGGAACCGCCTAAGACTCCTAAGGAGGCCTACGAAAGACTGCCGGTTCGGGTCAAGAAAAAGGTTGAGGCGGGTTTTGCCGGTAAGGAGTTTATTCTCGAAGAATATAACCCGATGCTTGACGGCATAATGCTGACAGTAGGCAGACCGATTTATGACAGCCAAGGGCATGTAAAGGCTGTGCTTTTGCTGCATTCTCCGGTAGCAGGCCTGCGTGATGCTATCTGGTCCGGCCTGCGTATTCTGCTTATCAGTCTGCTGGTGGCGATGGTTTTGGGCATGCTGCTTTCGGTAGTGCTCAGCTGGCGTTTTACCGGCACGATTGAGAAGATGAAAAATATTGCCGAGCGCTTGGCGGAACGTGATTATAGCGCGCGCACCGATATTAAGCAGAATGACGAAATCGGCGAGCTGGCGCATACGTTGGATATTCTGGCGGAGCGTCTGGAGCTGGCAGATGCCGAAAGCCGGAAGCTGGAAAAGCTGCGCCGTGAGTTTATTGCCAACATTTCGCATGAGCTGCGTACGCCCGTGACGGTTATCCGCGGCAGCTTGGAGGCCTTGCGTGACGGTGTGGTTACGGAAAAGGCCGATGTTGAGGAATTTCATGAGCAGATGTATAAGGAAAGCCTATTTTTACAGCGACTGATAAATGATCTGCTGGATTTATCACGTTTGCAGAATACAGATTTTCCGATTGAAAAGGCTCCGTTGAACTTTGTCGATGTTATGCATGACGCAGTGCGTAGCGGCAGGCAGCTCGGTGCGGATAAAAAGCTGCAGATTACAGGCAGTGCGGATAAGGATATTTACATGCTGAACGGTGATTACGGACGCTTGCGGCAGATGCTGATGATTTTTTTGCATAACAGCATCAAGTTTTCGCCCGAAGGCAGTGAAATTAAGCTGGAGCTGGCAGGCAACAGGCTGAAGCTGATTGACCATGGCTGCGGTATTAAGGAAGAGGATATTCCGCATGCCTTCGACCGCTTTTATAAGGCGCGCAATGAGCATAATAAGAGCGGCAGCGGTTTGGGACTGGCAATTGCCAAGCAGATTGCCCAGCGCCATGATATGCAGCTTCAGCTGCAGAGCAAGCTGGGCGAGGGTACGACAATTATTATTACTCTGCCGCCTGAGCTGAAGGAAAAGGAGTATGCAGATGAATAAGATGAATTACGGCTGTGAGGGATTATGCGTTGTTATCAGCGGCGGTACGTCAGGTATCGGTCTGGCGGCGGCACAGTGTTTTTTGGCAGACGGTGCGCGTGTATATATTTTGGGACGTTCCGAGGAGCGTGGCGCACAGGCATTGTGTTATCTGGATGAACAGACGGGAAAGCAGGCAGTGTATATTTCCTGTGACGTGACGAAGCAGGCTGAATGCAAGGTTGCTGTGGCAAAAATTGCCGAGCAGGAAGGCAGGCCTGACTGGCAGCTGGATATTTTGGTCAATAGCGCCGGCTTTTACCGCGAGCAGCGCTTGGAGCAACTGACGGAAGCAGATTTTGATGCGATGATGAATGTCAACGTTAAAGGCATGATGTTCTTGACGCAGGCAGCGCTGCCTTATCTGCGCAGTAAAAGCAGCGTGGTAAATATTGCGTCTGATGCTGCTGTCAGCGGCAATTACGGCTGTGCGCTTTATTGTGCGACTAAAGGTGCGGTTGTGGCGTTTACCAGAGCGCTGGCGCTGGATCTGGCACCGAGCGTGCGCGTGAACTGCGTTTGCCCGGCAGACGTTGATACGCCGCTTCTGGCGCAGCAGCTTGCTGACGCGAACGGCGGCTATACATTGGCGGATGTGGCTGCAGCCTATCCGCTACAGCGGATTGCCGCAGCGGGTGAGATTGCTCACGTAATCTGCAGTCTGGCAGCGCCTGCCAACAGCTTTATGACAGGCAGCGTTGTAACTGTCGACGGCGGCCTGACAGCCGGATAAATATTGTAAATATTGAATTGCGGTAAAGCAGGCAGAAAACAGGTAAAGAAATTTTCTTTGCCTGTTTTTTATATACGCAAACGAATATAAGTGATATAATTAATGTATTAAAGTATAAAAAATACGGGAGGGTATTTTTATGGATAAAATGCAGCCAATCGGCGTACTTGATTCGGGAGTCGGCGGTCTGTCGGTTTTGAAATGCCTGCATCAGATGCTGCCGCACGATGATTTTATTTATGTGGGTGATACTGCGCGTACGCCTTACGGCACCCGTACTGAAAAAGAAATCCGCGGCTTTGTGGGAGAAATAATTGATTGGCTGGCAGCCAAAAACGTTAAGCAGGTAGTTATAGCCTGCAATACGCTGACGATGCTCGGTGTAGACAGTCTGCGGGGGTCGCATCCGTTCAGTGTTGTCGGGATGTCCAAGGGGGCGCAGCAGCTGCTGGCGGCCAGTCCTCATAAAAAAATCGGCGTGCTGGCAACGCAGTTTACTATTGCCAGCGGTTTGCATAAAAAAGCTATTCTTGCTGCAGACCCGCAAGCGCAGGTTTATCCGGTGGCTTGCCCGAAGTTTGTGCCGTTGATTGAAGGTGAGCGCTTTGACAGCCAGGAGCTGCAGCAGGCTATCGCCGAGTATACAGAGCCTTTTAAAAAAGCGGGCGTTGAGGCAGTGATTTTATCCTGCACGCATTATCCTTTTATCAAAGAACAAATAGAAGCAGATTTAGGACCGAAGGTAAAGGTGCTTGACCCGGCGGCTGCCACCAGTGCCGACGCTATTGCAGCACTTAAGGAGGAAGGTTTGCTGCGTACAGAAGGCGAGGGACATCTGCAGGTTTGCTGCACAGCTGATCTGGCAAGAGTTGAGCGCTTGGCCGGCAGAATGTTGCCTGTAGACGAGTGCGATTTTTCTTTAATCGATTTAAAGAAGAATTGATTGCATAACTTTTATTCCTTTCAAAAAAGAAGCAGGAATTTTCTTTTTAATGTCTAATTTATAGTAATTAAGAGCGAGAAAAGATTGCTTTTTTGGTGGCTTGCTATGAGAGCTGCCTAATAGGTGTTTATGTTACTAAATGCCGGTTTCATAATACTGCGAAAGCGGTATTTATATTTTCGCAGCTATGTCATCTGTATTGACGGATGACTGGTTACGCAAATGCTATTATATTCAAAAATAATATAAAGAAAGGTGGTAGCTGTGGAAAAGCAGGGAGTATTAAACGATAAAAAAATTGTAGGCTCGCCTATGGTGCATATGACATGTCTTGCTCTGGTACTGTTTGCATTCTGGATGGTTTTGTCAGGCAGAACAGAAACAAAATTTGTCGTATACGGTATCCTCACAGCTGTGGTGACAACTTGGGTTACATACCCGCTTCTGCTGGTACCGAATAAGGACGGCAGTAAAAAGTATTATGTTTTCGGGTTTTCGATTCCGAAAATGATTATGTACTTTTTCTGGCTGATGTGGCAGCTGGTGCTCGCTAATATTGACGTGCTGCTGGCAACTACAGGTCAGGAGCTGAACATTGATCCTAAGGTTGTCCGCTTCCGCTTCAAGGCCGATAATCCTATGGCATCTGTTATTTTGGCGAACTCAATTACGCTGACACCCGGTACGGTAACAATGAATGTTACTGACGACGGTGTGTATGAGATTCATGCACTGACCGTTGGTGCGGCTGCAGGTGTGCTCGACGGCGGCATGCAGAAAAAGGTTGCTGATTTATACGGCGAAAAATTTGATTTTGCAGTAGTAGAGAGTGAGGAATGATTATGCAGATTATATTTTATATTATGATGGTAGCCATTCTTCTGATCATCGGCACAATGCTGCAGCGCTTGTTTAACGGGCCGACAATTTTTGACAGAATGAACGCCTTGGGTGTTATCGGTGCCGATACAATTCTATTATTGGTGCTTTTCGGCTATATTGACAAACGTCCGGATATGTATGTTGATATAGCGATTTCTTATGCAATTTTAGGATTTATCGGCTCATTGATTGTAGCTAAATTTATAGGAGGTAAAAGGATATGATTGAACAATTCGGTTTTACCTCCCTGCGCGAAGTTATCGCTGCACTGTTTCTGTTAAGCGGTCTGGTATTCTTCGTCGGCTCAGCTATCGGTATGCTGCGCCTGCCGGACTTCTATTCCAGAATCCATGCCTCCGGTAACAGTGAAACGCTCGGCTGTACGCTTTCCTTTATCGGTCTGATGATTTATGAAGGACCTACACTGACAGCGGCAAAGATGGCTTTTGTATTTTTACTTGTTTTTATGGCGAATCCGATCGGCTCGCATATTCTGAGCAAGGCAGCCTATAAATCCGGACATCCTGTCTGGACACTGCAAAGCAAGGGCGCCAAAAAGCTTGTCGGTTTGGAAAAGGCTGACCACAGTGCTGACGAGCCTGTAGGCCATATCCGCAAGAAGCCTGCAAAAACAAATCGTAATCAGGTACATAAATATCATAAGAAGAAAGGAGATAAATAAAATGGAGATTTATACTATTGAAGCTCTTTTACTTGTCTTCCTGATTCTCATTACCTGTGCAGTTATTTTCTGCAAGGATATTCTTAGTGCTGCGATTATCTACAGTGCGTTCAGCTTCTGTGCTGTGCTGCTGTATCTGATGATGGGCTCTCCCGACGTAGCCTTTACGGAGGCTGTTATCGGTACGATTTCTACCATCTTCTTCGTAGCTTCGTTGAAAAAAATTGATAGGTGGTGTAAATAATGCGTGGATTAGTTGCTGTTATCCTGGCGATTATGACAGGCATGTTTTGCTCTGTCGTAACCTACCTGCCCGAAATTGGTGACGCGAACACTGCGCCTAACCAGCATGTTACTCCGACCTATATCTCCCGTAGTGCGGAGGATACAGGCTCGCCCAATATCGTAACGGGCGTCATCATCGACTATCGTGGCTTCGATACTATGTGGGAAACCTCGGTAATGTTCCTCGCCGGTCTGACAACGGTGCTGGTGCTGACCAGCAATCCGGTAGGTCGCAGACCTGAGGAAGAGCCGGAGGATCCGGAGGAAGGAGAGATTATCAAATGAAAGAACCATTTGGCGGTCTTATCCTGAATGTGGCCTTCAGAATGCTGGTGCCGTTCACGATTACCTACGGCATTTACGTTCTCTGCCTGGGTGAGTTTTCTCCGGGCGGCGGCTTCCAGGCAGGCGCATTGCTTTCTGTAGGCGTGTTGCTTGCACGTCTTATTCTGGGCTTTGATACAAAGTTCAATGTCTTAGGCAAAACTTCTGTTGTTCTTGCCGGCGTGGGCACCTTCCTGTATGCTTTTACCGGCTGGCTGACCTTGTTCGGCGGTGCAGACTTTTTTCTGAACTACAATTATATGCCGATTCATATGGAGCCGCAGCATGAAATGCATGCTATGGGCATTTTCCTTATTGAAATCGGCGTTGCCATCTGCGTAATGATGACAATTATTAATCTGCTTGATGCAATCGTGAAAAGGGGTGACAAAGATGGAAGTGCTCAATGAGTTTTTGAAAACAAAAGGCATTTATTCCCTGGTCATGATTCTTTTCTTCCTGGGTGTGTATGGCATGGTCCTCAGTAAAAACTATATGAAGAAGCTGATGGCGATGAATGTTATGCAGGTTGCCGTAATCTATTTTTATCTGTGTTTTGCACAGAAGGATGGCGCAATGATTCCTATCCAGAACGGCCTGACAACAGATCCTAATGCTTACATTAACCCTCTGCCGCATGGTCTGATGCTGACGGCAATTGTTGTAAGTCTTGGTACTACAGGCGTAGCAATTGCACTCCTCATGCGTATTAAAGAAATCTACGGCTCTGTTGAAGAAGTAGAGGTATTGAGGAGGGCTAGTAAATGACACAGCATGCTCCCGTCCTAATTGTACTTTTACCTTTAACAGCATCGTTGCTGTGTATGTTATTTTCCCGTATCAGTAAAAACTTAGGTTCCTGGATAGTTATGGCTTCTATCGCCGGTGCCTTTGCCAATGCCTGCATCGTACTGCAAAGAGTGTTGGAATCCGGCGGCAAAACCTGGCATTACTGGATGGGTGGCTGGGAACCGCCAATCGGTATTGAATTTGCTCTTGATCCGCTGAACAGTATTCTGGCAGTAGTGGTAACGTTTATTTCCCTGATGGTTTCGCTTTACAGCCGTCCGTTCGTCAAGGATGAGGATTGGTTGCATGTAGGCGGATATTATACACTGTTCGGCTTGTTAACGGTAGGTCTTTCCGGTATGATTATCACCGGTGACGTTTTTAACCTCTATGTATATCTGGAGATTATGTCACTTTCCGGTTACGGCCTGATTGCCCTTGGCGGCAGAAAGTCAATGCTGGCAGCCTTCCGTTACCTGTTAATCGGTACCATCGGTGCTTCTCTGTATCTGCTCGGTGTCGGTTATCTGTATGCTATGACCGGTACTCTGAACATGGCTGACCTTGCTGCACGCGTAGTTCCGCATCTGAATTCGCCGCTGTTTGCGATTGCTGTAGCCTGCTTTATCATCGGCTTCGGTATCAAGATGGCACTGTTCCCGCTGCATGGCTGGCAGCCTGATGCCTACACCTTCGCTCATCCGGGTGCTGCTGCTTTTATTGCAGGCTGCATGAGTAAGGCTCCGGCATATGCTTTAATTCGTTTTGTATATTATATTTTTAAGGTTGATAACCCTGTAGTTCAGAGTGCGCTCAACGTTTTGGGCATTCTCGGTGTAGCAGGTATTCTTATCGGTTCTATTATGGCGATGGCTCAGTATGACTTCCGCCGTATGCTGGCATATTCCTCTGTGGCACAGATCGGTTACATTGCAATCGGTCTGGCAATGGGTAATATGTACGGCTTCATCGGCGCAGTGCTGCACGCTATCAACCATGCTTTTATGAAGAGCAGCCTCTTCCTGGTTATCGGCGGTATTGAGTATCGCTTCGGTGAGGTTAATCTGTACCGCTTAGGCGGCATGAACAAAAAGATGACTATCAGTACGATTACCGTGCTGCTGGCTTCTTTGTCTATGATCGGTCTGCCTCCGACCTGCGGCTTTTTCAGTAAATGGTATCTTATGCTTGGTGCCTACACCGGTGCACAGTACTTCTACATCGCTGTACTTGTTATCAGCTCTCTGCTGAACGCAATTTATTTCTTCCGCATTATTGAGCAGATGTTTATTCAGCGTGAAGCTTCGCTGACTGAGGTACATCCGCATAAGGGCAAGCTGGGCTTACCGCTTTCCATGGTTATCCCGATTCTCGTCGGCGGTATCATGATTCTGGTACTTGGCTTCTACAGTGTTGACATCGTTACCGATGTCGTTAAGTTAGGATTGCCGGAGGTGTTTCTGAGATGACTATTTTAGATTGCAGACCATTTCTGGCGGTTGGTGTATCTTTTATAGCTGCTGTACTTATCGCGTTCAGCAGACGCTGGCCTAACCTGCGTGAAACCTGGAGCGTTATCGCTTCCGTACTTAAATTCGGTATCATCCTGTCGATGTTGCCCGCTGTTCTCGACGGCAATCAGTATCAGTGGACGCTGTGCCAAATTACCGATACCGTGGGACTGACGCTGCGTACCGATCCGGCCGGCATGATTTTTGCGGTGCTTGCTTCGATGCTGTGGGTACCGATGAACTTCTATTCCATCGGCTATATGCGCTGCAATAACGAAAGCGAGCAGACCGGTTACTTTGCTGCTTTTGCTATCTGCATGAGTGCCGTAATGGGCATTGCGATGGCCGAAAACCTGTTGACCTTCTTCATCTTTTATGAGCTGCTGACTCTGGCAAGCTATCCGCTGGTACTGCATAAGCGTAACCAGGAAGCTTTGATGGCCAGCCGTAAGTATTTGATTTATACCTTGATTTCCGGTCAGCTTTTCCTGGCCGGCGTTATCGCCGTTTACTGCATCAGCGGTACGATGGACTTTACTCCCGGCGGCTTCCTGACTACGGACATGGCTCCGAGATGGGTGCTGCAGGCTATCTTCGTACTGATGATTTTGGCAGGCTCCGTAAAGGCTGCGGTTATGCCGCTGCATGGCTGGCTGCCGGCAGCAATGATTGCGCCGACTCCGGTATCTGCATTACTGCATGCCGTTGCCGTTGTTAAGACCGGCGTTTTCGCCGTACTGCGTATCATCGGCTTCGTCTTTGGTCCGAAGCTGCTGGCGGAAATCGGTGTCGTTGATGTATTGGCGTGGGCTGCTGCGGCGAGCATTATTATATCCTCACTTATCGCTCTGCGTCAGGACCATCTGAAACGTCGTCTGGCGTTCTCCACTATCGGCCAGCTTTCCTACATCGTGTTAGGTGCTGCGCTTATTTCTCCGCTGAGCATCAAGGGTGCTTACCTGCATCTGGTAGCTCATGCTGTTATGAAGATTACCCTCTTTATGTGCGCCGGTCTGATTATCGCGCGTACACACAGAAACAATATCAGTGAGCTGTATGGCATCGGCAAGAAGCTGCCGGTAACTATGGCCTGCTTCACGATTGCTTCTCTTGGTATCGCCGGTACGCCGTTCCTCGTTGGCTTTGTCAGCAAATGGAATCTGGCACTCGGCGCTTTGCAGGCAGGCAAGCCTTTGTACATTCTCGTCTGGGTTGCCAGCGCACTTTTAGCTGCCGGCTATCTGATGCCTGTTGTACAGATGGCATACTTCCGCAAAGACCCGCAGGAGGAGTTCCGTGAATATGGCGATATCAGCTACTCGATGCTGATTCCTATCTGCGTTACAACTATTATCGCTGTTGTCCTCGGTATCGTGCCGGATATTTATCCGCACTTCTATGAGCTGGCAACAATGGCCTCCAACGCTATTTGCGCAGGCTGGAATGGAGGTTGGATGTAATGAGCAAGAAAACTGTTTACATGATAGCTGCTGCCGTGCTCGTGCTTTCCGCAATCGGAGAGCTTTGCGGTGTACATCTGCACAGTCCTGCGTGGTGGCCGCTGCCGTTTGGCTATGATATTTTCTTCGGCTTTTTCGGTTGCTGGCTGCTGATTATTCTGGCAAAAATTATCATGACGCCGCTGCTGCAGCGTGATGAAACCTACTATGATGATCCTAAGGGAGGTGAAGACGATGAGTAATCTGCTTCATCCCGGTCTGATCCTCATTGCCGTGGGCGTGCTTGCGGTACTTGTGCCGAAAATGCTGCGTAAGTTTATTTTGGCTATAGGTCCGTTCTTTGCCCTCTTTGCTGCACTTTCTATGCCGGTTGGCACAGATTTGAGCATTGAGTTTTTTGGTACAGGCTATCACTTGGGTTACATGTTTGTAGATAAGCTCAGCTATGTATTCTGCATGATTTTTGCACTGATGGCTTGCATCGGCGGCATTTATTCCTGTCATAACGAGAACCGCATGGAAGCATTGTGCTCCATGTCCTACGCCGGCTGTGCTCTTGGTGTAACACTGGCTAAGGATTGGCTGACGCTGATTTTCTTCTGGGAAGCACTTGCCGTAACCTCTCTGTTCTTGATCTGGTGCCGCAATACTCCTCAGTCCCGTCGCGCAGGCCTGCGCTATCTTTTGGTGCACATGTTCGGCGGTAACCTGCTGCTGCTCGGTATTTTCCTGAAGGTTGGCAGCGGTGATTCTCTGATTGCCAATCTGTCCAAAGCTCCGCATGACCTTGCTTTCTGGGCAATTTTAATCGGCGTGGCTGTCAATGCGGCAATTCCACCGGTAAATGCCTGGTTGGTTGATGCTTATCCCGAAGGTACGATTACAGGCAGCGTATTCTTAAGCTCCTTTACAACAAAGGTTGCTGTTTACGCTTTAATCCGTATCTTTGCCGGAACAGATTTCCTGATGGGCTTTGGCTGCTTCATGGCGCTTTACGGTGCAGCCTATGCAATTATGGAAAACGATATGCGCCGTCTGCTCGGTTACCATATTATCAGCCAGGTCGGCTTCATGGTTGCCGGTGTAGGCGTTGGCACGGCGATGGCATTGAATGGTGCTGCTGCCCATGCCTTCTCGCACATCCTGTATAAATCGCTGCTCTTCATGTGTGCCGGTGCAATTATCTATGCAACCGGTATCCGTAAGATTAACCAGCTCAGCGGTATGGCGAAAAAGATGCCGTTTGTGGCTGTATGCTTCTTTGTAGCGGCGTTCTCCATTTCCGGTGTACCGTTCTTCAACGGTTTCATAAGCAAAACGATTACGATTGCCGCTGCATCCGCTGCCGGTTATGATTGGGTATATACACTGCTGGAGCTTGCCAGCATAGGTACTTTCTTGTCCATTACCTTGAAGATGGGTTACTTCATCTTCCTGCGTGATGCCGATAAGAATGTGGAAATTAAAAATCCTCTGCCGAAGAATATGTATATCGGCATGGGCTTTGGTGCAGCGCTCTGCTTCCTGTACGGTGTATATCCGGATCTGCTGTATCGTTATCTGCCGTTCGGTTATCCCGATTACCAGCCGTTCACTGCAGCGCATATGCTGAGCTACGTAGAAATTCTTGTCGTAACTATGGTTCCGTTTATGATGTTCCTGCCGCGCATGGAGCCTCATACAGCGCTCAGCCTCGATACAGACTGGTTCTACCGTAGGCCGATTAATTTTGTCATCGTCCGTATCAGTATGCTGCTGTGTGCAATCAGCGGTGGTCTTGGCAGTGCCTGGGGCGTTCTGTACGAAAAGTTTATGGATCTCACGAGCAATCCGATGGATTTCCTCGATGCCAAACCGTTCCGTAAACGCACGCATTATAATCCGGAAAACTATCGTACATCTATCGCCGACCCAATGATGATTACCTTGACGGTGTTGGTAAGCAGCATTGCTTACTTTATTGCTACGTTGTAAAATGCTTTTAAGAGCTGTCGCACGCAGGTGCGGCAGCTCTTTTATGTAGTCTTTTTAAAGTACAATTTATTTTGTCTTGTAAATATTCTTATTAGGTGTTATATTATTGATAATCATCATATATGAAAGAGGTTATCGGTATGCTTAAGGGTATATTTTTAATTATATGTGCCGCAACCTGCTGGGGAATGGGCGGTGTAGCAGGACAGTATTTGTATCAATATCATCAGGCAGATATGATCTGGCTTTGTATGGTACGTCAGATTTTGGCAGGCTGTATGTTCCTGCTTTTTGCGGCCTTTGTGCAGAAGCAGGATATCTTTGCTATTCTTAAGGCAGATACCTTGAATATTATTGAGTTTTCGTTTTTAGGTATCTTGGGCGCGCAGCTGGGCTTTTATTACACCATCGGTTTGTGCAATGCGGCGACGGCGACGGTTTTGCAGTACATGGCACCGCTTTATGTAATGCTGTGGATGAGCTATAAGTCAAGAAAAATTCCTGACGTACGTGAACTGATAGGCATTGTCGGCGCACTTGTCGGTGTCTTTCTTATCGCAACGCACGGCAGTCTGGATAGCCTGGCGATTTCGCCAATGGCATTGACAATCGGTGTATTGTCTGCGCTTTCCTATGCATATTACAGCATTAAGCCGGGCCAAATGCTCAAAAAATATACTGCGGCAACGCTTATCGGCTGGGGCCAGCTTATCAGCGGCGTGGCATTGATTATCTGGCGTAATCCCTTTACGCCTGCAGGTCATTGGGATATGAGCGGTTATTTGGCTTTTGCGTATCTGCTGTTGGGTGCGACTATTGCGAGCTATGCATTTTATCTGTCAGGTTTGAAAATTGTCGGCCCTACCAAGGCGAGCCTGATTTCCTGCGCCGAGCCTTTGGCTTCTATTATCTCCGTAGTTTTGCTGCTGAACACAAAATTGGCAATGGCTGATTATATCGGTATGGCGTGCATTATTTTTACGGTTTTATTACTTTCACTGCCCAAAAAATAAACATTTTTCATAGCAGATATGATAGAATAGAATTAAGTAAAATTGCTTAAGCTAAGCAAGAGGAGGTACGGAGATGACTGATTATAAGTACAAATATGGTCATGGCTACAAGGAGTTTTCTCTGCCGGAGGAGCATGTCCTGGGCGAACTGAAAATGAAGCAGATGCCGCCGCTGGAGAATTTAAAAGCAGCTGTTCTGGATGCTTTGTATCATCCTATCGCCAGCGCACCGATTGATGAGCTGGTGCAGCCCGGAATGAAAATTGCCTTCATCTGTAACGATTCAACCCGTGTTGCCAACACGCATTCCTTTATGCCCATTTTGGTTAACGAAATGAATAAACTGGGCGTTAAGGATGAGGATATGCATATTGTCTTTGCTTTGGGTACACATCGCTGCATGACCCACGATGAAATGGTGGAGCAGGTTGGCGAGGATGTTGCCAAACGTCTGAAAATGTATAACAGCGACTGCCATGTGCAGGACGACTTTGAGTATTTCGGCGAAACAGAGCATGGTACTCCTGTATGGCTCAATAAGCATGTTTGCGATGCTGACCTGGTTATTTTGACCGGTACCGTTGTTTATCATTTCTTCAGCGGCTTTGGCGGCGGACGCAAGGCTGTGCTGCCCGGTGTTGCCGCTATGGAAACAGTTCGCAAGAACCATAGCCTGATGATGAGTCCAGAGGCAAAATTAGGCAAGCTGCATGGCAATCCTGTATACGATGATCAGGTAGAGGGCGTGCGTCTTTTTGCCAAGGAGCATAAGATGTTCCTGTTCCATTCTATTTTGGATGCGCAAAAGCAATTCCTGAAGGTTTTTGCCGGTGACTGGTATGAAGCACATCTTGAGGCCTGCAAATTTGTCGAGCAGGTTTACGGCGTACCTATCAGTGAGCCTGCGGATGTAGTTATTGCCAGCTGCGGCGGTTATCCTAAGGATATCAATATTTATCAGCTGCAAAAGACAATGGATAATGCCTGGTGTGCTGTTAAGGATGGCGGCGTAATCATTATTCTCGGTGAATGCGAAGAAGGCAGCGGCAGTGCCGCTCTGGAAAAGGCATTGGAAGAAAATCCTTCTCCGGATGCTATTAAGGCGGAGCTGGAAAAGAATTTTGTCATCGGTGCGCATAAGGCTTTTGCTATCACCCGCCTGATGAAGAAGGCGCATTTTATACTTGTTTCCGCTTTGGATAAAGAGCTTGCCAAAAAATTGCTGTTTGAATCTGTGGATGATGTAGATGCGGCTATGAAGCTGGCAGAAAAATATGTCGGCAAAGATTATAAGGTTTTACTGATGCCGCAGGGCAGTCTGACGGTGCCTGTATTGAAAAAATAAAATTTTATAAAAAATAAATGACTCTTGCCTTTTACGATGATATCATATATAATTGTAATGTTATTAGTATGTGATTAAGTAGAAGGGGAGAACGTTTGTGAAGTTAGATATTGATTATAAGGCTATAGGACTGAGGATAAAGGCCGCTCGTGCCAGAAAAGGATTAACTCAGGGAAATATAGCTAATCTAACTGGTCTGTCAACTCCGCATATCAGCAATATAGAAACCGGTAATACTAAGCTTGGCCTGCCTACAATTATTCATCTGGCTAATGTACTGGATGTTTCTGTGGACGAGCTGCTGTGTGACAACATTCATCACAGTGAGCAGATTTACTGCAATGAGCTGGCTGACTTGGTTAAGGATTGTTCCGTAGATGAACTGCATATTATTTCTGAATTAGCAAAGGTCATCAAGAAGGCCGGTATTAACAGTGCCAAGAAGGTCAGAAAGCGCCGTACTAAGGCAGAGATGGCAGCAGCTAAGGCAGCTGAAGAAGCTGCAATGCAGATGGAAATTTAATATAGCTTATGTTATTGATATGACTTGACAAGTGTGATATAATGACAATTGAGAGAGGAAAGATATTTTAGGAGGGTTTATACTATGGCAATGACATATGATTCAGTCGTTCAGGCAACAAGAAAGAAATTTTTAAACACGGATGTTTCTTCAGTTCAGGGAACTCTTGCTTTTCAAATCAATCTTATCGGTAAAGTTGAGGGAATTTTCTATATTGAAATTAAAGATGGTCAGGTTCACGTTGAGCCTTATGAATACTATGACAGAAATGCAATTCTTACCGTAAATGCAACTAACTTTACCAAGCTTATTAACGGCAAGCTTGATCCTGTAATTGCTTTTACAACCGGCAAGCTTAAAGTTGACGGTGATGTTAATGCAGCACTTGAACTTATTAAGTTTATAAAATAAAATTAAAGAGGTAAACATATGAAAAAATTTATAGA
>ENA-ORMX01000092-ORMX01000092.1-human-gut-metagenome-genome-assembly--contig:-NODE-92-length-61999-cov-30.935506_pt1 | contig 61999 bp, 90 predicted proteins | sample MGYA00242108_ERZ509007 | MGnify/ENA primary metagenome ERZ509007 (study PRJEB26280, sample SAMEA2338745) | human gut metagenome | biome: human gut; feature: human-associated habitat; material: faeces...
TTGGTAATGCTTTTAGACAAAGTATTACTGAAGATTTTTGGGTAAATATTATGATCGGCAAAATTGCAGCTATTAAAAAGAATGGTTCTATAGATACTATTTTAATTCCAGATGTCAGATATCCTAATGAATTTAAAATGATAAAAGATTTAGGAGGAGAAGTATGGAGAGTAGAGAGACCTAATATTACATTAATGGATCATATTAGTGAGACAGCATTAGATGATTATACTTTTGATAAGATTATCCAAAATAATGGAACTATAACTGATTTACAAAATAAAATTAAATGTCTAAGTATTTAGTAACTACTAGTAAAAAAGTAATTAGATATATATCTTATATTGTAGAGGCTAACTCTCAAGAAGAAGCTGAAGAAAATTGGATAAATGGAGAAATAGCAGATGAATGGTATGAATCATCAGGAGATACTTATATTGAAGAATCTGAAGAAATAACAAACTAATGTTTAAAATAAATTTATTAGACATAAATATAGTAGAAGCACAAAAGTACTGTAATTATTTTGATCAAGGATATATTTATACAGAAGAAATATATCCAGAGTTGTTTAATAATCCGAATGCTAAAATTACTATGGTTGGAAAAATAGATATCAGTATATTACAAGATTTAGTAGAAGAAAATAATTTAATTAATACCTTATATTGGTATTAAACATTTAAAGGGGCGTAGCTCAGGAGAAATCCTGGGTTACGCCCCTTATTTTTTTTTAATTTTCTTTATAATAAGCTTTAGTAGCCTATTTATATATAGCTAATGATGGAACATTATTTACAATATATTCACCCCAATGTTTATCAGGGTCTGTAGCAGTATTGAACATATTCTTAACTAACTATGTCGGATAACTTTGGTATGGTATAGTCATACCATTACTTGCGCCACTTCCCGCAAAATATTCTGGAATAACGAAAAGCTCGTGAAAGTTCTAAGTAGACTATTTACCTCCATTATATACTACATAAGTCATAGCACTTGCTAATACATCATCACTACTATAAGATTTCATTACTTCTTTATACCCAGGATCAAATATTTCTTTAAATAAAATACTCATAAACGCAGCCCATAATAAACTAGCAAAAGCTTTTCTAAGATTAGCAGCATCATTAGGGTTAGCATTTATCATTTCTTTTATTTTCTTAATTTTATCATCCTAACTAGTATCCGATAATATTCCTAATATATCACCAAAAGTATAAATTATTCCCTAAACTACTATAGGTACATTATCCATTACTGGAATTCCTGTATTTTCTGTAGTAATAGTTCCATCTTCAGTAAAGTATAATAATTGTCCTGCTTCATTTTTCTACTATTCTAATTTATCTCCTTTTATAACTCTTTTTTTACCAAACCAGTTAGCAATAATACCATTAGAATATGTAGTAAACTAAGCAAAAGACATACCTATAGCCATGTTTTCTGCCATCATTCTACCACCTCTATCATAATTACCATATATACTATCAGCAACTTGTTTAATTCTATCAATAGTTTCTAATGAATAAGGTGATGGAAGGTCTTCATTATATCCAATAGGAGAATCAATATGTTCTTTATTATATGCTCGTATAGCTGAGAAATATAATGATTTAGCTTTATTATATTTCTCACTTCCTTTAGGAGCTTTTAATATATCTTGGAATCTTTTATCTTTTCTCCAGTCATATTTAATTTTACCATCCTAATCTAAAGATAAAGCATCCCAAACACCATCCTATAAAGCTCTTGCTACAAATAAAGTCATTCTATTTAAGAAATCAGGACGTTTCATGGTATTATAAGCTATATCATTCCAATGGTTAATACCACTTCTATCAGTTCTTAATCCATTAGCAATGTTAGCAAAGTCTAAGTTAGATAAACCATATTTAATACATAATTGATTTAATAAAGAGATAGTTCTTACATTAGTGCAACTACCCTTCATTACTATATAATACGCGGCTGTTAAATTAGCTGTGGAAATATCCGTACCATACTTAGTAGCAGCTTTAATATAATTCTATTGGAATCCTTCTAAGGTATCTCTAAACATAGATTTAATATTAAAACTTAAAAACATCTTAGATACAAAATGTTTAACAGGATTAATTACTGTAAAGAATTTTTTAGAAGTTTCCTCTAATATAGTATCATTAAATACATTTACAGTTAAATATTTATCAGCCTCTTTCTAAAACCATTCAAGGTATTTAAAGTTTCCAGAATTTAAAGCTAACATTTTAGCCTAAAACATCACCGACTTAATTAATATTAATGATTTATTAAATTCTTGGGTTAATATATTAGCATTAATATAACTATATAATAATGCTGGAATATTAGTTTCCCAATAATCATTAGTGTGCTGATTTAATATTTCCTATCTAACATTTTTATCTGAAGACATACTAGAAGCAAAAGGATTAGTTACTCCATTTTCAAACCTATCCCTCATAGATACCTTAGCTCCTTCTTTATCTAAAGTTTGTTGCCATTTAGCAAATACATTATCTTCTTTAGAGGTAAATCCTTTAATAGTATCAAAAAATTGGTTTACACCATTTTTTAATGACTGTACTGATAAAGTAGGAGAAGCTCTTTTTAAAGGTACATAACGTAATACTTCCTATTCTTCTACAGCTTTAGCAAATTCTGGATCTTCATAGCTTGTAAAATCAAATTTTTTATTATGCATAGAATATGTTACTTTAGCAAGCTCGAATAAAACTTTTTTAAGAAAAAGTTTTTCATGAGAACTCATATAATTAGCAGCGTCATTCTTATAAGGATTTTTAAACATCATTATTTTCTCTCCCCTATCATTATGCATAAACATATTATCAAAATATTTATTCTCATCTCCTATTAAAGACCCTTCTACTGTAGAATATCCAGCCTAATTAAAATAATCTCTAGTAAAATTTTGAATAGGATTTGCAGCATCCATTACTCTTTCGTTAGCTCTAAAAGTTGTCTAAGTAACAATTTGTTTAATAGTTCTATAATTATTATCTGAATTAGCATCAGGTTTTATTATATTACTTTCTAGCCAACTTAAGGGTTTATATTTAGTTTCTACATAAACTCCCATTAACTTATTATATTCATAACATGCCTAATTATAAATATTAGCTAACATCTTAGTATTATCGTTAGCATAAGTTAAATCAGATGTTCCATTTTGCAAATTTTTTATTACAGGATTATTCTATAAATATTCAAGAAAAGATTGTAAAGCAGCTCTTCTAGCTGATTCAGAGTTAGCATTTTCTAACTATTCCTTAGCATCTTTTAATTTATAACGTATAGGATTAGTTTCTAAATAAGAAGAAGTAGTTAAGAAATTACTTATATAATCAGTAATTAATTCATACTAATCTACAAAATTAATATTGCCAAAATTATTATTTAGCTTTACTCCACTATTATATTTATTTACTACTTCTAATATAGGTGAATAATATTTAGTAATTAAATCTGAAGCAGTACTATACATTCCCTAACCTCTACCATAAGTAGATATTACCTAAATATTACCTAATTTAAAATTACCATCTAATTGTGGTAATATCTCATTTAATATATTTAATGTACGAATCTATTCCATATGTCCAAAAGAACAGTCATAATTATATAGATTACCAGATTGATTATCCATAATATAACTATTCATAATATTTGAACCATTACTTCTATGTTTATTTACTTCATATAGATTATAATTAGCTAACGATACTACATCTATCTATCCTTTACTATTCTGGAACAATAAAATGTGAGCATTTCTTAAAGCTTCATTATCAATAATATTCCATTCATATACTGGATCTCCTCCTATATAAGTAGGTTCAATATATTTACCGAGTAAAGAAACTAATCTATAATTACTTCTTTTGAAAGCTTCAAATGTAGTATTCTAAGGATTATGTCTTGCTACCTAAATCTACTTTACTAAAGTATCAAGCACTGTACTTATCTATTTTTCCTTTTTATCAAATTCTTTCTATAATAATTCTTTTAATTCAATATTATTTTTAGGTAAAGAATCTTCTTTTATTTTATGGATTTCTCCATCAATAGTTACAGCATAATTATATCCCTATGGATCATCTTCTAATTTTACTATATCACCAGTGCCAGTTCTAGGGTTGTATTGCTAAGCAATGTAACTATCAATAGTTTTAGTAATTCTATTCTAAGTAATATTAGCATTTAAAAACATTAAATTAGTTTTATCTAATGCTGTCTATACTTTATCATCAATATTACCAAAACTTAAATCAGGAGTATCTATATAGGCTTCAACTGCTTCATCTATATTTCCTAACTAATATTCTCCTTGAACCTAGATATTTTTTGGGTAATCCATACGAATATCTTTTATAGAACCATCATCATTATATACTATCTATGTAGGAATTAAGTGTAAACTAATTTTATTGGCATTAAATCCTTTAGCCTATAATATTTTCTTTAAAAAAGCTAGTTCTAATTCAAATTTCTACTTCTTTATTTTTACCCAAGATTCATAAGGCTAGCTAGATACTATATTCTAATATATAGCAATATTTCCATATTTATCTACAATTACCTAGTCTATATGTCCACGTAATTTTATTCCATCTTTTGTTAATGCATGAGTAACTGCAATATTACGTACTCGACTAGTACTAGTTCCCATTTTATTTTCTCTAGCAGTTATTATTCTAGACTATAAAATTTGAGAACCTAAATTATTATTATTCCCAACACTTTGTAAAACTCTATTAAAGCTATTTAATAAAGATTCCTAAAAATCAGTACTTAAATTACTCAACTTACGCTTAGTAATATCTTCAGTTAATTTTGTTATCTATTTACCGATAAGTAAAGATACTTGTACATTCCAAGTATATGGGTCATTTACATTTGAAATCTCTAAGTTATTAACTAAATAGTGTATTACATAAGCATCAGCCCCAACTAATTTAAATCTTTCAAACTCTTTAGTTATCTAGTCTTCAGTATAGCCCCTTTTTCTTAAAGCATCTTTATAATTTTCATCATTCATTTTAGTATAATACTTCTAATTTGGATCAAAGTACTAACTATCTAAAAAATGCTAAATATTATATACTCCTGATTCTGGATCGTCAGCTACTACATTACCCCATTTATCAAAAATAAGAGGACTAGATTTTAAATTTACTAATTTATTATATACATCAGTCTGTGCTGAAAATAAAGTATCACTATATTTAGTTAAATCTATATTATCAGATATTAAATTATGTAATTCAAAGTAAGATAATCCTTTATCTCCTGCTAACTTACTAAATATCTGATATAATTCATCAGATTTTTTAGAGACTCCTTTAAAAAAATATTTACAACTCATTGACAAATCTCCTAAATAATATTATTTTGTAATGCTGTTTTTAAAAAGTTAGTAATCTAACGTTCTGTATTATTAGTATTTATTTTATAAGAACTATTTACAGCAAAATCTGTAAAATCTAAAATATTTTCTTTTAAATCCTAGTTAAAAGTGTTATTCTAAATAAATTTTCTAAAATCTCTAAATATTTTAGGATATGTATTAGGATTTAATGAAGTAAGATATTCTCCCATTATATTAGCAGCAACTTCTTCATATAAATCAATTCTAGCTAAATCAGAATATTCAGAAACATTTTGATACTCCTATAATTGCTACTGTCCCTATTCAGTGTTTTCTACTAAATCTTGTAATAAATCAAAATAATCTTCCTACAAATCTGGCTAGCTTTTTACAATACCCATAAATACGTGCATATATTCATGTGCTACATCTTGTTTAGTAGCTAATTCAAGATTAATTACAATTTCATTATTACTAATAAAAGCCTTTTTATCGACAAACTATTCACCATAATTTTCAGATATAGACTATCTATTTAATACCTAAGTTGGTATCCCAAATCTAGACTCAATCTTATTAGCAAAATAAGTTAATCTCTAAGGCATAGAAACCCATCCTATAGGACTACTAGTGGCACTTCTTACATTAGGTATTTGTTGTAACTATATAGTATACTATAAACCCTAACTCTAATCTACATTATTAACATAGTAATAATTATAATTATTAAGATTATCAACAAATTCTGTTAAATCCTCCTATATGCCTTTATCTATACCTTCTTGTACCTTAGCTGCTGTTAATAAAATTTTCTCTAAGCTATCTAACTAAGTAGTATCTACAGTATCATTATGTTTTTGTATAAATTTTAATCCCTATTCAGCATTATAATTCTAAATCTCTTTAGTAAATGCTTTAGAATTTATCTAAACATTTATAGCTCTAATAACCTAACCAGGTAATATAGTAGAATTATGAGTAGATAAACTAAACTATACACCATGTTCATTAGGCATATATAAGTCTAGTAATAATCCTTTTTTTAGAATATCTTCTTTAAAGGATTTGTTAATAAAATCTCTAGCTTGCTATAAACTATCATAAGTTTTTCCCACATTCTAATCAGTAAAAACTCCTCTAGCTACCATAAACTTAGTAGTACCATTTATTACTGCTGAATATATATTATAACCTTTATATTCCTATTCTTGGTGAGGATATGCCTCTTTAGATGCTATAGTATATCCATATTTAGTTTCAAATGTAGAAGGCTAAATATTAAAATATATATTACCATTATAAATAGCTTCTATCTAAATACCTTTAGTACTTAAATTTTCCTAACCATCAGTGTTCCAAAATAGCTATCGTAATACTGAATTTACTTTAATCTATATAGCACTTGGATCAGGATTATTTTCTGAAAAATACTTTTCATATAATTCAGGAGAAGCCTATTTTGTTAATGTTTTTAATTGCTATAAAGTGATAGCTCTATAAGTAATTTCATTAAATTTTTTATAAGAAGTATGCATCATTAGAGCATTAGCAAAAGGAGTTCCATATTCTCTAGGAGGGTCATAATCGTTTAAAGAATTTAATGCTTCTTTTATTTTTCTAATACGTTCTACATTTTGTTTAAAGTTAGCATTTTTTCCTGATAATAAATATTCATAAAAACTTTCAGGATTCTATAGATATTTAGCAAGTACTTCTCTGGCAGTTTTAATACTTCCTTCATATTCTCCTCTAGCTTTTTTACTAGAAGATTTAGTAAAAGAATATGATGAAAACTTTCTTAACCAAGCTTCGTCAGATTGCTCTAATTCCTATATAAAATTTATAAAGTTACTTGGAATATCGTTATCCTAAATTGTTTTAAGTTTATTTAAATAATTTATAAACTATTTTTCTCCACCTCTTTGTACTATATATAAATCATTGCCCTAAACATCTTTAGTAGAATATACTAAAGGAGTATCAGTTCCATTAGTTTTTATTTCATCTACATATAATACATTTATATTCTCTAATTCAGGAGCTGTAGGAAACTTATTACGAAATTCTCTATAAGTCATATTCGGAAGGAAAAACTATTTACTATCAGTAAGTCCTTCCATATCTTTATTTACGTATATTGAAGTATTATTAATACCCTAAGCACGTATAGCATTAATAAATTCTTCAGTTTTACCCTATTCATTTATTTTCTATATAAGATTGGAGTAATCATAAAAACTTTGGATGGAATCTTCTTCTATTCCATCCAAAGTAATTTTATTACTACCAATATTTAATGTGATAGTACAACTCATTAACAATTAACTCTAATTTTAACTTTACCAGATATTGTCATATTATATAGGCTAGTACCTCCAGAAACAATATCTTTAAACATCTATTCTAATTTATTTATCTATTCTTGTAAATCAATATTTATTGGATAATATTCTTTATTTATTTTTAATCTCTAAATAAGTTCTCTCTAATTATCATATCCTTCAGATATCTAAGTAAAAGGATTTATAAATTTACGATCTTTAGTATTATAAAGCACAACTAAACCATTAGTAGGAGACTTTCTAGGGTCTTTTATACGTACCACTCTATTATCTCCAGCCTACTAAAGAGATTCTACATATGGAGCAGAATAAATATCAAATCCTTCAAGAGTAACTCCTAAAGCATTTATAGATTCCTCTATAGATTTATTTTTATTATCAATAGTTTGCTATATGTTAGCTTTGTCAGCCTATCCTAAGTGTTTATACCATTGCATTAATGCACTCGGAGTATATTGAGGATTCCCAATATTATTTATATCCTCTATTAATTTACTCTAAAATAATGTAGTTAATCTATTATAGCCATATTTATTACCATTTACAAATAAATTATAAATCATAAGTATATCCTATAAATTAAATTTTCCTACTTTATAGTTTATAAGTTTATTAAAATCTTCTTCATAAGATGCATATCTTAATGTAGATTCTCTAGATTTATCGATATTAAGCATATCAATATCCAAAGATAGAGCGTATCTATCTCCTTCTTTTTTTAATTGTAATCCATTAATAAATCTATTTTCAGGAAAATTCTACATTTTTTCGCCATCCCAGTAAGAACCATTTTTTAAAGAAGGTACTAAATACTTATGAACCCAATATTTAAAAGTAGCAATATTGTCTCTGCTATTCATAATAATTTCAGTATTAGACTATACTTCAATTGGATTCTAATCCTTTAATAATTCCTATCTCTAATGTAATGGAAATGAAAATGGTAAAGTTTCACTATTATTTACAGCTAACTAAATATTAGTTAAATACTACTAAATATAAGCCTAATCAATATAACTCTAAATCTAGTTAAGTTTCTTAGAATCAATATATCCTCTATCTTTACGTAATATTTCATAAAACTTTCTAACTAACTAACTTTTTGTAGATACTATATCAGTATTTACAGTAGCTGCTTTTTGTAACTCTAAATAAACTCTATACTAGTCAGAATGATTTATTACATCTAATACATTTATAGAATCTTTTATTAAGTTATAATATTCTGTAGCTAAAGTTCTATAATCAGTATTTCTAGGAGTACCATCTAATTCTAGTACCTATATAGGTTTATTTATCATATATTCATAAAAACTGAAATTTTTATAAATACCTGCATATAAACTCTATGATACAACACCATATATATAACTATTAGAATAGTTAGGATGCAATTCTTTCACTTTACTAAATAAAGCTTCTAAATCAGTAGCTAAATCAGTACCTTGTTCATTTAAAGAACTTGGTAAAAGTTTTCCTGAATATTTAGTTTTTAAATCTTCTATTTTCTAAATACTTGGCAGTATTTCATCAAAACCTTTTATAAAATTATTGAAACGATTTTCAAATGCTAACTACTCATTCTATTGAGTACGTATTCCCTAATTCATACTAAAAAGTAACTATGCTGCTGCTGTAGTTTCTCTAGCGCCTCTATGTACAGCTTTAAATCCTTTTAATTTATTAAAGAATAGTTCATTATATCTTTGTCTAAGAAGAGATTCTAAAGGTTCCTAAAACTATTTTGGAACATCCTTTAATCTTTTATAAGTTTTAACCTATGGATCTACAGGATTATTATCCATTTCTACATAAATACCATTTACAAAATATAATGTAGTTCCATTATCTGAAGTAATAGAAGTATCGTTTAATAATTTTACTAAAGTTTGACCTACAATAGTGTCTCTTCCAGGGTCATATTTATTAATAGTAGTAGGATCTAATACATACTAGAACCAATCTTTTTGTTTATCAGGATTACTAGAAATTAACTAATCTAATATTTTCTAAACATTATTACTTTTAACTCCAATATCAGAGAACATATCAGATTTACTTAATCTGTCTACAAGTCTAACTACAGGTGAAGTCATTAAATCCACAATCTAATCTAATGGAAATCCCATTATCATAAGATAACCATGTACTCCTGCTAAATTCATACCAGCATTTATCTTATTTAAAATAAGCTCTTTGGCATTATCAGTAGCTGAGTTAAGTAACTGAGATATTAAATCAGATGGATCTGTAGCATTATTAATTAATGACTACATTAGAGGCATATATTTAGCTTCATCTTCACTAAGTGTAGTATCTATACTATTTAATAAAATCTGTAGCTTATCAGAATATTCATTATTTTTATAAGCATTTATAAAATCCTGCTCATATTCTGAAGTATTACCCTAATATATTTCTTGAATAAGAGAATTTTTAATATTAGTTAATTCCTAATTAGAACTAAGTAATAAAATAGATAATTTATTTAATCTATTATCATTATTAAAATTAATACCTCCAATAGTTTCTTTTATAACTGGAGTGCCATCAGCCTTCATAAATACTCCTTCAAAAGATTTAGCGAAAGTATATAAATCTTTGTTATATTTCTCAGGATGTCTTACAATTTCATTATAATAATGTAATAAACTAAAATAAACTTTTTCTGCATTAGCTGCTACAGAAATAACGTTTTTACCAATTAAGTTCTCTTCCTACAATACCCATTTAGTAGCAGGATTCCACTAAGTATAAGTACCACTATCACTAGCTAACTATTTATCTTTCACTACTTGCTTCATACCTTCTACGTTAGTTGGACTGTATGAATCAAGTAAGTTTCTCTCATCATTTACTATAGCCTAGGTAGTCCATGATACTGCATTCTAAAAAGCTAATATTTTATTATCGCCAGATAACTAAGTACTCTCATGAGTATTAATATCACTAATTAACTAATTTAATATTGGATTAGAGTAATTTACTTCTATAGTACTATTAGGACTATAATCTATATTATCTAATACTTTATTTATAAGAGCATTTCTTAGAATAACGTCATTAGAATCATATGCTCTCTAAGCATCTTCAGCATATCTTTCTATATTTATACCATTATTAGTTTTTATCCATTTAGAATTTCTAGGTACTGGCAATGAACAAGAAGACTCTAAAGCTTCATTAGAAGAGTAATCAAATAAATCACTCCATCCAATAAACTGTCCATTATCATCAAAATTAAAGCCCATTACATAGGCTTTATCTATATCATAGTCAGCTCCCTAAAGCCATGCCTAAAAATGAGAAACGTAAATTCTATTATTATTAACCTAAGTAAATCCCACAGTTCTCATCTTCATAAAAGATTGTAAAGAAGCTGTAGGAATACGGTCAGCAACAGTATCTAAGGTTTTTTCAAAAGAAGCCATTAAATACTTTTGTTTATTTTGATAGTATTCATTTCTAGCATCTTCTAATACAACTCCAACCAAAGAGAACTAATTATCAATAAACTATTTAAGATTAGGATCTTTAAAAGAATTAGATATTAATTCAGATTCTGTTTGCTAACTTTTCTAAGAATCACTAATTTCTGCTCCTAAATAAAATTTCTAATGATATATATCATTAATAATGTTAGAAATAGCTAAATCACTTATACCTAAAGCTCTTAATTTATTGATATCTACATAATAATAATTATATCTAGAATCAGTACCTTGTCCTCCCTACTAAGTAACATTATATTCTTTTACTAACTATATATCTCCTTCACTAGTACGTAAACCTACTTTGTATAATAACTATTTATCTGTAGATACTTTATATAACCAAGTTAATTCCCCCTCTTTTTTAGCTATTATATTACCAGAAATATCTTTTTCTTTATAAAATACTCCTACATCATTTTTAATAAGAGGTTCTGAAAAACTTAAATAAGTATGTTTATTGTTACCCGTAATAAAAGCTACATCATAATTACCTTTAAAGACTTTAGGCTAAAAATAATCTGCCCTACCTATCTTAGTCTGTAATAACTTTTTAGCCTCAATTAAAGATAAATTATCTACTCCAAATATTTTACTGTAAATGTTTGGCATAACATTCTCAGCTGCCTATAGTTGTTTATTCTAAACTACATAAGTCTTACCATTAATAGTAACCTATCCCTTATGCAAATCATTTAGGATTTTCTAATATTCCTATTTACGCATATTAGGATTTTTCCTATTATTTCTAATACCGTCAATTAAGAAAATATTAGTATGACCTACTTTATTAAAAGTACCATCAGGATTAATAGTTCCATAATCAAATATAACACGTTCTGGAGCTAAATCTCTACCATGCATAACGTCCTAATGTAAAGATACTATTTCTGAATTAGGATCTATTAAAACTCCCTAGGATAATAAATACTCTTTTAAAGTTCCATTTGTATTAGCGTCAATAAAGTCATAATAAGTATCAATATTATCTAAAGCTATATGAGTTCTATAATTTACATAAGTTTTAGTTTTTTTATCTAAAATTTTATATACTATATCAACTACGTCAGAAGGTACAAATTCCTCAAAATTAACGTTACCTTTAGCTTCTTCTAACTATTGCTAGTATAGTAAATAACAATCAATTATCTACTATTTTCTAATCTAATAATCTGAAGATAGAGGTAGGACTTGTAGATTATCATTATCAATAATTTGAGATTTTCTAGTCTCCTAATTATTAGATAATGATACTATTTTATTTTTACCATTAATGACAGGACGATAATCTAAAGGATTAAATGTTCCATCAGTCATGGCTGCTATAGCATCATTATACACATCAGAACTCATGTGAGTCTCTCCACCATATTTAAATGTTTGCACATATTTAAATCCTGGGGTTAATACTAAAGCTAATCCTTTATATTTACCTTTAATTCCTTTATTATTAATTACTGTAGCTATAGATGGTAATAAACTACCATATAAAGTAGCATCGCTAAATGGAATTGCTAAATCTTTTTTTAGTTCATCACTGTTAGATTTTAATACTTTAGAAATTCCTTGTAAGATTATATCACCTAATTCAGCATCACTCTACTATGAATAGCTAGCTGCCACTAACTAACCAATGTTTTCTGTTATTTCTTGGACTTCCTAAGCAGATAATTTTTTACCTTCATTATAAGCTTCCAGGAATTTATTAGCAGTATCTAACTCCAATTTACAAGTTTCCATAGCTAATTGTCCTAATTCATAATAGACTCTTTTTGATAAATGATGCAAATTACCACCTTGTTCAAGAGCAGTAATAGCCTATGTAGGCTAAGTAATTTCTCCTGCATCTTTATCATGGTCAGCATCCAACTATACTCCATAATGAGTCATAGTCATAGAAACATAAGCTAGTGGCTCATCATTAAACCATAAAGCTTTAGAGTTCACATTTCCCTAGGCTCTCTTAGAGGCAGATTTATTAGCTAGATAATGTATCATTTTAGACTTATAAGGCTGAATTATTTCATTATTTTCTACATAAGAAGCATTATTTAAAATCTACGCAGAAGCAATATTAGAACTTTCTGAATCTATTAAAGTATTAGTATCAATAGTTAACTCTTTGCTATAAATTCCACCTAAAGCTCTATGTAATTCATACACTGAATTTATAGTTTCTATATTTGTATCTTTTTTGGCAAGTCTATTGTTATATTCTTCAGGAGTTAATTTTTCCTAAGTAGTGGCATCAAATACTTGATATTCCGTATGAAGAATATCGTTTACTATATTACCATTTATATCTACATCATATTCTAATGTATAATATAAATTATTTTTAGTATCATAATTTAAAGAATCAATCTTTCTATATTGTCTAGGTCCAGACTCATAATATAAGTTTTCAAATTCATACCCTATATCATTTACTAAATTTATTTTAATATCATTACCAAATTTTATTGAAGACATCTTCTTAAATATATTCGTGAGTTTTATTTCAGAATTAGAAGACATTCTCATTCTTTCATTAGTAATAGCGTATGTGGCATGTTTCCATAATACTACAGAACCTGTTCTATTATCATAAGCATGTCCAATAGTTTTCTTATCCATACCTATAGTCTATCCTCCTAAAGACCAAGATTCAAATACAGCTTGTATAGGGTTAATAAAGGTAGAACCATCCATAGCATCAATATCTTTATCTTTCTATCCTTTAAAGTTCCAAACATGTGCTCCAATATCTTCTATAGTAGCAGCATTTATGTCTTTGCTAATACCTTGCTAAGTTCCTAACATAAATGGAATCATAGTAGCAGATACTATATTAGCACGTTTATTACTGGTATTCCATAAATGAGCTTCCTATGCATGAAATAATGCTGGAACATTTTCAGTTAAAAATTCCATATTTTGAATAGCACCATTTTTAAAATCTATAGACATAGCTTTAGATTTTATATCCTATAAACGTTGTATTTCCTATTCGTCTTCAGAAGAATTTATTCTTCGAGTAATATCACTAATAAAAGCTCCCTTAGCAGAATTATAATCATTATATTTTAATGGGTCAGATAATTCAGTTCCTAACATAGTATATCTCATATTTCCTGATAATAAATTATCAACGTTAAAGAAATACTCTAACATAGGATTTAAGATTATTTTACTAGCATTTCTTGGGAGCTAAGAATCAAATAATAAGTCTGTACTTTTACCATCTTCATCAATAGCTTTACCAAGAACCATATAATCTCCTCTTGTCCACTATCCTAAATTCCATTCTTTAGTATTACCTTCATCATCAGTGTACTGTCTCCAAGATTTCAAATCATAATTATCATTATTAGTAGTAGGTTTGAAAAATTTAGTTGCTAGTTCTTGTGCTGGTAAACTTTTAACTATAGGAGGATAAGTTCCATCAGGATCTATATTAATAGTTTGAGTAAGTCTTACTTTGAATCCTTTTTTAAGTAAAGTATCAAGAAAACTTGCCTTTTCCATTTCCCATCTTCTATTAAAATATTTATATTCAGAATCGATAAGTTTGAACTACTAACTTCCTAAATATACAGCTAAAGGATTTAAAGTAACTTTGTCTTTATTTTTTATATAATTTACATTAGAATATAAATCTACTCCAGCCTACTATGCCATTTTGATTAAATCAGCTTCTTTTAAACCTTTTTCAGCCTAGGCTAATACCTAAGAAACAGTAATATCCTACCCTAAATCATTCTAATATAATACAGTTTCTGGATCCGTTTTTAATAAAGTAGAAGTAGTAAATGTACGACCATCTACCTAAATAGTAGGATTTGAAGGTACAGAAGTAGCCCATTTATCAAACTCTTTACTAGCTTCTAAAAGCTAGTCTTCTGACATATCATAACCTATGTGGTATAAACCGTCTGCTCCCCAACCTTTAACAGTATTATTTTCTACAGTTAGAGGGAATGAAGGAAATCGCTACCTATTAATAGCTTTAGTTAAATCATATAAAGTATTATTTAGTAAACGTTTATAAAACTATCCGATAGATGTTATATAAGATTTTTGAATATCCTATTTGGTAGCTTTATTTAAAGAAACTCCTATATTAACTAAATTTACTCCAGCTCTTATAGGATATATGAAATCAGAAGTTTTGTCAGAGTAATCCGCTGGTTTTATAGACACATAAGAACTCGATTTATCAAATAAATGAGAATAAAAATTATCTATGATACCATGGTATAAGAGTTCTGCTGAACTCATATTTTTTAATTGCTTAGATTTACCATATGCATCTACAGCTTCCAAATCTAGTCTTGGTTCCATAACAAGATTTGTTCCTCTAGTTAAATTATCTACAAATAATAACGATGAAGAGGCACTAGTTCTTGTTTCCTATCCTTTATATTTACCTTCAGAATTTACCTATTCTCTTAATAATTCTTGAATATTATTACCAATAGAATATTGTCTATAATTAGGTATTTTAGATCCTGAAGCATTAGACGTTACTGCCGATACATTAGTTCCTTCAACAATTTTTTTAGATTGTCCAAAAGAGAATAACCAATTATCAAGATAAGCATTAGCAACTCTAAATACTGTACCAATTTCTCCAGGTCTAGCAATAGAACCTCTAGTAGCTTTTAAATTTATATTATTATATGTTGGAGGTAATAATGTATTAATATTAGGATCATAAAAATTAGATATAGATAATTGAGAAGCTGCTGCCTATGGGTATCTCTTTATAAAATCATTATAATATCCTACTAAATGTTTTACTATTTCATTACGTACAGCTGTTACTAACATACCAGTAAACCCATTATAAGTACCAGAACCAAAAAGTTTCTACATTTGAGTATACTATTTTAATAACTAAGCTTTAGATACAGTTTTTAAACCCAGAGAATCTTCTATAAAATCAAACATTTCTGTAAATCTACTATCAATACTTCCATTAATAATAGCTTTTTCATTAAAATCTCCTCCTATATATTGGCTAGTAACATCGTCTCTCTAATTACCATTTAACTTAAATATATATATATCTAAATTACTAGAATTAGTTGACAAGATGCCCTAAAGATTAGTTTTTTTAGTATTGGGTCCTACAACTATTAATAAATTACCATGTTTAATCTAATAAGTATTCGGTACAATTACTCCAGCGGGATTTGTATAATCTATTTTACCAGAAGTATCACAATAAACCATAGAATCTTTCATAGTTGTAACAGTTTCATTCTAGTTATTAATAACTTCTGTAGTATTTAAAGTTTCTCTATTATAATTAAATTTATCTTTAACAGTTACTCTAGAGCTAACTTTATTACCTTCATTTACAATATAAACTTGTTGATAATTCATAGGGTCTAATGATACTAAAGAAGTTACAATACAATCTAGTATTGTGGCTTTATGTGTAACATTTCCAAATAATTGTTTTTCAAACAGACCATTATCAGAAAATCCCCACTATTTTATGGAGTGTAATATATCCTACTCTCTCTATTCAAATTTACCTATTATATCTTCAATATGAGGCTCTTTAAATATATCATATAATAATTTATTTGGATTATTTCTAAATGTTTGAGCACGTTGTTTTAATGCAGTTAAGTACGAATTATTAGTATTAGCTAATTCTTGTCTTAGATGAGTAAAAGCTTCAATAGCTGATATATCGTCTATAAATTGAGATTCGTTCTCATTATTAGAATTAATATATGGAATAATTTTAAACAAAGATTTAGACATCTAAGAAATATTAGTAAGTCCATTTATTAATTCATTATCTGACCAACTTTTACGTAAAGAAGATTCTCCTTTTAAAGTATAAGGCATATTTCTTTTAGTAAAACTATGATTAGCATTACCAACAACTTTTAAATCTTTATCTATAATTTCTTTGATATCATCATCAAAATTTATAAGATTAAAGTAAGCAGCTATAGCATTTCTATATTTTTCATCGGAACTTAAAGAACTTTTAAAGTCTTTAGTATAAATTTTATGTTTAAAAGCTTCTAAGACATCTTCTACTTTAGAATTATATCTCCAAGTATTTTTATTATTAGCTTCAGTATACATATCTAATTTTTCTGTTCCATCAGTTAAATATGAACTAATAGTACGCATCCACTAATTTTTTAATTTAACAATGTTACTATTAATAGCCCATTCGTTAGAGTTTAACTCATACCCATTTGGAGCTATAAATACAGATTTAATAGTATTTCTAGTTAAATCAAATTTTCTTAATTTATCATAACCTTTATTATTTTCATAGGCTATATTTAAAAGTTCTTTATTAGTAACTACTAATTCTTCCTACTAAGCTTTAATAGTAGCTAATGTCTATTGTGTAGATATATCTATACTCTATTCCTAAGGTATAGATTCATCCTATGATGTAGCAGGTAATTCAAATATTTTTAATAATTTATTTAAATCATCTCCTTTAATATTTTCAAATTTATTAGCAAGTAAATTTATCTAATTCTGTACCGCTTTTAAATGAATAATATCATCCTAAGTAAGTGCCTTACCCTCTTCGGGTAAGTACACTACATTAGATATAATTTGCATTAACCTAGCATCATTATTTTTTAAATTTTTCCATTGTCTAGAGTCTAAAGTAATTAAAAAATTTACTAGAGATTGTTTCGACTCAATGTTGTCAATACCTGTTATTTTTATAAGTTCTCTACAAGCCATTTATTATACTAAATTAATAGAACAATTTTCATAATCTATAATATTATCTATATATTTTCCTTCTAGCTATAAACCATCAGTATATGTATCCCTTAATATTTTTTCAATTTTACTTTTCATATCTTCTATAGAAGATAAATTCATAAAACTATTTCTAGATAATTGGAATTCATCATTCATACCAACTTCATCATAAGCTGTTGTATCTAATAACTCATCATATATTTTACTTAAAACTTCTTTATCCTTAATAGCCTCTTCTATAAGTTTTCTCTTTTTACTAGAATCATCGAAATTTAATTTATATTCTTCTACTATACCATCATTATTTATAATATAATAATTTTTTGGGTTACGTTTATCTTTAAAAATATTTTTAGTTTCTCCAGATTTAAAATCAAAACCATATATAATATTTTCAGGATTATAACGAATATATTTTAAATTACCGTCTTCTAAATATATTAATGGAGGCGTCTAAGAATAACTACCAAGTGAAGTATTATCTTCTGTAGATAATTTTAAGTTATGGGCAGTCATAGCCTCCTAAATAGTAGAATAATTTCCAGTAATTACTCCAATATTTTTAATACTATTAATTTTTTCAGTATCTCCTGAAATTATAGCTTCTGTAGGCTATTCTTTAGTAGTTGTATCGGTACGTTTTTCTAAAGATATATCAGCTAAAGGAATAGGAATAACATCTGACATATATAAACTATTTATATTATTAGTTCCTGATGTATTTCTTACTTTTCTAAAATAAGCAGTTCCTCTATCTGCCAAGCTCTTTTTATATAATAATTCTGACCCCTATTCATAATCTACTCTAGGATACGCCCATATACCCCATCTAAATGGAGCAGTAGATTCTCTAAAAACTTTAGGATCTTGAACTTTAGTAGTACCATGAAATATTAAATCTACAATATTAGTAAATTCTGTAATACTACCTATATCTTGACCTGCTTTTATTAAATCCTACATCGGTAATACTTTTATCTGGGACTTACCCTCAGAGTCAGTGTATTTATATTTATATTTATTGGAATCTCTATTCCAAAGTTTGTTACCTTGAGGAGACATAGCCATTGATACAAATCTATAATTTTTAGTTAATATCATTGGAACTATTTTAAATATACTCCAAGGTTTATACTAATTATTTTTAGCTTCTGCTAGCTGCTATTGAGATTTAATTACATCTTGATCTAATTCTACTAATACTGTACGTTCATCTCCATTAGCATTATAAGTAGGAAAGGCAAACTAATATCTTCTATTATTTTCCTAGTAATCTCTTAAGGAATGCATAAATAATTTACGAATATCATTAGTCCTACCTTCTTTATCAAAAGTTATATAATTTAATTCATCAAATTCAGAAGTAGTGCCATCATCATTTAGAGATTTTAAATTAATAAAGTCTTTAAATGGAGCTAAAGCTCCTTCTACTACTTTAAGCATTTGTCTCATATATTCAGGAGTAGCATATATATAGTTTTTTAATTTATTAGGATCAGATTCTTTTAACTTTCTCTATTCTTCTATAAACGCTGGTTTAAGACTTACAACTGCTAAGTCATCACTATCCCAACTATAAGATTTGGCATCAAGAGTATGCTTTTTAGTAAATTCAGAAAAAGCATCATTTCTAGCTTTTTCATCCCATCCTATATAATAACGAAGATTTTTATTTTCTAATCCTTCTGGATTTAATCTTCTAAACTAATTATATATATGTAAATCATTATTAGGATTAACCTATAAAGCATTAAGTACTCTTTTTAAATTAGCTCTAGTATTCCATAAATGTGCATACATTCTAAGTCCTAGCTAAGTCTAGTCCTATGGATATTTATTAGCACTCTCAGTATCAGTAGCTTTTAATGTGTACATATCCTACCATACCTAATTAGTTAAATCCTAGAAAGATAATCCTCTGTAAGTAGGTACTATCATACGTACTTTCATTCTATTAAGATTATCGGGATCAGTATTTAATTTATTGCTGCAATACATTTGGACTAATTCCTCAGTACTCATATTAGGTAAACTAGATACTAAATATACTACTTGACCTTCCATTTTAGGATTTACTCCTTCTAGTTTATTAGCCCCTCCCATATATACAATAGGTTCAGAAACTGATAAATACCCTCTATCTTTTAAGGCAGCTTTATTTATAGTGTCAGCATCTCTTAAAGTTCCTTCAGTAGTACCCTTAAAAGTCTCTCCATTAATAGTACGTTCCCATCTCCACGTCTACTATGGTCTAACTTTCTAAAATGGAATCTAAGAATTAGTATGTTTTAATAAAGTTATTAAGTTTTTAGGAGCATTTATTTCCCTCTATCCTCCCTCATCATATATAGCTTTAAACTATTTTACATAATTATCGTATGCTGGTAATAATTCGTTATGCTCTTCAACATACTTAGAATAAGCTCCATTTATATCAGGATTAGGTAAACTTCCTAACGTAATAGTATTAGTTACTGTATTACCATCAGAATCAACAGCCTACCACTTAGCTTCTACAACTGCTACTATCTATTCTCCATTATAATTAAAAGATACTTCATCATTATTTAAATCAGAAAATCCTACTAGGGTATCTGTATCTTTTTTCTTCCTTAAAGTTATATAATATTTTAAATTTTCAAAAGTTTCTGAAGAATTATTAAAATACTATTGTAAATCTTTATGATTATCTAAAAAATCTCTTCCGCTCCATCTTTCATCATTATCAGTTCTTCTTACCTACATTAAAGCATATTTTAATGTAAGTAATTGTTTTACTAAACGGTCTTTTTCTTTACCATCTGATATAATTTGACTAGCATTATTAAATCTTGCTACGATTCCTATATCAGATAATTCATTAGAAGTAATATCTTGAAGCCATTCCTTTTTAGAACTTCTTTGTAGTCCTAATAAACTAAAATTACCATAGCATCTATCAAAACTGTTTTCATTAGGTGCACTTTCTATAGATTCTAAAGTAAAATTTGAAGCCTACTTATTATCTTTATCTAAAGATTCTTTATCAGTAGGAGTAATATCCAAATCTTGAACCATATCATCTAAATCTGCCATGTTATAATAAGTAACAGTTTCTACAGAAGAAGAATTATCAGTACTAGTAGAAGTTATGTTAGTTGAAGGATTAAAAGTATAGCTATTTAATTCTTCTATTAAACTATTTCTTCTATCATTAGCATACTAAGAAAAGTCTGTAGTATCTCCAGTATAAAATTCCTCAGTACTAGTAAATCCTGAATTAGGAGATATAATAACTGCTCCTTTTATACCTCGACTTATTAAAGTATATAATTCTCTAGAGCTGTTTAATAAATCTCCTACTGCTGTATCGTCATATTCCCTAGTTTGAGCTTTAATATTTCCTTCATATATTAAATAATCAAATTCCTATCCTTGTAACTCTTTAATATTATTAAATTTTATAGCTGTAGGAATTTTGCTAGTAATATCATTAGGTCCAATATAAGCTATTTTTTTAGGAGTATCCTATGGAATCATATCCCACTAATCAAATGAATCAGTAATTATAGTTCCATGCAATTCTCCTGAAGAATAACTATATCTAGGAGAATAACTTTTAATAGCATTACGAGCCTAAACATATTTATCTTTAGGCATAACATCATTTATTAAAGTTCTTGCCTACTGAGTTAATCCATATAATAATTTTGTATCAGAAGATTGCTGTATATTACCATTACGTAGTGAAATAGCTAATCTAGGAGTTCTTAAACAAAAAGCATTATCAGTGTCTATATTAGCAATCATTTTATCAGTAGTATATCCAGACTAAGTATCGTCTCCTAAACCTAATATAAATATATCATTCTTTTTAGCCCACTTATTTATTAAAGCTAAATCCAAAGTACTAAAATGAGTTATCTCGTCTATAACTAAAATTCCAGAATCATGATTTTTAACGTCAGCATTACTAATTAGAGATTCTACACTATCAGTACTACTTAAGTTATTAAATTTTCCATTCAAATCTTTATATTTAGCATCATCTATAACTAAAGATAATAACTATTTAGCATTAATTCCGTCAGTAACTCCTAAAGATTTATTTAATCCAGTTACCTAAGTATCAGTAGGTCCTGCTACTATTATATGTTTATTTTTAGCATAATCAGTTATATACTTAGCTACCACTGAAGTCTTACCTGAACCCCCAATACCACTAATAAATAATAATCTATCAAGTATAGGTACTTTAATATCTGACTTCTTTTTTATCCTATTTATTACAGAGGATACTAAAGAAGGATTATTTATAGCGGCAATACCTATTCTTGCTAAATATAGCTAAGCATCTATTGGTACTATATTATCATATTTATTTACTTCTTCTTTTATAAAAGATAAATAATCATCAGACTTTACTCCTAACGTAGCTAATAAATAAGTGATTTTATCATAGTTATTAAAAGTAGTATAAGAAACAGTCTAATCTAGATTTGTAGTTTCCTATTTATTTATATTATCTATGAACTAATCAAATATAGCGTTTACATCATATCCCTAAGCTTTATATTTATAATAATTTTCATATAATAAAGCTTCTATATCTTTTAAGTCCATATCTGGTGAATAACTTTCTAATAGATTTACGCAATTATTTTGCATGCTTCAAAATTATTTCTATTTGAGTTAAAAAATTCTTTTTTAGTCTAAATAAATTTTTCTTTAGCCTAATCAAACTATCCTATTATATTTCCCTAATTTATATTAGATATAAAAGGTAAAGAATAGCTATTAGGATCTATCATATTTAAATATTTTCCTATTTCTATCTAATATATGTTAGCATAGTTCTCATCAATTTCAGCTAAAGGATTTGCTTTTATTTTATGTTCTTGATTAAATCTATTTATAGTTTTATTATGACCATAAATATTAGTTAAGTCCTAATCTGTAGAAGCTGCACGTATATATGTAGAAGCAAGATTTAAAACAGTCTATACTTGTTGCAAAGATTGCATTTCTTGCCCAGTTAATTGAAAAGTATTAATATCATCATCGTCTTCAAAATGTTGATACATTTTCTAAATTACTGATTCTACATTTTCATTATATACTGGTAAATGCTTAGCTAATTCTACTATAGGATTTGGTAATGATTCCGTTAATCCTGCTAAAGTTTGATATAATAAGTTACTATTTATACTCTTTTCAGCATTATTAAGTACTTCTTCAGCAAAAGCTTTATAACTATCATTAACTGATTTTCTAGCATCATCAAAATTACCATTTTTATTAGTAATTAATGGCTACAATTTAATTAAAGATTGTATAGAATTATTAGAGACATCTTTATTTTCCTATAACCAATTTTCAATTAATTCATCAGTAATCTATTCTCCATTAGCTATATATTTATAAGGATTTATATATTGTAAATTATACTATTGATCGGTATTAGGGTCAACATATTCAGAATTTTCTATAGAGTTTTCAATTCTATCTACGGTATCTTTTCCAAATACTTCTGTTAATATATATTTGTAAGATTTGCCCTAATAACGAGAATCAGGTTCTTTATAAGTATCGTCTAAACCTATAGAAGCCAATCCCAATAAATGCTATATTTTTTCTATTTTAGTACCTTCAAATTCAGGTAGAGCATCTTCATTTATAACCTTCTAGTTTAATAAATCAGTTACTACTATATTACTAAAACTATCTGTATTAGTATTAAACAAAGAAGTAAGGGGCATCATTATACCTGAATCATCATCATAATAATAATCAGGATGAATGAACTATCCATATAATTTACCAAAATACTAATCAATTTTTCCAGGTTTTTCTTTAGTACCAATAATTTCAGTTCTAAGAGATTCCATATCATTACCTTTGTAATTTTTTAAAGAATCTCCCGCTAATTCTTTTATTAAATTATCTTGCTATATTGAAAAATTATTTAATACTACATTTTTTCTAATATCCTTAATTCTAGAAGCTAACATAGTTTTAATCTATCTAGAAGTAATTGGATCTAATATATGAGTATTTACAAAATTAACTAAATCCTATAATTTCTATTCAACTTTTGTATTTATTTCTTGTCTTCTTTGTTCTTGTCGTATTTTATAATCCTAAGTAGATTCTCCTTCTTGCTATTTTGATTTAGCATATTCTTCATCAGATTCATACCACTACTTATTTTCTGGATAATTAGCATTTTGATACCAATCTACCCCATCTTTAAATAATTCCTAGACTTCTCTCTAATAACTATCATAATTCTAAGACTACTACGCCATCTACTATAAATAAGGATCAATTTTCTATTGCCAATCTTTAAATAATTTAAAAGATTCCTATAAATCAAGAGGCTATGCATTAGCCTAATAAGTCTAATAATCAGCTTTATATTGTTCTATTTCTGGCTAAGTTAATTTATCTACAGTTAATCCATGCTAAGTATTATACAACCAAGAATTAAAATCATAAGTTCCAAAAGTAGAAGATATAATAGGATCTATACCAAACATTAACATTTCAGTATAATATGATGAATTTTCAGGAGATTCAAAATTTAATAACTCCTATTTTTTATTATTTAAATAATCCTACCAAGCTGCTACGTTCTAATTACGCTTAGCTTCTTCTCCACTATTATGACGTTCTGTAGAGTCTAATAAACGTGCTTCTCCTAGCTTATCGATTAATTCTTTAGAACTACTAGCAGTGGCTAATTCAGGAATTAATTCTTTTGGAATTTCTCCATTTTTAGCTGATTCAGCTACTTCTAAACCTTTTTGAGCTATAACTACTTGTTGTGCTAATTTCTACCAAGTCTGTTGGTAACGTGTAATATAAGATTCTTCTTGTAAATATCCTTGTAGATTTCTAAAAATTTTATCCTACATTATCATCTAATTAAATAAGTCTTCATCAGATTTATTTAAATTATTATCGTCCATAATAGTTTGGTAAGAACGAATCTAATTAGTAAGTCTTTTAGCAATATAATCATTTATTGATAAATCTCCATCCACAGTAATATTAACCTACTAGCCATCACTATCTGTAGTAGCATTAGTTGCTGATATAGTAGTACTACCAAATTGTCCTTTCTTACGCATTTGTTCTATAGTATTAACCATATCTTCTGCTTTACCTTCTCTAGTTAAATATAACATATTACCAGAGTCTTTATTTATATGGAAATTTTTACCCTATAAAACACCTACTCCATAGAACATACCTCCACCAAAAGTACCTCCAATAAAGTTCATTCCATATCTAGAGAGTAATTGAGCTATATTATATCCGCCTTTTCCTTCCCCATTAAGATTTGGATCATAATTAAAAGCACCAACATTAGCTTGTGTAGTTATTCCAAAGTTATGAAGCATTTCATAAGTAGCTTTAGACATATCAGTTACTAATTCTTCTGAAACTTCTTCAAGACCTTCACCTATAGCTCTACCTATTGCACCAGTAGTATGATATTTTATATCATCAGCATAATCCTATAAAACTTTAACCATTTTATTTCTTCCAGATAATATAAGTTTTTTAAACTTATTAGTATTTTCTGGAATATTTTTAGTAGAAATTCCTAAAGCTTTAGCCCAATTTTCTTTTTCACCAAGTAAAGCAGTTCTTATTTGGCGCATATCATTTTTAGCTAATTCATCAAAGAACATTTCTCCAATACCTAGTCTATCTACAGTATACATACCTAAAGTAGATCCTAAAGCTACAGCAGCAGCTTCTCTAGGAGTAGCTCCTGAATCTAACATACTTTGATATACATCAGTATTAGAAACTAATGCCATATAAGCTAATGAAGCATTAGCACCTAATCTATTTAATTTTTCTATTCTAGGTTTATATACGTCAAAAGTTTTTCGTAAAGCAGCAGAACCTATAGATGTCTATCTCCAAGCGTCTCCAACTGCTTTACCTTCCTATTCTAGTATTTTAGCTATCTAACCTTCTTCCATTCCATATAATGATAATGCTTTATACTTATCTTCAGCAGTATTAGCATTATTTAATATACTCTATAATTTAGATTCATATAAAGCCTTAGCTTCTTCTTCAGCTACTTTACTTAAATCCTATTTTCCAGTTATTAATTTTTTAGTCCAATTAGCTACAGCTTTTTGCTATCCCCATTGTGTAGCTACATCTCCCATCATATTAAATACTCCTTCCCAAGTCCATATAGCACTCTATCCGGTATCAGAAACACTACCTGACATAGCAGTAGCTCTACCTTGTAAAGAGTTGAGAAACTAACTATTAGCTGGTTTATCTGAGAACAATGATTTTATCATGCCATATAACATAGGAGTAGTTTTAGCAAGTTCCCTTACTACTAAACCTGCACTATAAGCTTCTCCAATATATGGAACAGCTAAAGGTAATACAGAAGCTACATTTTTTAAAATGGTTCCTGTTATACTTTTATCCATATCATCAGAATCAATAAAATCATATTTATTTAAAGAAGATGCTTCTGATGTTACTATATCTCCCATTGATAAAACCTATTTAGTAGCAGGATTTCTACCATTTAAAGTTTCATAATAAGGTTTACCATTAGAATTTAATTTTAATTCTCCCTTAGAATGTTCTAACTTTGTACCTGAAATAGGGTCAATATGTGTTCCATCAGAATCATATGTAGCTAATACTAATGGGTCACTAAACATTTGTTTTATATATTTAACAGGGTTAGAAAATAAAGATATACTATCAGGTGTTTCGTTTAAAAATTTTCCAGTAGATGAATCAAATATATTCTAACCTTGAGCAATTTCTCTAGTACTTTTACTCTATTTACTTATTTCCTAAAAACCACTAATACCAACACCCTAGTTAGTCGGGTTAGATGTAAGTTTAATAAATGATCCTAAAGGATTCTATTTATCAGTTTTCATTCCCTAGGTAGTACCAGTAAATGGATTATATATCTAGTCTCCAGGAGCCTATCTTACATCAAACATATCATAAACAGTGTGTACAGATTTATCTTTCTGTAATTCTCCCCATTTAGTAGCTTGTTGTTGATAATAATCATGAAATTTATCTTTATTAAAATTACCATTGTTATCAGCAAATGCTGGATTATTTATGATAAAATTAGATTTAAGATAACTTTCTTCTTTTAACATCTAAGTATTATCAGTATCTATCCCTTTCATTTTAAACATTTCTGTACTATAATCGGGATTATTTATATTGGCAACTATCCAATCGTTATTTAACATAATTAATTATTTAAAACATTAGAGCTAGTATTATTAATAGGAATATTCTAAGCTCTATATAAACCTTCCATAGCACTAAGCATATTAGGAGTTACTTTACCAGTTAATATCATAGTAGATACTGGATTATTATCTAACGGAATATAAACAGGAGCTTTATAAATATTACTATTAAACCATCCAAATGGTGCCATAGATGAACCGCTAATTTTCTATGAAGCTCCACCTTTACCATCAGGATATAGTATTTTTGACATATTCTCAAAATCTGAGTCCATATTACTTATAGTAGTAGCTAATGTAGGATTTCCAACAGCATCAGAAGATGCTTGTCCATTAACTACTAAGAAAGCTCCAAATCTATCTTTATTAGGAAATCCTTTAGAATCAACTAATTCACTTAGTCCATACTTTTTAAGAATCTATGCTTCTCTAATAAGATAAGCTTTTGGATCTGTAGTCTAAATATTTCTGATCTCCTTCATAGCCTACTCATATTTAGGAATTAATTCAAAATCAGGGACTTTATTACCATAACTATCTAATTTAGCTGGTACATTTACTCTCATACCTCCCTAATTTAAGTAAACTATATCTTTAAGTTTATCAGGATCATCAATTCTTTTATCTCCAAAATAAATAGCTCTAGTATCACTTATTCCCTAAAGTCCTGACCTACTAAGCATATCTGCTAAACTAGTGCTCTATATAGTTTTTTTATCCTAAACATCTTTAATATCTCCATATTTCTAACCATATAAAGTCATTGTAGCACTAGAAGAATCTGGTCTAAATTGATATGTGCTATCCTATCCTCCAATACCATTCTATATCATAAATGCAGGATTAGCTTCTGCTTTCTCTTCCCAATCTCCTTCTTGAGATCCAGAACTACTACCACTTTTTTTAGTTTTAGCATCTTTTTTAGTGCCATCAGAGTTTAACTAATCCTAATATTCCATATCAGTATTAAATGAAGTATTTCCAGCAGCTAACAGTTTTAATAAATAATCTACTCCTTTTTTATTTTTTCCTGCTCTAGCTGTTAATAAAGTCTACTCTTTAGTAGATAAAGATGCCCAAACATATTGTAATAAATTAGCTACCTAATCAGCGTTTTCTTTAGTAGTATATTTATATACACCTGGCATAGTTAATGTAGTTGGATCTAGTCCCCTCTATAACAATCCTTTAAGTACTGTTAATCCGGATTTAGTATTAAAACCATCAGTACTAATATATGAAGAAACACTACTAGATTGAGCATTACTTAATATTTTCTATAATTTATTAGTAATAGCTTCTACACTAGTACTACCATTTACTATATTAAGAATAGAGTTATCTCCTGGTAATTTCTAAGCTCTTAGTTCCATTATATCTGCATTAGTAAGAGTTTTATAAACATAAGGATTTTGTTTCCATTTCTCAACAGAAATAGTATCTATTCCACCATCACTAGTTTGTATCACAACTCCTCCCTAATCAGTAATAGCCATCTCATTTTCTGAATGATTGGCAAACATAGTATCTCTAGATTTATCCCAAACTTCTTTATTAAACTTAGCTATTTTAGCCTATAAAGATATTCTAGTTACTAGCTAAGCAAAGTTTGAATAATTAGTATCTCCTGTATTTGTTGGGTCAGCCCAAAAGTTCTGAGCTTGTGTATATAGTTTTAAGATGTCACTAGGAAGACCATTTATATCTTTTAGTAATCCTAGAAAATCTTTATCTGTTATCTTTCCTTTATTTTCATCATTAGATGATTTTTTATTAGCAGTCGCCATAGCTTTTATTAACTTAGCAGTATCTGATTCAGCTTCTACTCCAGTTGTAGCCATAGCTAAAGGCTAATAAAAAAATGCAGAGGAGGATGTTCCCCCTTCTGCAAATTTTTGTATTTTTAAATTCATTTCTTATTACTCTTTTTAAATAAAGTATTAATGAGTTTACTTAAATCTCCGCTCTATTTAGTAGCAGTATTAATACTATGTCTTATAGTATTATAAAATTCTTTGGTATTAAACTTTGATATATCTTCAAATTTACCTCCTTTTTTGTACTTAAATCCAGGATTGCTAATACCATATATCTAATACATATTGTTATAATATTTTGCTTCAGCAATTTTCAACTTATTAATTAAATCTTTATATTCGTTAGTATCATAAGCATTAAAATTCAAGTCATTCTAATGCTAACGTAATAACTACTAATATTTTTGTCGAGCTACTAAAACATCAGCATCATTTTGATAATCCCACTAAGCTTTAGCTAAACCATATTGCTACTAAGCATTCTTTCTCTCAACATATGGGTCAATAACATTAAATTTCTCTAAGGCATTAATCCAATTTTGTCTGTTAGTAGCGAGTCCTATAAGTCTACCTCTAGCATTTTCATAATCATTTTTAGATTTAACAATCCAAGCCTATTTAGCATTAGCATTAGCGGTATCAACAGCACTTTCCATATTATAAAGTCCTGCTTTATAAGACTACTATTTCTATCCTTCTAACCAAGTATTTCTTTCGGCGTTACCTTGTAAATATAACTTATTAGCATTATTCATACTTTCTTGCTAAGCAGCAGCCTATAACTAACCACTAGAAGTAAGTGGTCTAGAAGTCTAATTCATTATCTCAGCAGCTTTACTATGATAAGCATTCTACTAAGCTAAATTATCCATTACTTGATAACTAGTATGCTTAGGAGAAATAACATAATTAGGTATTTTTATCTTAGCTATATCATTAGTAGCTTTATTAGCTAATAAATATTTACCAGTCTCAACTGCATTATAAAAATTACCTGGGTTACTTGTTAATTTAGATAAGTATTCTTTACCCTTATCAAATATAGATTTCTTACCAATATCAGGATTAGTTACTGAACCATCCTTTTTAGGAGTTTCTTGTGGAGCAGCTTCAAAATCTTGATAACCATTTAAAGTTTTATCAGTTGTAGGAATCCATTGACCTTTACCAGAAGTATCACCTGGTGCTATATAATAATAAGCTCCAGTATTACCTTGTTCTTTCCAATATTTTCCCCAATCTCCAAAACCTCCAGCTTTTATACCTGAATCAGTTAAAGATGCTACACGAGAATAAGTCTATAAACCTAAAGCATTATCTATATAAGCTTTACTTGGATTTGCATTATAACTATCACCAGTAGCCAAAGCTTTATTAGGTCTAGTAAAGTTAATTAAACCATAAGCAACTCCTTTTTTATCAGTATAATCTTTAGTATTATTTCCAAATAAAGTATAATTTAAAGTATTACCTGCATTCTAATAGCCAGTATTAAAGGTATTAATACCTTCATTAGAAACATATGTAGAATTATTATTGTAATTATTTACACCGTAAGTACTACGATCATTAACATTTTTCATTACATAATCAGCATACTATTTAGTAGCATTATCTCCTACATAATGAGTTCTCATCCAGGATAAAACATCCTAATTATTAAAATATTTATTTAGATAAGTATTATAACCATAATCCTAATTTTCACCTGCCCATATATTATTTAATCTTACACCTCCTTGAGCTTTAATAACACCACCTTGTTTAAAAGCATGAACAGATTTTAAGAATTCATAGTCATATAATACTCCTCCATCCTAACGTCTTTTAATGTTATTATCTCTACTAGTTTTCTTCTTTTTATTAGACTATTTATGTGGAAGGTTAGTATTTTTATTATGTCCTTTAGTATTATTACTTTTAGTATTACCAAAAGCTTCCATAACTTCTGAAGCCTTCTACTACCTACTCTATTTCTACTACTATTTATATTCAGAAGATTTAGTAGATTTAACATCAGCTTTAGAAGGTTTAGCTCTTAAGCCTGAGGCTCTACCCTAACTATCTAAGTTAGTTAATACTGGAGAGAACATTTGCTAATACATTCCCTATCTACTTTCAGTAGGAGATAATATAATAGCATTCTACTTTCTCTGTCTTTCTAAGAATTCCTACTATACAGCATTCTACATTTTTCGTCTTCTTTCCAAAGATTTTCTAGTAGTATGTTGTGCAGCACTTCCAGTACCTTGTCGTACTGCTGGAGGCTAAAATAAATTCTAATACATAGCTTGTTTTTTAGCTCTAGCAGCTCCTTTTAATGCAGGTTTACGTTTATCAGGAACCCAACTCATAGCAAACTATCTATTTACCTAAGTTCTTACAGATTCAGGAGTTACTATAACTCTAGCAGATGGTACAGGTAAATCTTTTGCTCTAGTATTACCTTGGGCTATATTAAGTTCTCGCTATGCATTTGCAAGATCTTCTGCTAATGCCTTACGTTCAGATAAGTCTTTCTATAAAGCAATTCTACGCGCAGCATAATCATCCTCTTGAGTAAACAATGGTGCACTTCGCTTAGATCTCTTAGCCCTCTACTCTTTTTCTAATTCAATAATCTCCTAATCAGTCATAGGTCTCTTTCTATAATGCTCATAAGCTTTTCTAGTTGCATTATCAATAGGAAGAGGTTCATTCGATGTGAATCTTTTTCTTAGTAATTCAATATTCTTTCTCTGCTATTCAGGAGTTATAGCATGTGTCTATAAAGGTCTTTCAGGATTATTAGTAATTGTTGGCTATTTCTAAGAAGTTGCGTTTGGTTTAGAAGATTGTTTACCTCTTTTAACTATCTCTTTAACACTATTTTTACCAAGACCTATAGATATACTAGGTAAAGACCAATTATGTTCAGAAGTCATAGATAAATAATCCTATCTACCAGGATTCCACATACTAGATTTCTATGACTATATCTATAAATCATCTAGTAGTTTCTATATTTCTCCTTTAGGTTTATACTAATACTCGATTGGTTTATTAGGCAGAGTAATAGTTCCTAATTTAGTTTTTATTGTTTTAGAAGGTTTTACAACTACTCCATTAAGTAACTATTTAATTTCATTAGAAACTCCTTCAGAACCTTTTTCCTAAAGCTCTTTTACTTGAGCTTGCGTTAATCTTTGAGTTTCTTTTCCATTATTTTTAAAAGTATATTTAGCTTCTCCTGCATTAAATTTATCAGGTAATTCTTTTATTACCTTAGCTGCTCCTCTACGCTTTGCTGTATTTATTACTGAACTACTAACACCCTTAGCTCCCTATAATCCATAAATAAGATTTTTATAATCTTGAACTGAAGCAGAACCATCTAATACTTTACTTAAAGATTTAACTCCTTCTTTAAAGTTATTGGCAATAAAATAAGCCTAAACTGCTCCTGAAGAAACCTATAATAATTTCTTTAATTTTTTAGCTTTAGTAGCAGTTCCTAATCCAGGAATAAATCCTATTAAGCCCATTCCTAAATTCATAGCGGCATTTCCAGCAGCTTGTCCAAAAGATGCTCCATGACTAATATCACTAGCCAGATCAGCTCCTGTAGTTAAGATAGTTCCAGTACCATTAGCTATAGGATTAGCAGTAAAAGAAGCTAAAAAATCTGCAGCTGCTGCGCCAATAGCTATTTTATCAGCAGTAGTAAGAGTATTAGTATTTTTACCCATACTTTTTATTGAAGACCTACCAAAAGGAACTTGTTGTGGCTAAGATTGAATTTGCTATTCCTTAGCTTTCTGGACTTGCTACTATCTCTATTTTAATTTAGCATTATATGCAGCTGCACCTCCTTGCTAAAATTTAGTAATAATACCTCCTAATTTATGCTTTTTGGCTAAATGTTCTTTATATAAGATATTCATAGGTTTAGAACGATAAAATTCATAATTATTACCATTCTTTCTTACATAAACATAAGACCCATCTGTTCCTTTAAGAGCATTTATTCTATATATAGAACCTGTTGATTTACCTGCAGCACTTGATACATCTGTAAAGTAACGTTTAAAATTAGGATTATATTTAGCATTAAACTATAACATATAAGCTAATACATCTAATTTATTATTTAATGTTACAGTCTAATTTCCAAGATTAGTTTTAACAGTACGTATTTCAGGTTTTTTAAATTTAGTAAAAGCAGCTATTGCAGAAATAGTTCTAGGACTATTTAATTCAAAATCTTTATCACTAAAATTTAAACTATCTAAATAGTCACTAACTGCTCCTCCTCCTGGAGTTCCAACATAAGAACTTCCTAATTGTGCGGTATATTCAGGGTTAAATGTCTATGAATTATACCAATTAAGCATTTCCTAATTATACTATTGTTGTTTCTATGCTGCTATTTTATCTTGATAAGCTTTAGTATTTCTTTGAGCTTCTTGTTCACTTAAAGTAATTTGATTAGCTAAACGTTCTCTAGCTTGTGCTATATATTCAGCTCTTTTAGCTGGATTAGCCTAAGCTAAATCTGCTAAATCTTTATTACTATCTAAAGATAATAATTGTTCATCAGTTAATCCTTCAGAATTTGGATTCTAACCAGCAGAAGCTTGGTCATTCTCAGAAGATTGTTCCTAAATAGTACTTAAATCTTTAGTAGCTAAAGCATTATTAATATAATCAGAAGTAATACCTAATGGAGCGTAAGTAGCTACATTAGAAGAAGCTATAGCAGCATCGAGATTTTTATAAAGAGCATCTTTATCAACTCCATCCCAATTATACTAAGCGCCATTAGTAGTTAATTCATTTTTATATTTAGTTAACCCTTCTTTTATTTTAGCACTTCTATTAGCAATACCATATACTCCATTTGTTAAAGTATCATTTTTCTAAAATAATGCCCAATCAGGATTATTACTACCAAACCACTACTGATTTAAATATGAAGTAACACTAGGTATACTCTTTAAAGACTTATTAGCGGATTTAGAATCAGTCTACATACCTTTAGCTATCTAATTCATAAAGGCAGCAGTTGCACCATTAGCATCAAACTTACTTCCTATCCAATTATATTTTTCTTGTTTATTAGTTCTGGCACCAGTATCATCAACTATCTAGTGCATATCATTTATCTCATTTATTTCACCATTCTATACTCCTTGAGCATAGTTATGTAAAGAATTCCAAGCTAACTAACGGCGCTTATTACCCCATCCCTACTAGTCAGCAAATTCTTTAAACTTATCTGGGTCAGTAATTGCTCTAACAAAATCTGCACGAGTTACATCACCTATTCCCGAAATTTTTATATTTTTTTCTGCCATAAATTAAAAAAGGGGAACACCAAAAGATGCTCCCCTATTAATTTTTTACATTAAATTATTTCTTAATTCTGCGTACAAGTCTTCCTCCCTTACGGTATACTGGCTGACCTGCTTCTTCTGGAGCACCACCTTGACCTTGTTGAGCCATCTGTACCAAAGCCTGACACACTTGCATAGCCATATTACAATCTTGATTCTACAAAGCCTAAGCTGCTGCTTGCAACAACATAGCCATTGGATCTTGTTCTGCACCAGTACCCTATTCTCCTGGAGCACCTTGTTCTGCACCCTGAGGTGCACCTTGTGGAGGCATTGCTCCACCTTCCTAAAACTTATTAATAAACTTATATTCCATAATTAATTATTGATTAAACTTCATTTTTATAATTATATACACAGTTTTATTCGTACAAAATAATAATAACTAAAACTATTATTATATAATTATAACGTTAAATTATTCATCAGTGTTATCTTTATCTTTTGGGCTATCCACATATTCAGGTTCTCTAGAATCTTGACGTTTTAAAACTTTAAAGATGTATCGACCAAGTGCTCGATAGGCTCCATCAGTCTTAGACGCTTCTGCTTTTTTAGCCTTCTTTATAAGAATTTTAGTTTCTCTTCTACTTACAATACGTTCTCCTCCCTTTAAATTCATTTGAGTAGATCCGTCAGGGAAAAGAACATGCATAGAATATTCTTTATCATCAGAATCTTCTATTACTAGCTAATCTCCTTCTTCAATACCTGAATTACTATTTACTTCAAGAACATACTGAACGTCACTCTCAGTAATAGGCTCTTCGGACATTGGTTGTCCCTATTTAACTGATACTACTTCCATATCATCATCTATAAAAATTATATCTAATGAAATGAGAGTATTCTTCATCCAGTAAGATAAATCTTGAGGCTCATCATATATAAATAACATTCCCTAATCTTCAGGTAAAGATTCACGACCCATTAAACCTTTTTCCTATTTTTCAGGAGTATCAGCAATTTCTACTTTATATTTTTTATCTCCTATAGTAATATCTACTAAGTTAGATTCTTTATTATTTATTTCTGCCATTATTCTACCTCCTTTATTAGTCCAGTGTTATCTATAGTATTATGAAGAATTTCTTCAACTAATAATTTACCTGCTTCTAATGCAGCTTTTGCAGAACCATCTTTCATTAGCTCTTCTAGTTTATTAGTCACTGATAAATTAAAAATTATCTCGTTTCTTTCTATTTCTGCGGTCTATTCTAGCTTATCACCATCTTTAGCAACAACTGGAATACCCTTTTTAGTAAAATCTTTATTATTCATATGATTTAATCTAGCATGTAAAGCTCCTTCAGGAATAACATTCATATCTCTAGAATTAACTTTTCCTCCTTCTTTAAAAGCTCTTACCTCATCTGTAATATTTAAAGAAGCTTCTGGGAATTCTTTAGATAATGCTTCAGCAATCTATTCCTATGTGAAATTAAATAAAGAAAATTTAGAAGGAGTAAATGTTTTACCATCTTCAGACCAACTTCCTCCCTAATGAAAATCATCATTATATTTAGATTTGGTAGAGAATAATGGATCATCATAGTATCTTTCTAATTCTTTATCTATAATAGGCTCTTCTACCTTAGGTTCTTCTTTTATTAATTTAGAACCTTGTTTTGCTGACTTTATTCTTTTAGTGTATTCTTTTATAGACTTATAAGAATCAAATAATTTAGCCCCATCTTTAGCAACTAACATTCTGCCAGAGTTAGATAAATCATAACCTCCACTTATATCAGTCTAGTACTAATTATTATTAATAGAATTCATTTGATTACTTCTAATATCATTTAAATCATTTCTTTGAGCCCAATCCCACATAGTATCTTTCCAATTATTAGTTTTTGCAATAAGTCTATTAGCTTTTCTTCTAGCACCTGAATTCCATCCACTATAAGAACCTTCTCTAGATTCAGCGTCTGCAATATCTTCCATTGCTCCACTATAACTTCCTGCTACAGAACTTTGAGCTTGTCTAGATTGCCAGTCTTTACCAGTAGCAGCTATAGTTTTCTTTCCTGTAAGACCTCCAATAAGATTAAAGGCAGCTAAACCTGCCCCTAATCCCCATCCTACTCCAGGAATCATAGAAGCTATACCTCCTATCGTATTTACCGTATTTTCCCAACCGGCTTTTCTCTAATTACCGAATGCGACCTAGATACCAGCATTAGCTAATCCTGCAATACCAGAAGCACTACCTAATGATGACAAAGCTCCTTGTGCTCCGGCTTTCAATCCTGAACCTATAGTAGCAGTAGTTATAGATTTTCCAGCAGTTTTTGCAATTTCTCCAGCAGCACCTGCAATGGCTCCTACGGCAACATTTTTTAAGGCAGAATTAGCTGCTCCACCAATCATCCTAGTAGCAACTCCATTAGAATTAGTAAGTCCGCTAGTTAGACCATTAATAGAACTTTCTAACCCAATAGAATTTCCTAATTTATTGATAGCATAAGAAGTAGCATAGTTCTATATATTAGATCCTAATTGCTATCCAAATGATGGAGTTGTTGCCGCCTACATCTATTGAAGATTCATGTTTGCCATATCAGGTCTAGTAAATCCAGACTCTGATGTTATTGTCTAAGGAACATTACTATAACCAGTAATATTAGAAGAAAAATTAGAAAACTAATTACTAGCCATTGAACCTATGTCAGGAGTACTAAACTATAAATTCTACTAAGCTGTGATAGATGCAAGATTAGGACTAAAAGAAGAATTAGGATTAGGGAGAGACTGTCCAGTGCCTCCCCCTGATTGAAATTTTTTAATTTTTTTATACATAACTTAGTCTATATGTTGTTAATATTCCAGTAATGATAGCTAAGTCATTTCCTGTATATCTTATCTTTATTTTTATATATTTATCTTTCATAGGAATCTACTAGCGATAAGTCCATCCTGTAGTATCTACATTTCCTAAGTTATAAGTATTAGGTAAATCTTCATCACTAATTTCAGTTTTATCCAAATCATTAGGAATCCAATTTAATACAATAGGTGGCTTACCATCTTTCCAAGTAACTTCGTTTTTTTGAGCAATATTAATAGAAGGTATCTAAATATACCATTCATCTTCCTAATAATAAGAATTACCTTTTATTACTCCATGTTTAGGAATAGGTAAATTTTTAACATGAGTAGCAATATTATACTAATTTAAATCCTCATATCTAACTATTTCAGAACCTGAAAGTCTAGAGTAATCCCTATCTGAAGGAGAGCGCATAGAATGATAATAATCTTCTATCTCATTAACTGAATCTAATCTATTATAATATAATGGAAATATAGTAGATTTAGGATACTACTATGGGATTACTCCTCTTTTAGAATCATTATATAAATGATCATAAGTAATATCTGAACCTAGTTTTTGATAAGTATTTTTAGTTAATTCCTATCTATACCACATATTAGGTTTATCTTTACTAAATTCATAGCTATCTCCATTAATTTCAAAATGGAAAGATTCAGGTTCAGCTTTATTAGATATAATCTATAAGTTATCCCAAATTTTCTATTTTACAGAGTTATCTTTTACAACAAATTCAAATTCAAATGGATGCTATTTATTATACCAATAACAAGGCTTGATATGTTCTTGAGTATCTATTATACCAGCCTATCCATGTTTCCAAAAATTAGTTAAAAATGCTGGTAATTTCTTAGTAACTTCTGTATCCTATTTATTATAGAAAAACTCTGAGAATGTAAAATATAAAGTAAAATCATAATAACCGCTATTAATCAAAGTAGTTTTATTAAAGGTACTTGTAGAACCTGATTCTTCAGTACCTAAAGTAGCTCTTATATTAATAGCTAATAATTTATCATTTAAGATTTTATATATTTTATAATAGCTACTTAGTCCAGCCTAAGAAATATCCTAAGGAACTAAATATTCTCGTTTATCTATAGCTACATTATTTTTTTCTTCCTCTGACTATCGTTTATCCCATTCTGCTAGTATATCAGATATTTTAACTTCTATATAAGCTTTTCCATCTTCAATGTTACCACTAGAATCAATATTTATATTTGGTAATACCATAGAGGATTTACTTACTACTGAATCTCTTTCTTGAGTAAAATACTAAAATTGTATATACTTCTCAGAATGATTTAATCCAGGTAAAATTTTTAAAGTAACTTTTGTCTAACCTATATTTTCTGGTATATATCTATCATATATACCTTTTATAGGCATTATTACATTCATAGGTTTTCCTAAAGAATTAACTGGTAAGATATTAGCACTAACAACTAAACCACTTTTGCTATTACTCATCATATCATTTAATCCTAATTTTGCTATATATTTAGATACACTTCTATCAAAGGTAAAGAAAATATTATCTATATTGGCAGAATAAGATGGCAACCATGAATAAAATGTTATAAATGATTTTGTAATTTCATTATAACATAAATTCCAAGCTTTATCTTCAAATCCATATTTCTAGTCATAGAAGGTAAACATTACATCATTTTTATTAGCATTATAATGAGTTTTTACATTTCTAATTCCTATAATAGGAGTTGTTTCACGTTCAGATAATGACAAATTATCTACTAAAAATTTGTTTACTTTAAAATCAGAAATTGTTTCTAAATTCTTTCCGTCAGTCCTCCAAATTTTCTTGGCTACAGTATCTACCCCATATACTGCATATGGAGTCTTCACGACGCTCTCAGCCCACTAAGAACCTATCATATCTGAAAGTACTATCTACGGATTTTCAGGAAGAACATTTTTAGTATTAATAAAAATTGCTCCACCATCTCCTTCTCCAGTTTGTATTCGCTCATTTACTGGTAAAAGTACTACGCCATGTTCAAATACACATATAAGACTAGATCCCATAGGTACTAATTTTATAATAGAACCATATTCTTTAGTATAGTCTACATAGTTAGTAGATTTAAATACTCTATAACCATTTCTGTAAGCATCATTTATGGATATATCAGAATATATAATACGATTCTAATAAATATTTTTTATATATGGTACTTCAGGAACATTAAAATAATATTTCTCATTTAAAGTACTTCTTAAACCATCATTATATAAATAAGATTCTGGTATTTTATTGTTACCTGAAATTAAATCCTACTAATATGGATACCAAGCTCTAGGTCTACCAAATATACCTTTTTCATTAATATTACTCTCATCAATAGAACGTATTGATAAGTTAGTAGAACTTCTTAATTTAAATGTAATCCAGCTACCAAGCTATACAGCATTTACATCTCCTCTATTTATTTTCTATAATTTTTCGGAGTTATTAGCATCATAATTATTTTTCCAAGTATCTTCATCTAATATCTCATCATTATAAGGATTAGAAGAATCGGCAAAATTACGATTTAATCTATGTGTAAATGTACATAAATAACAATCTCCTCTAGCTAAAGTAGTATACTAATAAGATTTATTACCATCTAAATACTTCCAATCATGTATAGCAGTGTTTATGTCAATTCTATTTCCTATGGAGTAATAAGCAGTATTATCATCATAACGTATAGCGAAATAATTACTCATCTAAGATTCAGAATACCCAGGAATATAAATATTTATTATAGAATTATAAGATATATTACCTCTAGATACAATTCCTAAATATGGGGAGTAAATACCTCTAACTAAATTATAAGCATCACTTTTAGATCTATTATTAGCTTCAATATATCTAAACTAATAAGCTTCTTCAGCATCTCCTAATTTACTTCTAAAAATTATATTATCTATAGCTACTGAAGGAGTATCATCAGTTACTGATATAATTTTAGCTTTACCTTTATAATTTATAGTTTTTCCGCCAATAGCATTATACATTCTATGATTATTATCTTGCCATTCTAATCCACCATATTTACCTATAGACTCAATAACACAATCCGTTCCGGTAAATAATGAGTTATAACGAGACTAATTAATCATAAATTCAGGACATATGGCAGTTACAACATCACTATCACTTTTAGTATTTTTTAATATACATAAATGTTTATCATAATCATGTATTAATCTACCAGCTTGTTTAACTTCTAAATATCTATTTATTAAACTATTTATCCCTTTTTTATTTGTGGTCTATACTGGTCTCTGAGTTAAAAATGACTCAATATAATTTGTACCTCTACAATAAATAGCTGGGCACTAAGCTTCTGCGTCATAAGACATTGTAAAAGCTTGAGCAAGTAGTGTTGGATTTCTTTTCTATCTTACAAAAAATAATCCTTTAATATCGTAAGTATCTTTAAGGTATTTAAGTATTACTGTAGGTACTAATACTTGGATATAATTAATATATTCACTATTATCAGTATTTTTCATAAATCGTACTACTCCTTTAGAATTTTCTAAAGGCTTACCTCCATGTATACAATTTGTGTCCTCATCAATAGTTATGTATTGTCTATCACCACTATCACTATATAATGCTTCAGGATTTATTTCAGAATTATTAATAGTATAATCAGTAATATTTTTAATATTATTACCTCCTCTAATATTGAATACTTCAGATAAAGAATTATCTGACATTATATATACTACTCCAAGTCTATATATTTCATTATCCCAATAACCTACGTTATAATATATATTTTTAGTATTATAATATTCGTAACTGTTAATAAGACTACTGTCATCTACATAATTATATTCTACTTGACCTATAGTATTTTTTGAATCCACACTATTTAATATAGGTAACATTCTTAAACTTATATCAGTCAAATCTTTATATGGAGTATCTGGTTTGGCTACGTTACCTAAGAATAATCTATTCTAGCACTAAGCACTAGTTTTAGCTTTATTTACCTAAAAGAACTAATTATTAATTTCTGAAATAGGTATTTCTGTAGAATCTTCTAATCCAGTTACATTAATAGTACAAATCTAATGTTTAACTATATATTTATCATTTATCTTATAAGCTTTGGTACTTCTAGTTTGGTAACTATCACCAGTATTTCTAGTATAATAAACAGTTATATAGTTATAACTATAATCTATATTATTTAACTGAAATGACACTGCTTTAAAAGCATTTTCATCACTAATTCCACCATCAATAGAAAATGGATCACAATCATTACCTTTAAATATTGCTACTACTCCAGAATCAGCAACAAAGTCAGTTTCATTACCATCTGCATCAGAGTATTTAAAATAGAAGTTATAATTTCCAACTTTTAACTATCCTGAAGAAGTTACTCCTATAAACTTAACTGTAGGAATACTATTTATTCGTTTATATAAAGAAGAGTCTAAGTCAAATGAATCCTAATCATAAATATTAGTATCATTATCCCCAACTCTATCAACTAATTCGTAAGTATTTAATTCTGTAGTAGAAAATCTAGAATTAATTAATCTCGGAACATTTTTATTATCATTAAAAATAACATTTACAGTACCATCATAAGATGGCTATATATCCATAGTAACTGGATGTTCTAAGTCAAAATTTAATAAAGGAGTATCTAAGTCTACAATACTTCCAGCTTCTACATTACTAGATTCTTCTGAATCTATCTAAGTATATAAAATATTAGAATCTACTTTATATTGTTCGTTTATATTAAATTTACAATTATATAAATCACTTATAGAATTAACATTAGTAGGTTTTACCTAAGAAGAAGTTAATCTTATATAAGAATCTGAATTAAAAATATATCTATTAGGAAATGAATACTGACAAGTATTTATATTAAAAAATACTTCTTCAGTAATATATATCTATTCATTTATATTTCCTGTATCATCTAAATAACAATAGGTGTATTTCATACATGGAACAGATTCTATTATATGCATTTGAGAAGTGTCTGACATACTCTAACATTTTAAATCTTCCTTAGTATGAAAATTTAAATCATAGACTATTTGGTTACTAGCCCTTACTAATTTAAATTTTAATGTATTAATACTAATATTATACTGATTTTTTATATTATATATTAATACTTTATTATTATTAGTAGTTTTAGTATCAGTAATTCTAAAATTATGGAATGGATTATACTCCCATGCCATATAACCTTTGTTACTTAATTGATATAAAAAAGGTTTAATAGTAATATTCATATTATATATTATAACTACTTCCATTTTTTAGAGTTATCATTGAGATACCTCCTAAAGTTGCTGTACAGTGTGATGAGGAATCATTAGAACTCCATCCATATTGTGGATAAGTTTTTAATTTAGTTCCTACATTATATGTATATAACATATTGTCTTGTATTTTTAACTAATTATTTTTAACTAAGCCTTTACCACTAACATATTTATATACTACTCCCTCTTTTAAAGGATTACCTTCGCTATCCTACTAAAAAATAGCTTCTGTACCAATATAGGCTATAGATGTATTATTTGCTATATCTTCTATGAAGTGTTTAGCTGAAGGTATTGTACATATAATGGTTTCAGCAGCGATATTATTTAAGGTAGTATCATTTTCAGCATCTATATTAAGAGTCATTACCTAAGAATTTTGAAAATTCTTTAATACAGATAAATAATCTTTCTTAAATATTTGGCTAGAAATAGATGCTTTAATATTATAATTAATAAAAACTTTATAATCTTTACTATAATACTAATTACTAATAATAGAATATAATTTCTAAGACTACTCTGGATTGTAATAATTATAATCCTTAATATTACGATCAATAAAATTTTTCCAAGCCGGTTTTATAGCACCTATATCTTTTCTAGTGATATTATAATCAATATAATTTACTAAAGTAAATTCTCCAGTTATATCTCTAATTAATACAAAAATATTACCTGGAAATTCTTCTCCTCTATCCCAATTATTTACTTCATACTACATAGATCCATCCTACTGTAATTTTACTATACTAGTATTATTAGTATCATGTTTAGGATCTCCTCCAAGATCGGGCAAACTTCCTAAAACTATTATATTATAATTCTTTGGAAGCTTAGCAAACTACTCTTTAAAAGAACTATTTACGTCTAAATAACGGTCTCCATAATTAGTAAAAATTCTACCTCCGTAATTAACTAATCCCTGTCCAGAATGGTGTGCTTCATTATTTCCCCACTAAACTACAGTTAACCCATTCAAGTCATAATACTGTGATTCGCTTAACACAGGCCAAATATCTACTTTAAAATCACATTTTCCATCGGAATTTATAAATGTGTGTACAGTATAAAAATGCTTTAATATTTTAGAGGATTCAGGAGCTATAGAAACCAGTTCAGGTAAAGTACTTAAAGAACTTAGAACACGCATTGAGCATTCTCCAGGATCTCCTCCGAATATAGTTTTAAGTATTGTGTTAGTATAAGTTGTAACAATAGTATTATTAGTAGTAGTAGTTTTAACACCATTTAATTCTAATTGTAATTTCTAAGAGTCTTTTATAACACCTTCATATTCTATGTTTGAAGTATGTTTAGTTTCTATTCCTGTAATAGTAGGCATCCATTTAGAAATATTTAAGGCATGTGGGACATTATTATTTAGAGAAATTGTGGATATTAAACTTCCTGAAGTTTTATAAATTTCATTGACAGAATTAGGTACGTTATTTATATTTGAAGAAATAAATTTACCAGAAGATACATAATTTGTAACTAATGTATTACTACTCTATAAAGAAGCAGTAACTTTCATATTATAATATTCCTCAGGTATTCTCTATTTGTCTTTAATATTGTCTTCAGTAACTTCTTTCCAAGTGCCATATTTACTTTCTATATACTATGTTCCTCCAACATGATGACCTTCCTAGGTTACAATAGAATGACCTTCCTAGGTTACAATATTTAAGTCTAATTCAATAGGTTTATAATTAAAAATATAATATTTGCCATTTGAAATATAATAACATTTTAAAAAATCATTGTAATCCTAGATACTTGAATATTCTTCAGTTCCCCAATAAGAGGGATTATACAATCCAGTTATTAGCATCCATCTATAATCTTCTCTAGTAACAGTATTATAAGTATATAAAATTCTTACATAAAATAGTTTGTTAGGAGCAAATATATTAACACTAGCTTTATCAGATATAAAGTTATTTATATCAAAATTTTCAGAAAAAGTACCATTGTAACTAAGTCTATTTTTAGTAATATAAGTCCATCTAGGAGTACTGTTATCAATATCTACAGTGCCATTATTGTAAACGATTTCATTAGTAGCTATATCATAAAATCTAAAAGTAATATCACTAATTACATCATTATCTCTAGGATAAGACTCATATCCCCAACGTAGATTTATTCTATCTCCACTAATATAATAATTCCAGGTATTTAATTTCATTACTCCGGAGTTTATATTACCAGTATCTAAACTACCACTAACTCCTTTATCTGGAAGTAGTCCTCCATTTATTGATTTTCCATTATCAAAAAATCGCATAATTGGAGTAGCACTCCATTCTATAATCTAATTTGAAGAGGATTTAATAGGAAGAGTAAATAACTAAGAAAAAGAGTATAAATTAGTGATAGAATCATATACAGGATAACCATAACCTGTTGTATAATTTTTATTATTTTCTTGTGGAATATTAAATTCCAACATCTACTATGTTATACTACCATTTATTTTTAAAGTTAGTAATAATCCTCTAATGATACTATCATTATTATATTTATCAAAGTAATATCTATATCCCTCCTAAGGTTCTGTTAAATTTTTATCATTTAAGAAAGCAGAGCCATCAGGACAATTATATTTATAGTTAGCGTATATAAATAAAACTATTGGAGAATCTATTTTAATAATATTTTTATCATCCTTCTAATTTTCAGTATTTAAGTAAACAGGATTCTTAATATCATTAGCTATTTCAGATTTTTTATACCCAACTATGCTTACATCTACGCTATTAATAGCATTATATTTAGCATATAAAAATAGTCTACCAAATAATTTACTATTATAAGTATTTAACTTACTCTAAACACTTGTCTAATCCATTAATTCAGAAGATACTAAACCATCCTTGTCTTCTGTAGACATTTCATTCTACCAATACCCACAATTAAATTTATATAAATCAGAATCAATATTAGAGAACTAAACCTATTGTCCTCCTTTATAACGTTTTAATTGATTAGTAATATCACGTAATTGTCCATTATTATCTAAAGTAGCTACCCCAAAAGTATACATTCTATTCATTGGAGTTTTTACTAATCCATTTTCTACATTATCATAATTAGATATATAATGTTCTCCAGTAGAATCAATATTATTAGTACCGAACATACTAGCTATAGGTAAACCTACAGAGAACTTATCTCCTGATCTAATAATAGTTCCTTTAGGGAATATTTCACATTTAGTTAAAAGACTATTGATTTTATACCACTCTTCACCATTTTCTTCTTTTATATAAGTAACATCAGGAAATTTAAAAGTTGGAGTTACTTTTGATATTTGTGTAGCAGTTTTCTATCTCTAAGGAGACGGAAAACAACCTATCTAACCCTTATTTGTTAAAGGATTATAACAAGCTATATAAATAATTCCTCCATATTCCTTCATTCCAATAGGAATATATCCTGGAGGTAATTTAGCATTTTCTACTCTAGCATTACCCATATCATTTTGTAATACCATTTCGTTACCATTCATAGTAACTAAAGTAGCATTTAAAGCATCTGTTAACACCGTATTAGGAGTCATTAATGGATGATTATCTAATACCATCCCTTCGTTGAATGTATTTTGTGCTTGCATTTACAAATTCATATTTAGTATTAGTAACTGATAAATTTTCAAATTTTAAAGGATTTCTTTGATATATCAGTGTAGCATCTTTACTTATAAAGTTAGCTCTGTATCTAGTACTACCAACATCTAAAGGGTAAGGAATTTTATAAAAATAGGATTTAGAAGGTTGTGCCACTTTGCATTCCTCAAAATATTTATAAAGTATTACATTTCCATAATTAAACTTAGTCTTAGGTCTTCCTCTAGAGTTTTTAGACTATTCTATTTTCTCATACTACTATTTGGTTATACCAAAATAATAATAGCCATCATATTTCTTTTTATTCCAGATACTTAACATTCTTATCTTAAATGCTAATTTCTTATAATATTTATAAAAATGTTGTAGAGGATTAGTACATATTTTACCCATATAAAACCAAAAATCATGACGATTAATTAGTATATCTCCTCCTCTACTATTAATTATATAAATATATCTCCATCCATATTTTAATATCCTCTATATATCAGAATGAGGAATGAAAGGAAATTTAGCATAAACCTATTCATAATAATCATCTAAAGTCTTTACTTGCATTAACAGTATTTTACACCATTGTTTATATTATTTATAAATTCATCTCTTAAAGAAGTTCCTATATAACAAGGTTTAGATCTCATTAAATATTTTCCCATCCATCTAAAAGATAATTTATAAGTAGTAAAGTTAGTTTCTAAAAAATCAATATCCTAATCTCCACCTTTCTATCTTCTACATTTAAATTCTTCTTGAGAAGTTCTTCTTACATATATTTCAGCATACTTTTTTCCAGTAGGTAGTACAAATGTAGTATTGTTTCTTATAATATCAGTTATTACTAACTACACACAATAACATAATATTCTAGAACATATAATACACATATCAGCTGTTTTAAATATATTTTCAAAAGAACATCCATTAAATTTTAATTTCTAAAATGGAAATTTAGTATATAAATCTCTTAAAGTAAAAGCATAACCTAAAGCATAATTCATTGTCTTTTAGTTGATTTGTTGTAGCTGTGTCGATGCCAACTTACTTTAGCATCTAGTATCTCATTCATCTCATTTTGATTAATATGACTAGGTACTCTTGCAGCATCTAAGTGTTTATTTAATTTAACTTCTATTTCCTAAGCCATTTTCATTATGTTAGGATTATTAGTACTTATAGAACGTTTAAATAATGTCCAATATGCACAATAATCAGCTATTGCTATTGCTTCATCATTAGTTAATTCAGGAAGTCCATTATCATCTAATATTTCTCCATGATATATTACTAGCACAGGCATTCCTGCGGCATCTTCAAAATGTAAGGCATGGTCCCAGTACTAAAATTTAGCAAAATGTCCATGTCCATATAATATATTAGTATTATGTTTAAAAGCCTCAATATATTCTTCAGTCCAATGAGAATTTAAATCTCCAAAAGAATCTTTATTAGTAGTTCTATTCCAATCTTCTCCTGGGAATAATACTGCTTCAATGTCATCTTCATAACAATTACATGGAAGAGATAAAGTATTATTACAATCTATATTTCCTATATATTTATAAACTCTAGTTCTTTTATTTCCAATAGTTTCAAAACATACTAAAGCTAACTCTTCATAATCTTCTTCAGTTAACTCTATACCATACATCTAGTGTAAAAGAACTAATGGATAATGAAAATCAACCAGCTGCATATTCTTGGTTATTTGGTAAGTTTGGTGGAGCAACTTGTCTATAATAGTATAATTTTAATTTTGTTAATCTCTATTTAATTTCATTATTAATAAAATTAAAATTATCATCTTCTAATGTTTCAGAAGAACAGCAACTATATCTTTCAAGTTGTCTAGGATCTTTAAATATAGCTATAACAGAAACTTCTTTTAATAATGGAGCATTAAATACCCAGCAATCATACATGCCATTCTCATTTGGAGTAGTATCTATAAATACCATAGGTTTAGTAACTTTACGTCTTCTATATTTACTATAAGTAAATGAAGGTAAAGAAGTATACCATAAAAATGATAACTATTTATCTGTAGAACCTATATACTATATAGCCTATTCTCCGTAGTCATTTAATAACTAAGGTATTTCAAAATGCATAGTAGGAGTTCCGAATTCCTTTTTACATCTACAATTTTCTATATTTTTGCAATCTACAGGAATGCAATTTATTTCAGTAAGTAAATCTTTATAAGGTAATATTCCTTTTAAACTATACTCTTTTATTATCTAGAGTCTCATATCTATTATGTCATCGGCTGTCTACTCTCTAGACATTGACATATTAGTATGATAACCTCGCAATCCTGCAACAACATCATTATGTATCGCTGAAACTAATTTGTCTAATATCATATATAATAAAAAAGGCGGAGGCAATACTGCCTTCGCCTCTTATTTAATTAATTAAAATTATTCACCATTCTTTTTAGCATAAGTATTTTCTACTTCTGCCTTAAATGCTGCTAAATCAGCTGCTACCTAATTATCTTTTGCAGCACCAGCTGTAGGAGCCAATGTTGTAATACCAGCGGCTGTGAGAGCTGCTTCAAACTGTTCCTTAACAGTCTGATTTACAAAGAATACATGAGTAGTAACACTCTTAGTTTCCTCGCCAACAGCGTCTCCACCGAGAATACCTCTATTCTCACAGTATTCTAAAGTATATTGAGTATAAGTAGCACCTACCATAGGTCTATCATCCTGATAAAGAGCATTCCATCTAGTCTGCTCAGCAGTTGGGAGTCTGAGATTACGCATAATCCACTCGAATGTTCCAAAGCCTTCATTACCAGGAGTAATAGTAGCTACATTAGTTACTTCATAGTTTTCAACTGGAGCATACTCACCTCTAGGAGTGCAGCATCCTGTAGTAGTACCAATACTAGGATCAAAGTATTGAAGTTCTACCTTAGAGAAAATCTGGTAAGGATCCTGTGCTGTCAATACTAACTTAGTACCTTCTTTAGTAGCTTTAAGCTATTCAGTGTCCATTGTAAACAACTTAAACTTAGTAATCATTTTGATTACCTTATCTACAATATTTCCTGCTCCTTCAGTAGAAGTTGCTGAGAACTCAAAAGTCCAAGGACGACCTTTAACAACCCAAGTATTAGAATATAATGGGTTATTATTACTTTGTGCTAAATGTACATAAATCTCTACTCTGAAAGTACCTTTAGTAGCTTTATTAGCAGTAAGAGTTTCTTTTACTTTAGCCATATCTATAGTAGCCTTAGCATTAGACTGGGCTACTGGATCTTGTTTGTAAACAGAACGAATATTCTTTACTTTAAATCTATTTACTCTCTTTACATCGAAGTACTCAGAGTCTCCTTTAAAAAGGTCCACACTTGGATTTGTATAATCCTTAGCACTGTTAATTACAGTAGTTGTTGTAAACTAAAACATAATTTAAATTAATTTAATTATTGTCTACGAGCCTATTGAGGCTATTCCTATTGCTGAGCTGGCTAAGCAATAGATTGTGACATAGGTATATTGGATTGTAATCTAGGATCACCGTCGTGTTCCATAACTAAATGTACCAACTCGTTTATTATCTCTTGACATACGTAATCTGGGAACTCCATAATCTGTGAAGTATCCTCTGTTAAATCCATTTGCTCTTGTGTTAATCTAATAAACTACGGAGCTTTAATATAATCAACCGCTACTTTTGTTAACGCAAATACTGAAGTATCGTGACCATATCTGATTTCACATCTAACAGTAGAACTATTACCATATCTAAATGGTGCATTTTTTTCTACTACTGACTAATTAGCAGTTCCAATTTTAATAGTTCTAGCAAAGTTAGCTTCTCCTTCAGTTGAATCCTATTTCTTAGAACCATCTGTTCCAGTACCTAATCCTTTATCTTCAGGAGCTACGTAAGGATTTGTAGGAAGTTTGTCAGAAGTGTTTACATTATGAATATAATAATAAGGTCTCCAAGGAAGAGGTCTATTATAAAAATCATTCATAATTGTAGACCAACTATCAGAAGTAAGTCTTTTAGCAGCAAAAGCCACATCAGAATTAGCATTCCAACATTTATGCTACTTCTTTAAAGTATATATACAAATGCAATTAAGCATATGCAGATAATCGTCTGGAAGATTTACTTCAAACACTGCTCCATAAGGATTTTTAGCATTTGAATATAATGCATCACTCTGAGCTTCAGTAATACCTGCTGTAGTATATATGTCAGAAGCTTTAGGAGTAAGAACTGCTGTAGCTTTTAATACTCTTAAATCATCAGTAGTTTGCTGATTAATATCATAAATATTATAACGTTTATTTATGTATTGGTTAACAGCTTTATTTATATAATAATTGAACTCATCTAAACGCATACTAGGAGCGTGCTATTTAGATAATTCAATTAAACAAGATTCAAGTATTTGTCTTGCAGTCATAACTAAATTTTATTATTTAGTTTTCTTAGTATCTTTTGTATCTTTTGTGTCTTTAGGAGTTATAGTGTTATCAGCTTGCACATATAATTGTGGATATGTGGCTCTCATAATTAATCCCTTTAATTTAGCATTATCAGGGTCTGACAACCAATTAATAGCTGCATCATCTGTAGCACCTAAATAATTATCATTGAAGCAAAGTAAATTATCCTTTACAATAATAACATTTTTTTCACGAGCATCAATTAAGAGAATACGCAACTTAGAACGAGCATCTTCGTAAAGACCAATGATCTTAGCAGGATTCTTCATAGCAATTTGAATTAAGAAGTCTGTAATATCTGCACTAGGTACATTATCCATCTTCTTACCAAGAACTTTAGCTCTAGTAATTTGACCTTCTCTACTATCGTCAATAATATATTTCAATGCCTTAGACAAGGTCTCTGTTCTCTTAACTCTACGTACAGAATCAAGTCCAGGATGTTCAATATAATATTCTGCCAAACCGTAACGTGGATGAGGATTTTTCCATCCCATTGTACCATCAATTAAATAGTTACCATTAGCGTCTTTAGCGTAACGGTCAGGAGCAATATATGAACAATTTTTAATACATTCCCATAAAGCTGCCTCTTTCATATTTTTAAGATCGAATTGAATGCCATCATGGATTTTAATTTTAGCATTTTCAGCTACTAAATAAATCTTTCCAGCACTTAAATTCTCCTTATCAGATTCTGATAGAATCATATTTCCTCTATCATCCACTCTTCTTACGCAGCTAGGAAAAGAACCTGTTTCTTTATCTCTACATGGATTTATAGTAATATTAGAACCTACTTTACTATAAACACTACGTAAAATTATAATATTATCATTATATTCCTATGTCATATTAATTCTTATTATCAAATACAAAATATAAGTAGGCAGAATAATCTGCCTACTTTTATCTTAATAATTGTTGTTTACTATATTTATAGTAAAACTAACGTAGTCTTTATTATTAAACTTCGCGAGCGATGAAGGATTTGTATGGGTTAAATACACCAATACCTCCATAACCCCAAACAATAAGTTTACTAGCAGCAATAGCACTAGAAACTTCTCCAGAAGATAAACCATCAGCACCACCTACACCAAGCACTTTATTCTGAATGAATTCACCATTCTTGAAAGTAAATTGTGCTACACCTGGTTTACCAGTAGAATCATCTGGACTTAAATCAATACAAGCAATAAATCCTTTCTCGTTACCATATTCACGAGAGAAAGCTCTATCAACAGTGAATACTAATGTGTTACCAAGATAATTGTAAGAAGTATAGCCCTTAGCACCAACTTCTACTTCACCATTAGCCTTCATAGAATACAGGAATGTTCCATCTGTATGGAAGCTCTGCAGATATTCTCCTAAAGTTGTAGTAATATCAGCATCAGCTTTTTCATTCATAACAAATACCCACTTATTTCCTTTAGGACTATTAGCTTTCTATGCCATTGTAGTAACAATAGTGTTAAGAACATCTACTGTCATCTTATTATAGGCATACTTATCAGCATAAGCTTCAATTTGTGGAATCAAACCAGGACCAATATAAATAGGTCTACCAGTTGTTGGGTCCTGAATTGTAGACTTACCATTCTTATCAATAGAACTCTTATTAAACAGTAAACCGTTATTCTTAACGAACATAAAGTTCTCAAGCAGAACTTTCTCCTTCTTGTCCATCTTATAAACAGTCTCCTGCATAGCTCCGTTACCCTTACCTTGAGAGATATTTACAAAAGTATCTTCCATAGCAGCATATAATGCTGAATAAGTTTCATCGTTACGGAACTGAGTAATATATCCACGGAAACGTGAAATATTGCTCTGATATTTGCAGTAACCTTCTTCATGCATTTCTGGCATTGAGTTACTCTAGAATCTTGTCAACATACCAATCTGACAAGCGTCCTTATCAAGTACTGAGCTATAATCATCATCAATTAAACGTCCTTGAATTTCCCAATAATTATCAGCACGTCTCTATGGTCTAGTAATACAAATAACTTGCTGTCTAGACTCTTCAATCATAAAGATGTCATACTTTTGATAGTAATTTTCTTTAAAAGCAAAAGTAATCTCTGTGCCATTAGCACCATCTTCTGTAGGTACAGCAGCGAATTCAATACGTTTAATTTGATTAGTTTGAATCTCATATTCATACATTAATGAATTCAAACGCTGGAACTTGTTACCACTCTTAGTGTTATTATAAATAACATTTTTAAGTGAAGTAGTTAAATACTCAGCAGTATTCTAAGGATAAAGATTTGCAACAATTCCCAAACGGGCAGGTTTTACACCTAAGAACTTATAGAAATCTTCATATGTTCTGGTATTACCCATAGTAGGGACTTGTGTAGTAAAATTTGCAACTAACATAATTTAATTAATCTTGTAAATCGTAAATATTTTTATATTTATTAGGTTTAGAGACCAATTCAGTCTTCCTTGTTTCCTTAGGACCGAATATTACTGTCTTCTTACCACTTTTACCATCTTCTAAGCCTTTGGCATAGGAAGTACGGCGAATTTCTGTTATCTAATGTTCGTAGTAATTTCGCATATTATCAATAGCTTCATCTCCATGAAGAGCATACCAAGACATTTTAGTAAGAGTTTGTGGGTCGTTAATTGCTTTATTAAGATAACTCATACCAGTAGCATCCTACTAAAACATAAAATTATATAACTCCTACTTATCAGCATTTGATAAATTAAATGCAAAGTCATTACCCTAATCTAAGTTATTTATGGAACTAATAATAGCTTCTTGAAACTACTAAAGTTGCTCAGAATCTTGAGCCTATTTTTGAGCTTGCTCTTGTTCTGCTAATTCTCTCTCTTTTTGCTAATATTCAGAACGAATGCCTTCTACCTATTTAGAGAATAAACTTTCGTTTTGTTTAGCAGAATCTAGAGCAGCAGCGGCTGTCTCATCATCAACATCTGGAACTCGACTCTTTAAATCGAGTAAATATAAGTCATCATCAGAAAGTTCATCTACTTTATAAGAGACTGGCTATTCCTACTGATAATTTTTAATTGCTTCCTAAGCAATATAGTCAGCATATTGCTAAGTTGTTAAATTATTACTACGAAGATAATTAATTAATTGTATTTCACCCTCGTCAAGATCATCAGAGTCATCGTGAGTATCTTCACGAGTTCCTTTTAAAATATTTAACTAATCTTCTAATGGAAGAGAATCAAAAGGTAATTCTTGAATCTATCCATTTTCATCTTCGTACTAAATTTTATCTCGATCGGTAATGTTTTGTTCTTTAAGTAACGCAGTAATTACGTCTTCATCTTCATCTTTCTAATGGTTGCCCTCATCATTATCATTGTTAGGGATATTATTATCTTGATTAGAGTTATTTTCTGGGTCCTAATTATTAGGAATCAGCACATCATCCATCAAATCGTCATTTAAATCATTAATTCCTATTGCCATATTGTATATTATTTAATAATATTATATTATGTTAAAAAAAATAAAAGTCAAAATAACAAAATTACTCAGTTGAAGATTCTAATTTATCCTATAAATCTTTCACTGCTTTTTGTAAGTTAGCTACCTAAGATTTTAATATAGTAATATTACTTGTATTTGTATTCACATTACTAGAAATAGTATTTAAAGTAGAAGTCCAATTATCCACTACAGATAACACTCCGGTGTTAGTAATAGATAAACCATTACCTACTATAATTCCTCCTAAAGTACTAGAGGTTGCTATAGATAAAACATATTTGTTAGAATTTACCCACTTAGTAGTAGCTAAATTTTGAGAATTATCTTCTTTAGGTAATTCCCACCCTTCTTCTAATTTAGGAAAATTATCAGATTTTTTAAATACTGTATTTATTAAATTTGGATTATCTAGATTTGGGGCTATTAAAATTTGATTTTTTGTTACTACACAATCAGAATAAAATCCATTTGTTAAAGGTAGCTCTTCAGGAAGAGTTCCTAATATTGTTTTACTAGAATCATTTCCATAAGTAATAGTATTATTTTGTATAGTGAATCCTATTAAAGAGGTATCTTTAGGTTTATAATAACATATAGTTTGTTGACTTATGTTAGAAGGATCTAAAGAAGTGTCATTTAAAATTACTATCGCTGTATTATTCTAAGAATTATAAGACTCTATTATAAAATCATAAGTATTTCCCTCAAATTCTACATGTAAAATATCCTCAGGATTATATGGTACTTGATATTTTAAATATAAAGTAATTACTTTAGTCTCACTAATATTTATCTATTTAATAACATTATTACCATTGTTTATATAGTATTGAGTATTACATAAATTAGCTTGATAATCTTTACTATTATCAGAGCATATAATATGGTCTACTTTTAGATAAGATTCTCCACTAGTACTATCAACATATAACTAAAAAATACCATTAATATCTTTTATGCTAGAAGATAATAAACTATTGTATATAGTAAATGCTGAGTTACTAATATTTAATAATTTTTGAGATCTTAAAAATAACTCAAAGTCGCTATTTAAAGATAACTAATTTTCTTGTAAAAAAGCTTTACCTATATGTAAATTATTAAACTATGCTGAAGATAAATTTAACTCATTTGAATTTAGATAATTTAAAGTTAAAACCTAATCAAGAGTTTGATTACTAATAACATATATACCACGTTCTTTTATATAAAAATATCCATTATTTACATTCTACTAAGCCTCTTCCAAAGTATCATAATATATACCAATATTTTTTTGTGCCTATATTTTCTACTCATAAGTAATATTTAACTAAGGTAGATAAGATACTTGATTCTCTCCAGTATTACTATTTAATGGCAGTACAGTATCCTAATACTTTACATATAAAATATCTTTAACTAAATATAAACCATTATCAATAATATTATCTTTAGAAGAAGCTTCTTTAATAATATCAATATCAACATTTATTTTCCCATTTTTCACTAGGTCTATAAAACTAGAACCTATCTAAACTTTTACTCCTCCTCTAGTTTTTAATAATAAATCTCCACTAACATTACCAACTGTTTCATAAGTTCTTCCAAAGAATTTTTCCATATTATTCTAGATTTTTAATTCTATTATTCTTTATCTCTCTTATAGTTTTTCCTAAAATAAACATTTCTTCATGGGTAAAATTATTATTTCTAGCACAATTACAGTCATAACAACATGGAACAACATTATCCATAGTATGCCCTAAATCATTATTTATTCTGTCACAACCTACTCTTGTAATATCTCCACAATAAATACAAGGTTTCATAATAATATTACTAATCATCCAATCTACTGTAATATCACAAACTTTTTCAAATCCCATTTTCTTGTCTTTACATTTATAAGTTGAAACCATTTTTGAAGCTTTAGAACGTATTGTGTCAGGGCTTTCTCTCCAATCTTTAACAGATTTATCTTTACGTTTTCTTTTCTTTCCAAAAATAATTTCCTCAGGAGTATAATCTTTACTATGTTTATAGTACCTATTTTTAATAGAGCTGAAAGGTATTCCAAATATTTCAGAGGCTTCTCTTAGAGTATAATTTTGATTATTATACTATATAATAGCTGTTTGTCTACTTAAAGCAAAATCAGCTTGATTAATCCACATAAAATTATCCTTAGACCATTGTTTAGTAGTATCTTTCCTATGTAAAGATAATCCTTCAGCATATGTTGGTCTTACATCATTGTAGAAATTTCTAAAATTATCCCATTCTTCAGAATTGCCAGCTTTTTTACCTTTTTCAGTAAATTTTATAGCTCTCCAACTATTATATATTTTAGGACATTCTTCTCTTATATCTCCTATATAATCTTCTCTAGACTTCCAAGCTTCTTGAGCTGCCTTTATTCTTTTTATTTTTTCTTCAGCAGTTTCTTGTCTACCTTGTACAAATTGTCCCAATTCATTACGTCCTTCATTAACATTACCCATACTCATATTATTATTAAATTATTCTATTGTAATTTGTATATTATTTTTATCTTCTAGTAAAGCCTTATATATTTTTTTAAAAGTTTCTTTACCGTCTGTTAATTGTCCTACCACAGTATTTTTACCTACCAAAATACATCCATATGTAAGATCCTAAGCTCTAGGTCCATCTCCTACGTGCATTAAAATTCCACTATAACCAGGAACATTTAAAAGCCTAGGGACTTTGCCATCACATGTATCTTTATAGAACTATTTTTTACTAAATTTAGGACTTACTACATCTAAAGTTACTTTATAAGTACCAGTAGGAATAGCTGTCTAGCCATAAATCTTTTTCTTTTTAATCTCATCTTCTGACATATTCTAAGTTAAACCTCTGTCAGTGTCCTCTAATGTATTTGCAAAAAAAACACCATTGATAAATAACTTACCAATGGTGTAATTAGGTTTTTTAGCAATTCTTTTTACTAAAATTTTTATCATTTATAAAATTATTAATAGTTTCTTGCTACTTCTCCATTAGTTTAGCTATCTAAGAAAGAGAATCTTCAATTTTACTAAATCTCTATTCATTTTGCTATTTTTCTTTTAATACTGGGTTGAGTTCTAGAAGAAGCTTATCTGCCTTTTGTAATATTGTTTTCTATGTATCTACAGAATCTATAATAAGTTTTGCATTAGTCTTCATTGTCTCAAGTTCCTATATTAAATCTTTCTAATCAGTGGCTAGTACTAAATTATTAGCTCTAGTAACAGATAACTATTCAGGTATAGTATAAGTAGCTTGTTTATCTTTTACATTTATAGTAACATCAATTACTATTTTATCTTCTAAATTAGGTTGAGGTATTCCTACAGCAGTAACAATACCCTCATCAATAGTTACATTCATTTTATCAAGAATGTATACTTTGTTGTGTTGTTTAATGTCTCTAAATATCATATCGTGATAATAAAAAAGCCCAAGAAGTTAGACTTCCTGGGCTTATGGTTTACGCAGTAGTAGTTGTAGTTGTTTTCAACTATGAAATTAAATACTAATTCTGTCTAACTTGACTAAGTTCAAGTCTAGCATCATTGTATTTCTACTGCAAATCTTGATTCCAATGTGTATTAAGAGTATCAATTATATGCTGAGTATTACGTTGATTATCTCTTAATATTTCGCAAGTTTGTGTTTGAGTAGCATAATTTGTAGATGCAAATCCTCTTTCTACTCCAGTAGCTAATGTGTTAATAGCATTATTTAAAGAATAGTTAGTATCACAGATTTTACTAGTTATAGTACTTGTTTGATTAGCAGTAGCTAATTGCTATTCATAACCCATCTTTAATAGATTCTGCTAAGTCTGGCAGCAACAATCTTTTAACTGCTATACTATATTTAAATCACCTAAGTTGGCAGCATTAATTACTCTCTCAGCAGAGAATCCAACCTTGCCAGCTACATCCTGTATTCCAGAACGTACAGCGCATATAGCATCGTTAAGTGAATTAAAATCGCAGTTAAGATTACTTGCTAACTAAGTAATAGCGTTATTATTACCCTTAATAGCATCCATTAATAGACCACTATTCTAGTTATCTGACATTTGATTTCTAATGGCATTTAACTATCCCTAAATTTCTGCATTCTAAATACTATTAGCATTGTTTCCCCATAATCCATTTCTTCCAAACATCATAAGGAATACTAAATAGATAAAAGGATTATTTATCCATTAATTGTTGTTTAGCATAGCAGCCATTGCCATTGGATCATTGTTGTTCTTACCCATAACAGAAGCCAATAAAGCATCATTGTTATCAATACAATAAATTTTTTCTACAGTGTCGCTCATAATTAAAAATAATTTACTCAATTTTTCAAGGAAAAACTCATCTATAAATACTAGTATCTAATTGTATTGTTAATATATATTAAATAATATTCAGCCAAAATAAAAAATAAGGAATTATTAAAAATAATAACTACATAGTCACCATTTCTAATAATTCCTTATTACTTTATTTATTAATTAAATTTAAATAAAAGATTCCCAATCAATTTCTAAATTCTTATTTTTTACATCTGCCATCCATCTGCAAAACTAAATACCTTCATATCCATCTTTATCATTCGCTACTTCCATAGCATATATTATACAAGATTTAGCATCTTTTAACAATAGAGGGTAAAAATCTGCATGTGCCATGTTAGCAGTATAAATAATATCTCCTATAGTACTACTAATTGGAATAATATACCCTAATTCATCAATAATCTATTTTACATCAGAAACATCCCAATGTTTATTAGTTCCATCAGAATTAATCATCTACTCACTAGCAAAATCTGCTAATTTAATAGTAAAATGTTTGCCATACTTTTCCAAGTACTATTCTTTAGGTGTTAAAGATTTAGAAATTTTTTTAATAATTTTCATAGTCGTAATAATTTAAAAAATTTTATTGTTTATTTACTTTATCTAAAATAACTTGCATATTATCTTTTACATAATTAAGTAAATCTTCCTCAGAATCTTTAGGTGCATTATAATTTACATCAATATGGTTTGATGTAACTGTTTTATAATAACTCATAGTCTTAGAATTATTAGTATCTGTCATACTAATATTAAATGAATAAGAATTGTCTAAATTAATATTCAAAGATCCTGAGATATTATATTTCTCTGTAGAATCATTTATTTGATAAATTTCGTTCCGTTTTGTTATTTCCATTACTTAACAAATAATTCATAAAAAGCTTCCATAAGGTCAGCAGCTTTTACTTTCTGACCATTAATCTCATACTCGCCATCAGAATTTACATCAAGAATATCACCATACTCATCTTCTGTAAATGTGTCTTCAGGTACATCCTTAATATCTTCAGTACCTTTTTGTACAAGGTATTCCTGATATTCTGCATTAGCTTTATTATTAAGCTCATTAAACTTAGTTTCCTCTTCAGGAGTACGCTCTGTCTTATTAGCTAAATCTCTTAACTCATCTGAAACAATTTGCTTACTAAATTCTTGTGTATCTTCATCAAACTGTTTCTTAATCTTATTATAAGCAAGTCTAACTCGCATAATCTTTACTTTTAACTCCTTAGAGAGTTCTTTGCCGTTACCAGCTAAAAGAATCTTTGTAATAAGATTCTGTTTTGTCAAAACATCATTTAAAGTCATAAATCATTTATTTTTATTAAACATATATAATTGTATATTATTTTGTAAAATTTCAAAAGTTAATAATTGTTATTTGTATTTAGCATACCCAAATATACAAACAGTGATTTTATTAGCTCCACTATTACCAGAATATAAAGGATTTCCACCCCACCAACTATCATTACTACCATTAGCTGGATGAAATCCTTTTACTCTTACCTAATTCCAGCCAGAAGCATAGCAATGGAGCCACCAAGCACCCTCTCCTCTATGCTCACCTACCCAAGTATCCATTCCTCCTCCAGAATAATTTACGGATGCAATAGCTGCAGTAATATAAAATGATAGATGTGTTGTATCAGGGATAACAATTTTACAATAATTTCCTCCTCTGGTATAAGTAAATGGAACTGAATATCCTAGACAATAGAAAGAACTACTTATAATACCATCATCACCACAATATAAATCGAAACATCCTAAGAATATAGGAGTACTATCATCTCCTCCAAAAGATTTATATCCACCTCCAGCTAATAACATATAATTATCACTATTCACAGAAGCATGATGAAATCCACTCGCTTTCATCTAACCATTAACATCAAGTTTGTAAGAAGGAGAATTACCTATTCCAACATTGCCTCCTCCATAGCATAAGGTAACATTACCTGAATTTCGATAATTTAAATGTATACCGCCATTAGCACTATTATTAATTTCATCAATATTTTGTATTAAAATATTACTCATTCTAATAGAACTAGATGAATAGATTTGACCACTAGTATAAATTCCCACACCATTGTGTGCTCTAATCCAAGAGGTATCTGACATATACCAACCTCCCTAGTATGTAGTATTGTACCATCCGGTATTTCCACTACTTCTAAACCAATTAGAACAAGATATAGAATTATCTATTTCTGGATTATGTCCTGCACATACTCTAGTAGCGGCCAAAGTGTGTACCGTAGGAGAAGTAGTTGTCGAAGAAGAAGTAGAAATTTTAACATTAGCCCAATAATAATTAGTTACTGTTGGAATTTCATTAGCAAAAGCTAATCTTCTCCAGTTAGTGAAACTCCCATCAACATGTCTCCTATAGTAAATATTATCATTACTATAAATAAAAGCTAACTATTTTCTTCTGTTAAAGTCTTCACCTATACTTAATAATGATATATTTGCGATCTATTCTGGAGGAGTTCCTGAAGGAACTGGGTCAAACGTTTTAAATGACTGTCCCCAATCAGAGTCTATATTATCATTAGATGTGCCAAAAGCCCTTACGTATCTACCATCGTAATTGTGAGGAGTTAGTGAAAAATCACTTAAAGCTTTATGACCTCCACCTCCTAAAAGAACATAAGAATCTGAAGATCCATTTTTCTTGAAGCCAGTTGTAGTGTATATATCACCTGCAACATGAAGTTTGTAAGAGGCAGAATCAATACCAATACCTACGTTGCCGCTATTGTTAATAGCAAATCTTACAGTACCCCATCCACTTGTTCCTCTATCCTGTGTTATTGCGAAATCAGTATATGTATTATCTCTCATTCCGACAGACCAGTTCGTGTTAACCTGTGAATTATATTCATTCTTATTTGAGGAATGACTAAATCTTATAGCAGGTGAATTATCTCCATAAGAGTGAAATTTGGCTACAATTCCGTAATCATGTGTTCCGTTAAATAAAACATTGAGTAAAGACGATGTTGAGCCCCCACCCGAATGATTAAAATCTATTGTTAAAGCACCTGTCAACGTTCCACCACTCAATGGTAGATATGGATGAGTATGTGAAGCTGCTGCGCAATAAGATGTATAATTATCCGAATGTAATATAGTTGCCCATGTTGTAAATGTTTTATTTGCATCATTATTACGTCCTCTTATACACATTATTTTAGAAGGATTATCATCTACATAAATTTGGCCTCCAACTGAGCCAGAACCCCAACTCCATGACATAATCCAACCATCACCACCTCCTTGTCCACTTGTACTAGATGTACCATTATATCTCCAGAATCTAAGACCTGGATTTTCACTATAACAAGCATCAGCAGCTTGAGAAGTATTATTAGTCAATAGTACATTTGCAGTTCCTGCACTATTAGCATCAATTTTTAAATCTTTTGTAATTCCTCCTATTGTAATACGAGTAGTCTAA
>ENA-ORMX01000094-ORMX01000094.1-human-gut-metagenome-genome-assembly--contig:-NODE-94-length-61732-cov-7.947014_pt1 | contig 61732 bp, 31 predicted proteins | sample MGYA00242108_ERZ509007 | MGnify/ENA primary metagenome ERZ509007 (study PRJEB26280, sample SAMEA2338745) | human gut metagenome | biome: human gut; feature: human-associated habitat; material: faeces...
TGAATTCTTCACTTTTCACTTCACTATGCCACCGTCCTACTATGATTAGCAAGGCACATCACTCCCCTCCATCGCTCGACCTTTGGTCGCTTGCCAGAGCAAGAAGGGGAGGGGGAAGCCGCGCTCCGCGCGGCGCGGGGGAGGGGCTTGGGCTCGGCTTGGGCTTGGGAGGGGCTTTACACCTTCTTCGGCAGCACCAAGTTCAGCACCACGGCCAGCAGGAACACCACGGCCACACAATTTTCGGCAAACACCGTTCGCACGATGTCGGGGAAGATGGCGAACATCTCTGTAGCCTGCGTGAAGCCCAGTCCGATGCTGAGCGACAGACTCACGATAACCATGTTGCGCTGCGAAAAGCCAGCACGTGCCATCATGCCGAAGCCCGCAAACAGAATGCTGCCAAACATCATGATGGTGCATCCACCCAGCACCGCTTGCGGAATGGTGGTGAGGGCTGCTCCGATGATGGGGAACACGCCACCGATGATCATCACCACGGCTCCAACGCCGATGGTGAAGCGGTTGACCACGCCCGATATAGAGGCCAGTCCTACGTTTTGGCTAAACGAGGTGATGGGGGTGCAGCCGAAGATGCCCGACACGGTGCTTACGAAGCCGTCGCAGCAGATGGCCGACCCCATCTCGCGCTCCTTAGGGTCGCGGTGTAAGGCGCTGTTACACAGAGCCGATGTGTCGCCAATAGTCTCGGTGGCCGACACCAGATATACCGCCACTACCGAGAGGATGGCGCCCAGATTAAACTCGGGTGTGAAGGGCATGAGGCGTGGCAGCGCAATGAACGAGAGCGACGACAGATTGCTAAAGTTGACCATGCCCATGCAGCAGGCCAGCACATAGCCCACCACGAGGCCCACGAGCACCGACAGCGACCGCAAGAAGCCCTTGGCAAACACCTGGCACAGCAGACAGGCCAGCAGCGTGATGGTGCCCACAATCCAGTTGTTCAGGCTACCAAAGTCGGGTGCTCCCTGTCCGCCCGCAAACGAGTTGGCGCCGATGGGCAGCAGCGAGAAGCCGATGGCCGTTACCACTGTGGCCGACACCACATGCGGTATGAGGCGTATCCAGTATTTCACAAACAGGCCCAGCACACCTTCTACCAGTCCGCCCACGATGACGGCGCCCACCAGTGTGCCCATGCCATAGGCTCCGGCAATGCTGATGGCCAGCGACAGGAAGGTGAACGAGATGCCCATGACGATGGGCAGACGCGAGCCCACGCGCCAGATGGGGAACAGCTGCACCAGGGTTCCGATGCCCGCTATCACCATACAGTTTTGTATCAGTGCGGCGCTCATGGCGCTGTCGAGGCCCACGGCGGCCGCCAATATCATAATAGGTGTGATGTTACTCACAAACATGGCCAGCACATGTTGCAGGCCGAAGGGCAACGCTTTAGCCAACGGCACGCGGCCGTCGAGCTGGTACAGGTTTTCTATAGATGCTTTCATCAAAAATACGATTTATTTTTGGTAGACAAAGATAATGCAAACCGAGAGCAGAGATACAAGCTTGCTTGCAAGCTATGCCGAGGTGCAGCTTATCTTATGCAAAGGTACAAAAAAAATTGTTTTTCTTTTAATTCACCACCGACACTACCCCATTGCCCGCCACATAGCGTGAGCGATAGCGGTTGAGCTTTTTGCCATTATCGCCAGCCACCACATTGCCGCCCGTGTTCAGGTTATACTGTCGGTGGCAGACGTTGCACTGCGCCATGCCCGACGAGGTGAGCGTGAGGGGGTATGAGTGTACGGGAATGGCGTCGGGCGAGAAGCAGTTGGGACACTCGCCGTCGTAGGCGTAGAAGGTGGTGGGGTCGTCGAGGTTACCGTTTCCCACAATGATGCGGTTGTTCAGCCCCAAGAGCACGGTAGAGCGCTGGTCTTCGGCCGTAAAGATCACCTCGTCGCTGGTGCCCATATTGGTGTTGAAGGCATAATAGGTGGCGCCCCCATGCAGGGTGGTGGTGATAGTGCAGAACACCCCTCGGCCCGTGGCTGCCGCCATGAGCGCTGCCGAGTGGCTGTGCGTGTTCGTGTTGAACACGAAGCGGCATGGGTAGCGACAATACAAACTGTCGGCGTCGCTACAGGCCAGGGTGTTGGCCAGCAGCAGCGCCGACAGAAGATAACGACCATATTTCATAATCTTATTTTTTTTATTCTAAACAACAAAAACAACATGAGGGTGTGTCAAAATAGAAGTTAAAAGAAGTTTGGGCTTCGCCCGAAGTTAACAGAAGTTAGCGGACATATGTATAAATTGCTGAAAATAAAGCATTTGTCTGTTAACTTCCATCCATCGTAGATGGATTAACTTCTTCTTAACTTCCTCTAACTCCTATTTTGACACACCCTCATAAAAACTATTATGTTGTTTACTTGTTGTTCCTATGTTGTTTTTTGTTGTTTGTTACTTCACAATACGCTAAGAGGTATTTTTAACAACTGCTCAGCAATAAAGCCTCGGCCTCGTCAACCTTTTTAAACGTAAACTGGCTGAGGGTATCGTTCATAAGCTGTGCTATCTGTTCATTGCAGAGGTTGCCGATAGAGCCTTCGTGCGTGTGGTGAATGTCGTGCGAGGCATGGAAGGTGCCAGCCTCGATCTGCAGTCCCACTTGTTTGTAGGCATCGCGGAAGGGCGTGCCTGCGGCTGCCAAGCGGTTTACCTCTTCAACCGAGAACATGGGGTCGTACATGGGGTTGTCGAGAATGTGCTCGTTCACCTCGATGCGGTTGATGATGTAGGCTGCCATGTGCAGGCAATCGGCCAACTCGTCGAAGGCGGGAAGGAACACCTCTTTAATGATTTGCAGGTCGCGGAAGTAGCCTGTGGGCAAATTGTTCATGATGAGCATTATTTGCTGTGGCAGACCCTGCAGCTTGTTACACTTGGCACGTATCAGCTCAAACACGTCGGGGTTCTTTTTATGTGGCATGATGCTCGACCCCGTAGTACACTCTTTAGGCAGACGCACGAAGCTGAAGTTCTGGCTGTTGAACATGCAGGCGTCGAAGGCCAACTTTGACAGTGTGGCGGCCACTGATGCCAGAGCGAAGGCCACATTGCGTTCGGTCTTGCCGCGCCCCATCTGTGCATACACGGCGTTGTAGGCCATGCTGTCGAAGCCTAACAGCTGTGTGGTGAGCGTGCGGTTCAGGGGGAACGACGAGCCGTAGCCCGCTGCCGACCCCAAGGGGTTGCGGTTTGTGATGCGCCAGGCGGCTAAGAGGAACGTCATATCGTCGGCCAGCGACTCGGCATGTGCGCCAAACCACAGGCCAAACGAGCTGGGCATGGCTATCTGCAGATGCGTATATCCGGGCATAAGCACGTGTCGATACTGCTCGCTCTTGGCTTGCAGCTCGTCGAACAGCACCTTCACGGCCTCGACAATGTTGCGCAGCTGGTGGCGAGTAAATAGTTTCAGGTCTACCAGCACCTGGTCGTTGCGCGAGCGGCCCGAGTGTATCTTCTTGCCCATGTTGCCCAAGCGCTGGGTGAGCATGAGTTCTACCTGCGAGTGAACATCTTCTACGCCCTCGTCGATGGTAAACTCGCCACGCTGGGCAATGTCGTAGATGCGGCGCAGCTCGGCCAGCAGGGGTTTCAGCTCGTCTTTCTCGAGCAAGCCTATGCTTTCGAGCATGGTGATGTGTGCCATTGAGCCCAGCACATCATACGGGGCCAGGTAGAGGTCGAGCTCGCGGTCGCGGCCCACGGTAAACCGTTCTATCTCTTTGTTTACCTCAAAGTTTTTTTCCCAAAGTTTGTGTGCCATAGTGTGTTTAATACGGAATCATTGCCATCATGTCGGCCACCTTCTCGATGCCTTCTTGCAGCGGCTTCTTTACCATGCCCTTGAGCATGAAGGGGATGTCGCCCTTGAGGGTGAGCTTCAGCTTACAAGTGGTGTCGGAGGTGGGCAGCAGCTGTATCCACAGGTTGAAGGGTATAGGACTGTTCTCGGTCTCAAACTTGATGGTTTTCAGTGGCTCGCGGTCGATAACGCGCAGTGTTATTTTGCCCACCATGGGGGCTTCGATCGAGAGGCTGTCGGCATCGAAGGTGAGGTTGTTCAGCTGCTCGGCTTGCTTGCGCTGCTCGTCGGTGAGCTGCCCTTTGATGGTCTCCATGCGGTCTTTCAGGCCCTGCAGATTGTTGAGATCGCTCAGCGTGTCATACACCGTTTGCTGAGGATAAGCTATTTGTTTTACGTTACTTTCGAATGTGGTCATATTTTTATTAAAGGAGTTAACGGGAGTTAAGAGGGAGTTAACTCGCTACGCGAGTGAAGTTAACGGACGTATGCCTTACTAATTTTAACAGAAAGGAGTTATCGGGAGTTAACTCGCTACGCGAGTGAAATTAACGGACGTATGCCTTACTAATTTTAACAGAAAGGAGGTAACGGAAGTTAACTCGCTACGCGAATGAAGGTAACGGACGTTTGCCTCACTACTTGAGCGGCAATGCTATTGTCCGTTAACTTCCTGAACGACCGAAGGGAGTGATAACTTCCTCTTAACTTCCGTTAACTTCCAAAAAGTTATTATCTCTTCCACCCCGCTGGATCCTTACGCCACTCGTGCAGCAGCTCAACATCGGCCTTGGCAATATAGCCTGTGGCCAGCGCCTGTTCTACCACGTGGTCGTAGTCGGTAAGGGTTTGCAGCTCTACGCCAGCATCGGCAAAAGCCTTGGCGGCAACGGGGAAACCGTAGGTGTAGCTGGCCACCATGCCCACTACCTCGTAGCCAGCAGCACGCAGCGCCTCAACGGCCTTCAGACTGCTACCACCTGTCGAGATAAGGTCTTCAACCACTACCACCTTGGCACCAGCGGGCAGCTCGCCCTCAATAAGGTTGCCCATGCCATGGTCTTTAGCTTTAGAGCGAACATATACGTAGGGCATGTTCAGCTCGTCGGCCACCAGCGCACCCTGTGCTATGGCACCTGTTGCCACACCTGCCACGGCCTCGGCCTGTGGAAAATGCTGCATCACGGTGTGCACCAGCTGCAGCTTTACAAAGTTGCGCAACTCGGGGAACGAGAGGGCCTTACGGTTGTCGCAGTAGAAGGGCGACTTCCATCCTGATGCCCATGTGAAGGGGTCGTTGGGTTGCAACTTAATGGCTTTGATGTCGAGAAGTTTCGATGCAAATACTTTTTTTAATGTATCCATAATATACTGTTTATATGTTTAGCATTTATAGAAGTTATTGGGAGTTAAAAAAGGAAGTTAACTCGCTGCGCGAGTGAAGGTCTTGAACGACCGAAGGGAGTGGTCACTTCTTTCATAACTTCCAATAACTTCTGAACTTTGCAAAAGTTCAAATAATGTTTTTTCTCGGCACAAAGATAGCCATTTTTTTATAGGTGTGAAAGTTTTTGTTGATAAAAGTAGGATGCAGTGCTGTGCCTCATTCCTTTAGAGGCATCACTCGCCACCCCACGTGCCTGAGCCCCAATCCATACTTGACGACTCGTTTTCTTCTACCACTTTTATATTGTCAATAGTTTTGTCTGTTTCGCCAAGTTTTACGCTGGCTATGGTGAGGCCATTATCGCAGAGGTTGTCAGACATAGTGATAACGGTGCTGGTGGGCTGTATATATGTTTTTTTCATTGTTTTCTGTTGTTTTATTCGCGTTATATTATTTTTATCTCACTACCACCTTGCGGCCATTCACAATATAGATGCCTTTGGGCAGGTCTTGTGTGCTCTCGCCATCGCGCACCTTCTGGCCATCGAGGTTAAACACACCGCTGATACCCTTATGGCGCGAGGTGAACTGTGAGGGCTGACTGTTGAGGTCGTCGATAGCGGTAGCGTCGTCGATGATGCCATCAATCTCAAGGCGCGGAGCAGCGGCCATGCCCTCCATCTTACCCTTTACCTCAAACCAGCAGCGGAAGCCCTTCAGGCCATACTCCTTATCGTGGGGCACATGCACAATTTTTCCGCCACGCATAACGTAGTCGTCACTTAGATTGTCGCGTCCGTCAAGGATGACGCCTTTGTCCTCGTCGTAGGTCTTGGCCAGCGTGCCATAACAGGTAAGGTCGCCCTTGTTGGCACCTGTCGAGAAGCTGGTTTGCGACATCCAGCTCACATTTTCCCAGTTTATCTTATCATAGGCACCCTCATCATAGTAGGTTTTTTCCTCTTTGCTGAAATTGAGATGCTTTATCAGCTCATTGCGGTCGAGCGACACCATGGTGATGTCGTAGTGGCCAGCGGGAATGGTGACCTCGAAGCGGTTGTCATCTTTGATGCTTACACTCTTGCCGTCGGCAGCCAGCCATTCAGCATTGCTTATCTCGCCCGTAGCTTTATCCAGTTTGGTATAGAACTTATCGGCAGTGTAGGGCAAGCCCAGATCTTCGGTGAGAGAGGTGGGCTTGATAATGTAGGGCTCAAAGGCCTTCACCATCACGTCGCTATCTTGCTCAGGCTCGACGGTTCTGAATATCACCACGTTGTCTTTGAGCGAGGTGAGCTTGGCCACCTTTACGTCGTCGCCAAAGGTACACTTCATCTGACCAAACTTGAGGTCGACGGGTAGGATGAGCGAGTTCCACTGGCCCTCAGTGAACGTGCGTTTCAGGTGCAGCACACTGTTTTTGTAAACGTCTTTGGCATTAGAGAGATATACCAACGAGGTTTGGTCTTCGTCGAGAATGAGCTCGGGGTTACGACGTGGGCCAGCATACAGCAGCTTAAAGTTGTCAACACAGGTTACGTCACCATCTTTCAACACGCAGTCGTTATCAACATAATAGCCTATGCGCAGCGTTACAGGGTGGTCATTGTCTATCTTATCAATGCCCATAGCTTTCAGGTCTTTCTCGTCGAGACATACCTGCACCTGGTTTTCATACTTGCCATTGAAGAAAGCACGGCCAGCACCTGTGCCCGAAGCATCTTTCTGCATCAGCGCTTTAGCATCGTTCAGGTCCAGCTTGTTCAGCGTTGCAGCGCTATACAGCATTGTTTTGTCGATTTTGCCATCTTTCACCACTGCCATCATCAGGTGTGCCGAAACCTTTTCCTTATTATCCTTATGGTAGACCTGTGTGGTGAAGCCGTTGCAGCGCAGCAGATACCAACCGGCCTTGTGCACCTGAATGTCTTGGTAGAACTCAAAATTCTTGGCGCCACGAGCGTAGCTGTAGAATAGCTTGCCGTAGTTTTTCTGATGGTCTGCATCGTATGTACCATCCCAATCTCCAGAGCCATTTGTAGTACCACGTTTATCGAAAATTCTGTGCTGCTTGTAATCGCCGAAGAATATTTTATCGGTTTCGGCCGTTGCATTCCAATTCGAGTTTTCAACATTGTTGACACGGAAATCGGGTGCCTTCATGATGAACGAGAAGTCGATAACGTCCTCCATGTTGGCGGGGTTTGCGTTTACCAGCTCATAATATTCCTTCATGGTGATAATTTTCCACTCTTGGTACTTGTAACCAGTATCGTCTTTTGTCAGTTTTGTCTTATTGAGCGTATGATAATTGGGATTATCATCAGGATTAGCTTGAATATAATAATCATTTATTATATTAGGATGTTTATCATCACGCGTCATCTTAAGATAATACACCTTGCTTTTATCCGTATAGTCAGGAGCCTTTTCAAAAACGAAATTGTGGCGATTGCAATCCATAAACAAGTCTTCAGTATCACCTGGTTTTGTTCCTTTGCCCAAATAGTTACGATCTCCATTACCGCCCATATTGCTTGCTATATTGAAACAACCAGCATTGCTTGATGGCTCATTCAGCCATAAAGCGTAAGCCGTGTTATCGAGTGAGGCTTGGGTGCCCCATTTGCAACCAGGAGAGAGAAAGCGTTTAGTACCTACATTATAAATGAACAGCAACTTGTCGTCAGAAGGCTTTTTATAGCCTGTAAGTGACAGATAGGCGCGGCTGGGATCAATGCCGACAAGGTCCTCAATGTTATTAACCACCCCATACTTTGAGCCTGAGTTCTCCGCAAACGTTTTAGTGGTGTTGGCCATCAGCGCCATTAAGGCAGTAAAAAGCATTGTCATTGTAGTTGTGCAAGAAAAGGCACGCAACCACAATGAAAAAAAATCATTTTTCTTCATCTAAAAAAGTCGGTTTAATAAGAAATGAATAATACTTGTTGGTTTGTCTCTTTCTTTTATTTAATAATCAATTTTTGTCTAATCATCAATTTTTTCCTGAAATCAATTTTTATCTTATAATCAATTTTTATCTTATAACTTATAAATAAGTTAATTATCAGCTTGCAAAAGTATTTATAATGTGTTACAATAGCATTACAAGCATTTATCATTTCGTGTTTTTTAAGCATTTTACCCCCCCGATAAACATTCTTTAACAGCCCCACCCCCAACCCCTCCCCGTTGGAGAGGGGAGTAAATACCCTCGCTTCTTGCTGGAGGACGGGGCACGGAGACCACCGTCTTACTATGATTTGCCTCGCCAATCACATGAATTCTTCACTTTTCACTTCACAATGTCACCGTCCTACTATGATTAGCAATGCCATTCACTCCCCTCCATAAGGGGAGGGGAAAGCCGCGCTTGCGCGGCGCGGGGGAGGGGCTTCTGTTTGTTATTATCTGTAACATATTTTCTGTATATACTTACATTTTATTATAAATTTCTTGATTTATATCAAATATTATTAACAAATCAACAAAAATATTTGTTTGTTAAAAAAATATAGTATATATTTGCAAACTGTAACAACCACATAACGAAAAGAAATGGAAAACGTTGTCAAACAACGTATTTTCTTTCAAAACGTTAACGTAAGCGTTACTACAAAGACATTTTGTCAAAACAAGATGTTGAATACCAAATGATGAAATAAGCACCAATGATGAACAAAAGAAAAAAACAACTGTTAGAAAAACGCCTTGAGAGAGGCATCAAGAGAGAAATTTGAGAGAGATATATATTCTTTATAAGATATGTATACTTTAAGAGAGATAACAACAACACATGCACAAAGCATAAAAAAACACGATTTCTATATTAATATTTGTTTTTAGATTTTTTAAAAGAGAATTTATGGAGAAAAGACTATCAATGCTTCTTGCCACACTGTTCCTTTGCATAGGAATGGTGCTGGCACAGACAAAGGTCAGCGGAGTCGTAACGTCGGCAGAAGACGGCGAACCCGTGGTCGGAGCTTCCATCAAGGTTGTAGGAACCAATACTGGTACCGTGACCGATGTTGACGGAATGTTCCAGCTTCAAACCACCAATGGCGCACGCCTTGAGGTATCGTACATTGGTATGAAGTCGGCTACTGTGAAGTCGGCTGCTAACATGAAAATAACGTTGTTGCCCGACGACCATGCCCTCGACGAGGTAATGGTTGTGGCCTTCGGTACCGCTAAGAAGAGCGCCTTTACAGGTTCGGCCGCTGTGGTCGACTCGAAAGTGCTCAGCCAGAAGGTTACCACCAATGTGGCCGACGCGTTGGCTGGCTCAGTGCCAGGCCTGCAGTTGCGTGGCGCCACAGGTCAGCCGGGTTCCGACTCAAATGGCTTTAAAATTCGTGGTATCGCATCAATGTATGCTTCTACCAATCCGCTCGTCATCGTTGATGGCGCACCCTATCCCGACAACCTTTCAAGCATCCCCACCGACGACATTGAGAGCGTTACCGTTCTGAAAGATGCCGCCTCGGCTGCCCTGTATGGTGCCCGTGGTGCTGCTGGTGTGATTATTATCACCACCAAGAGCGGCAAGAACCGCGATGCCGAGATTACGGTTGATGCTAAGTGGGGTGCCAACACCCGCGCCGTGCAAGACTATGACGTTATTACCGACCCAGGCGAGTATTATGAGGCTTACTATGCACAGTTTGCCAACTATGGTGCTGCCAATGGTAAAACGGGTGCCGACCTGAACACATGGGCTAACAACATCATGTTGAAAAACCTGGGCTACAACATTTATACTGTGCCCGACGGACAGCAGCTCATCGGCACCGATGGTAAGCTGAACCCCAACGCCACGCTGGGTAGAACTTTCTCGCGCAATGGCAAAAACTATTATATGACTAACGACGACTGGAACGATGCGGCTTACAACACCGCCATGCGTCAAGAATATACCCTTACCGCTCGTGGCGCCTCTGATCGTGCCTCGTTCTATACCTCGTTAGGCTACCTGAAAGACGATGGCGTGATTGACGCCTCTTCATACGAACGCATCTCGGCACGTATCAAGGCCGACTATCAGGCTAAGAGCTGGCTGAAGCTGGGCGTCAACGCTCAGTATCTGCACTCTAAGCAAGAGTCAAGCCCCAACCTCGATGCCTCAATGGCGGCTGGCAACTTGATGTATTACACCGCTATGATAGCCCCCATCTATCCCGTTTATGTGCGCATGATGGGCGACGATGGCAAGCCCTACATTGCTACCGACCAGTATGGCCATAAGATGTACGACTATGGTACGCTTACGGGCCCTTATGGCATCACCCGTGGCTTCTCGCAGTCGGGCAACCCCTTAGGCAGCAACATATATAACAAGAATGAGCAGGGCCTGAACCAGATTAATGGTACCTTTACGGCCGACGTTACCTTCACACCGTGGTTGAAGTTGAACGTTACCAGCAACGTGGTTTACAGCCTGCTTGACCAGATGATTTACACCAACTCGTTTGAAGGCCCCAGCGCCGCCGAGGGTGGACGCCTTGAAAAGAGCAACACGGCTTATCTGCGCACCAACAACACGCAGACCTTGACCTTTATGAAGAGCTTCGGCCTGCACAATGTTGATGCCCTGATAGGTCATGAGTATTATTATACCACCAACAACTATCTGGGCGCTAAGGCTCGTGCCGAGTTCTCGCCCTACATACAGCAGATTGATGCTTACGCAAACAAGTATGACGCATCGTCATACCTCAAGAAGTATAACGTAGAAGGCTTCTTTGGCCGCGCACAGTATAACTATAACAATCGCTACTTTGCATCGCTCTCATATCGTCGTGATGCCTCGTCTTACTTTGCCAAGAACCACCGTTGGGGCTCGTTCTGGTCAGTGGGCGGTGCCTGGATTGTGAGCAAAGAAAAATGGTTTAACGCTCCGTTTGTTGACGAGCTGAAGCTGAAGGCATCTATCGGCCAGCAGGGTAACGACAACATTGGCTCGTTTGCTTATACCGACCTCTACAACCTCACACCTGCCAGCAGCACCGTGGTGTCGCCCTCGTTCTACCGCATTGGTAACGAAGACATCACTTGGGAGACCACAACCAACTTCAACGCTGGCGTTGAGTTCTCACTGTTCAAAGGCCGCCTCACTGGTGCCCTTGATGTTTACACCAAGAAAACCAGCGATTTGCTGTTCTGGCTGTCAGTGCCCGAGTCGAACGGCTCACGTGGCTACTATGGCAACCTGGGCGACATTCGCAACACGGGTGTTGAGCTTTCGCTCACAGGTGCCATCGTGCGCACCAAGGATATCGACTGGAGCGTAACTGCCAACTTCTCGCACAACAGCACCAAGGTGCTGAAGCTGCCCGAGAGCAAGATTGCTGACAATGGTGGCTTCTCTGAGGCTAACGCTGCAAGAAACTTCCATTATTGGTATCGCGAGGGTGGCCCCCTGTATAACGCCTTCTTGCCTAAATATGCTGGCGTAAACGAAAACGGTAAGGCCCTGTACTGGAAAGATACCGAGCTGAATGAGGCTAACCCTGGCACCAAGCCCGGCAAGAACCTCTCAGAAACCACTACCAACTGGGATGAGGCTACCTATTATGAGCAGGGCTCGCTGCTGCCTAAGTTGTATGGCGGCTTCAGCACCTCGTTCCGCTACAAGGCTTTCGATGTAAACATGGTGTTCGACTATCAGTTGGGCGGCAAGGTTTACGACCAAGCTTATGCCGAGCTGATGGCAAACGCTGCCAATAACGGTGCTGCATCATACGGTAAGGCTATACATAAAGACTGGACAAAGTCGTGGAGCGCTGATAATCTCAACTCAAACCTGCCCCGCTGGCAGTTCGGCGACCAATATCAGTGTGCACGTTCTGACCGCTTCTTGACCAGCGCACGCTACCTCAACTTCCAGTCGTTCTCGCTGGGATATACGCTGCCCAAGGGCCTCATCCCACAGGTTAGCAAGGTGCGCATCTACTGCATGGGCGAGAACCTGTGCTTCTGGTCGGCTCGTAAGGGTCTCGACCCCCGCTATTCATACGATGGTTCAGGATACACTGGCGTCTACTCGCCCACCCGTAACATCTCTGGCGGCATACAGGTTACCTTCTAAACTGTGCATGCACAGTGTACAGACACACATTGAAAGATAGGTTTTACAACAACAAAACAACGATTATTACAATGAACAAATATATATTAAATATGGCGGCTGCTGCCATAGCACTGACCTCGATGACGAGCTGTATACAGGACTTTGTGCCTGAACAGGGTGTCGCCTCAAAAGATCAAGTAGAGCAGGCGCCTACCGCCTTTAACAGCCTTACCAATGCGCTCACCTCTACGCTCTGTGGCGAGTATGCTTATGGTGGTACCACCGAACTTTATGCCAACGACTTTGGCTATCCTGCCACCTTGCTGATGCACGACTTCATGGGCCAAGACATTGCGCCTGTTGATGCCTCGGGCTACGAGTGGTTCTCATCTTGGTATATTGCTTCGGACATCGCTCCCAGCAATGCTAATGCACAGATGTCGTGGTCGTATTATTACGGCTGGATTAAAAACTGCAACGTGCTCATCTCTATGGCGGGCGAAAACCCCACCACCGACCAGTATGCTGGCCTCGGACAGGCTTATGCCCTGCGCGCTATGATGTATCTCGACCTGGTGCGTATGTATGCTAACAAGACGTATGCTGCCGACAAGAACGCCGAGACAGTGCCTATGGTTACCAAGGCTACATCGTATAAGAACAACGATAATCCTCGTATGACCAACGAGAAGGCCTTCGCCTTTATCCTCTCTGACCTTGACAAGGCCGAGACCTATCTGGCCAACTATCAGCGCGACGACGTTTATACCCCCGACCTCTCGGTGGCCTACGGCCTGAAGGCGCGCGCCTACCTCACCATGGAAGACTGGGCAAACGCCGAGAAGTATGCTAAGCTGGCGATGGCGGGCTATAACGTGATGAGCGCTGCCGACTATACCAGCCACACCGAGGGCTTCAGCACACCTAATGGTGCCTGGATGTTTGCTTGCAAATTTAAGGCTACTGATAACAACGTGAAGCTGAACGATGGCGATGGCTCATGGGGCTCGAAGATGGTTACTGAGAGTGCGTCGGGCTGTGGATATGCTGCCAACTATGGTTTCCCGCTCATGATTGATGCGCACCTGTATAACTCGATGCCCGCTACCGACTGCCGTAAGAAGTGCTTCATCGACCCCTCTGTAGACGAGGTTGCTGGTGATGAGAACAAGTTGGTAGAGGCGCTGAAGCCTTACTCTGATTATCCCTCTGTCTTGGCCGCTAACAAGCCGTGCTATGGTTATGTAGAGGTGAAATTCCGCAATGCAGGTGGCGTCGCTGGCATGCAGAGCCAGTATACAGGCTTCTGTATGGCTGTGCCCCTGATGCGTGTTGAAGAGATGAAGCTGATTGAAGCCGAAGCAGTAGGTATGCAGGCCGGCCGAGAGGCTGAGGGCATCAACTTGCTCACCGCCTTTGCTAAGACCCGCGACGCCAACTATGAATATGGCCATCACAACGAGGCTTATTACAACACGGCTACATCGGCCTTCCAAAACGAGGTGTGGTGGCAACGCCGCGTTGAGTTCTGGGGCGAGGGTCTGGCTATGTTCGACATCAAGCGCTTGAACAAGGGCGTTATTCGTAACTATGAAGGCACGAACCACGTAGAGTTGTATCGCTGGAACACAACATCGGCTCCAAGCTGGATGAACTATTGCATACCTTCATCTGAAACAGCTTACAACAAGAGCTGCACCAACAACCCGTCGCCCACACAAGAGGCTGGCGACTCGGAGCCATTTGTGTTTCCTAAGTAAGGAATGATCATCTTTTAAGGGGCACTTCTTCTGAGGAGTGCTCCTTACAAGATACGTTCATCTAAAAGAATTTGTACGACATAGTATTTTTTTGTTGAGAAATGATGTGAGGATGTTAAAGCTTAATGCATGAACAAAGCTCAATGCATGAACGAAGCTCAATGATGAACAAAACTCAATGCATGAACGAAACGACAACAGTAACAACTAATGGACAACAGTGAACAACGTTTGTTGAGTTTTAGTTTTGAAACATCTTCAAGAAGGAATAAAAAAAGAAAACAATTCTCTTTATTAAATTTCTGATTAATTATTAAAGGCGGACAACCGTGATGGTTGCCCGCCTTTTTATTGGGTTCTCTCCCTAAATTATCTACAATATTTATTTCCTCTAAGAAGAACGAAATGTGACCTCAAAGTAGGCCATGCTTATTTCTTCACCACTTTTCGTCCTCCAATAATGTAGATGCCCTTGGGCAGCGAAGATAGTGAGCGGTTGTTCGTCAGCTTTTGTCCGCTCAGTGTATAGATGGCATCGTTAGCGTGGGTAGCATTATCGCGTACAAGAGCGTTGATGCCTGTGCTTATAAGTCCGCCTACCTGAAGGGTTTTGGCTTGCAGTGCCTCGTCGTTATTGGCCACAAACACGGCCGAGAAGGGCTGTAGCGTGGCCTCAGCTTGTTGCACAAAGGCGGTGCCGTCGGGTGTGAGCACGTAGGCGTTAGGCATGCTGGTGGCGCTGTAAAGGCCCAATAAGCGATAGTTTGTGCTATAGGTCGAGATGCTTTCGGTGGCCTCGATGGCGGCATCGGTGGCTTTAAAGGTCAGCGTCTTGCCTGTTTGGTCGAAGCTTGCAGCGCCTGTCTCGCCTTTTATGGTAAGCAGATAGGGGCGGTTAGGCTTCAGTTCTGGTGCCAATGTAAAGTTTACGGTAGTGCCTTGTGCCGATGTAAACTCCTCAGCTGCCAGTGCTCCCACGGCATCATCTGCGCTTTGAACAAAGCTTAGCGGTGTGCCATCGGCCTCAACGGTTTGCGGTGCAAAGGGCAGGGCTATGGTCATACAGGCGTTGGCATTGCGCTCAGCGGCACGCACATAGGTCACGTTGTTTGCCTTAAAGTTGTAGGGGAAGTAGAAGGGCTGGCCGTCGGTCAGCGTCAGTTGTTCGGCATTGTCGCCCATCACAATGTTGGGCACATTGCGTTTTAAGATGGCCAGCACGCGGCTGTTTATCTGTGCGCCCTCGTCGAAGAACAGGGTGGCATTGGCCGCTGGTGTGCCCTCAAACGCTATGGTGGGCACGTTTAGCTTGCCAGGCACATGCACGGCCACCATATCGGGTGTAACCTTAAAGCCTTTGGTGGGCGCTGCGTTGGCGGCACCATCGGCAGTCCAGTAGTCGATGCCTTGCACGAAGGTAAAGTTGCCCAAGTTTGAACTGTTGCTTTTGTCGGTGTCGATGTGGAAGTTGTAGGTGCTACCCATGTTTAGGTTGGGCAGGGTGAAGGTCAGTGTGGTGCTCTCTCCTGGCTCTAACTTTATGGTTTGCTTATAGCTGCCACGCTTCCAGTATACGTTGCCATCCAGTTCCCACGGCGATGCCTCAACATAACTATAATAGGTGTCGTTGCCCTCGTTGGTTACCTTCACGCCGAGCTTCATCACATTGCCGTAGATAGAGCTCTTGTTATTTACGTTATACGTTTTCAGCAGCGAGAAAGGTTTCGCCACCTTCAGGTTGTTCGTCACTGCTGCCTTTACGTCAACCGTGGTGGTGTAGAAGGCGTCAGAGGCATCTTTTGAGGTAGAAACCTGAAGTGTGTGCTTGCCTGCCGAGGCGGGTTTATATTTAAAGTAGATGTCGCGCGTTGAGAGGGCCGGTATCTGTATGCAGTTGCCCGACACAAAGTTGCCATCAACCAGCAAGAAGGTGTTATGATAATATTCGGTTTCGGAGTTGTTGGTCATTGTGGCCTTCACCTTTTGTTCTACGCCCACGGTGCCCGCCCCTTCAAGCGTGAGGCTCTGCACAGTAATGTCGGTGTGTGGAAAGACGGTGAGCTGCGCCTTGGTGCCATCAATCACTACCTTTATAAACGTGGTGTTGAAGTTGACGGTGTGCAGCCAATCTTGTGTGCCATTCTTTCGGCTGATGCTGCGTATGTAGTAGGTGCCATCGGTCAAGCCCTTGCCAAACACCACCGTAAGGCCGCGTGTGGGCCAGTATGTGCCGGGCGAGATGTCGAAGGTTTCTTTGCCGATAGGTTCCTTTACGGCGTTGCCCTCGGCATCGTACAGGCCGAAGCCACTGTTAAAGGTGTAGGCATGGCCCATATCAGTGCCTGCTGAATATTGTATGAGCACCGAGAAGTTGCGGTCGGTGTTTGAGCGCGATAGCGTGGTTTTCTGGGGTCGAAGGTTGGTTACCGTGTTGCGCACCACCTCGGGCTGTTCGGGCTGCTCCTGGCCGCTGTAATTGGGCTGTAAGCCTACCACAATGCCCTGGCTCATGCTGTAGCCATCGCTCGATGTGCTTCCGCCTATGCCTTGCTGGTCAGGAAACATCACGGTGAGGATGAAGTAGCCATCGCACATGCCGCCCCAGCCCCAGTTCATATGAAAGAGGCCGTTGCCATCGTAGCCGTCGCACACCCATTCGTGTCCGCCTGTGAGGTCGCTGTTGTCGCCATTCATCAGCACGGGTCGTCCTGCTGCCAGCTCGTTGTAGATAAGGTCTTCCCACTCGGTGTACGTATACTTGTCGTGCGAGGCATAGAACGATGTTTTGTCGTAGCCAAAATAGTTGCGTAGGGCGGCCGCTGCATTGCCCGAGTTGGCGCCCGATGCGGGTCCATACCCCATCTTTGCGCCATGTCCCAGTGCTCGCATCAAGTGTGCCACGGCCTGTTGGCTCTCTTGGCTTTGGTTACCGTTATACACGTCGCTCATCTTATCCCACTTAAAGCTGGTGGGTGCCATCTCAGGGTAGGTTACCGTTTGGCTGTTCCAGTTGGTGGTGTAGGCGGGCATGGTGGTGGTGGTCTTCGGCCACTTCCAGTAATACACTATCTGTGCCATGGCTGTGGCTACGCAGCCTGTAGCCGCTGTTTGTTGATTGCCATTGGCATCGGTATATTTAGGACACTCGAGGTTGTAGGGCGACCCTTGGTTCCAGCGGCACGACACCAGTGTGGGCACAAAGTTTTTGGCCACCGATATGGGCGTGGCCACCCCACTTTCTGCCGCCGACTTGCGTGGCGCCAACTGTGCGTTGCCCTGTTCAGCCGCCTCGACAATGGCCGATAGGCGCTGCACATATTGCTTTAAGGGCTGTGGGGCGTTGCTGAGGTTAAACTGCCCTTCGTCGGCATATCCTAAGATGGGCTGTGTGCGGTCAGAGGCCGACATCATAACAAAGCCGTTGCCTCGGCCTATGTTATAGGCATAATAGCCCTTAGTTTGTCCAGCCAGCGTAAGGTTTGTGCCGCCTTTTAGGGGTGCGCGTCGTGCGCCACTGTGCATACGTTGTGCCAAAAACTGTGCTGCCTGTTGCTTGGCTTTGGCCTCGGTTATGGGGTTCGCCAATAGTATGGCGGGCATGGCCAGCAACATCATGCTAAGTAAAAACGATTTTTTGTTCATGTGGTTGAGGTTTTAATTGTGCATAGATGTATGTTCAAAAAAAAAGAGACTGTTGCCCACACGGCGTGGGCCATGTTTTGGCAACAGTCTACTTAACTAACAAATCAATATACCGAGATAAATTATTATTCGGCAGCCCATCCTTCGTTCTGTACAATCTGCTTGTCGCGGTTCACCTCTTCCTGTGGAATGGGGAGCAGGCTCATACGCTTAGTGAAGATGCGGTGCTGCGTTTTCACACGTTTGTAGAAGTTGAGGCTGTTGGCCTTTTCGGCATCGCTGCCTTCGTTGTTCACGTTAAAGCCAATCATGTCGCCGCCTTCGCCGCCTTTATGCCAGGTGGGATATACCCAGCCATCGCCTTCGGCCATGTCGGCCACACCCCAACGACGCACGTCAAAGTAGTGTTTGCTTTCATACGACAGCTCAATCAGGCGCTCGCGATAGATAACCTTCAGCAGCAGTTCTTGGTTGTTCTCCAGGTCGCCTACATATATCTTGCTTTTGTTGCGAGCATCTTTGGTGCCCTCTTCGGCGCGGTTTAGGGCATACTCGTTAATGCCGGCACGCGAACGAATAAGGTTTACATACTTCAGGGCCTCTTTGTTTTCGCCCAGCTGGGCACAAGCCTCGGCATAGTTGAGGTAAACCTCGCCCAGACGCAACATAACGGCGCCATCAATATTGCTTTCCTTCTCCCAGTAGAGTTTGCGCACGATGGTTCCGAAGATAGGATAGTCGTGTGTTTTACCATCAGAACCCGAGTTGCCGTTAAACGACATATCGGTATAGTAGGTGTTGGCCTGGTCATAGTCCCAACGGCGGTTCTGGAAGGTTACGGCGAGATAGAAGCGAGGCTCGCGGCAGTAGAACTGCTTCATGATGCCCTTGCCCGAACCCGGTGTAAAGTAGTTGTAGCTTGAGAAGCGGTCAACATACTTAGCAGTGCTGAGCGAGTTGCGTGCGTTCATTGCTATATCGTTGCCATCCTTATCCTTTGAGGTAAGGTTCTGGGTGTCGTAAACAGGGTATACAGGGTCGTCAGCCTTGAAGGTGGTAACCTGTGAGATGGGTTTCTGCTCTACATCGTCAATGCGCTTACCGTTGCTCATGAAGAACAGGTCGATAAACTGCAAGGGGATAGAGTAAGCACCTGCACCGCGGTCAACATTGCCTGAGATGCCCGTGTGGCGGGGCTTGAGGATGTATGAGTCGTTATTAGCGTTGGTGCGCAAGAAAATCATCTCTTCGTTATCAACACGACCGATGGCCGAGTAGAAGCACGACTTGTAGGGGTCGGCCTTCTTCACATCGTCAACCAGCTTTCCGCTCTGATCGCGCAGCACCAGTTTAAACTTGCCGCTGTCGATGATGCGTTTTGCGGCATCGCGAGCATCTTTCCACTTCTGCATATCTTTGCTCTGTGGGAAGAGCTTCTTGCCATCTTTGTTGGCCATGGTTTGATAGTAGGGGTCGCCATTAAACAGGTAGCTGGCACGATAGAGGTAAACCTCGGCAAGGATGCCTTCAACGGCCTCTTGTGTGAGGTTGCCTTTATACTGGCTGTCAACAGAACCATCTTCGGCGAAGGTCGACTTCAATTTGCCGCCATCAATGGCTGCCTTCAGTTCGGCAATGATATAATCCCAGCACTCGTCCAGGGTGTTACGGGGAATCATCATATCCTCTATGGGTGTGTCAACGCTATATACCTTGTCGCCGATAAGGGGCACGGGGCCAAACTCTTTCACAAGGTTGAAGTAGAAGTAAGCGCGCAAGGCATGCACCTCGGCTTTACTCCACTCGCGCTCGTCGGCCAGCATGGCGCTGTTCTTATCAATGTTTGCCAGATAAATGTTGGCATACTGTATACCGCGATAATACTCTGTCCACTGTGTCTTTACAAAGTCGGTAGAGGGGTACAGTGTGCCCAGAATAATGTTGTTTGCTACGATATGATCCCAGGGCAGGTAGCCTTCTATCGAGGCCATTGGCCAGTTACCATTGGTGCGCGTGTTGTAGCGCACGTTGGTGTTATCGGGAATGTATGTATAGATGTTCGAGAGCCACTTCAGCGACTGGCCACGGTTGGCGAACACGGCCTCGAGCGATGTGGCGTTATCGGGCACATCATCGAAATAGTCGTCGCACGACGTAAAGGTCAGTGCTGTCGCTCCAGCGAGCAATATGCTTAATAATTTAGCTTTCATATATTATGTATATTGTTTCTTACTTAGTGTTTAAATATTGAAGTTTACGCCCAATGAGAAGGTGCGCACGTTAGGATATGAGATACCGTTGCTGGTGTTGAGCTCGGGATCCCACAGCTTAAACTTGCTAAAGGTGAGCACGTTCTCGCCCATGATGTAGAAGCGTCCGCCCTTCAAGATACCGTTCTTGGTCCATGCCTTGGGGAAATAGTATGACACGGTGAACTGTTTGAGGCGCAAGAAGCTCATGTCGCGCAACCACCAGGTAGAGGTTTGGTAGTTGTTCTGGTTGCTGGGGTCTTTAGCGCCCCATGCCAGGCGTGGGTAGAACACGTTGGTGTTCTCGGGGTCGTTCTCGCTCCAGCGGTCGGTAATGTTGGCATACAGAGTGCCGCCACCTGATGAGCTGGTGAAGGGGTTGATGCCGGTGCCTGAGAGGAAGCGGTGAGCGCCAGCGGTGCCCTGGAACAAGATGCCCAGACCGAGGTTTTTCCAGCGCACGTCGCCACCAAAGCCATAATAGGTTGAGGGCACGTCGCCATTGTTTACATAGCTCTTGTCGTAGTCGTCAATCTTGCCGTCGCCGTTCAGGTCTTTATATTTAATGTCGCCGGGCTTGGTCAGCTCGCCAGGATAGGTCTCGCCAAACTGGCAAACGTTGTTGTTCTTGATGTCTTCTTCGCTGGTGAAGAGGCCCAAAGCGGTGTATCCGAGCGATGCCAGCACCTTGTGTCCGCGCTTGTCGAGCCAAGGATAAGCGGGTTCGGCCTGTCCGTTTTCAATAATCTTATCTTTGTTATAGGTAACGTTACCGCGCAAAGAAACGAACCAGTCTTTGCCAAACTGGTGGTTATACTCAAACTGTGCCTCAAAACCCTTGTTCTCTACCTTACCAATGTTGGCTGAGATGCCTGTAGCAAAGCCAGCAAGCAAGGGTACGTTGTCGCGTGAAACGAAAATCTTCGAGCGGCTTTCTTTAAACAGCTCAACGGTAACGCTCAGGTCGTTGAACAGATTCAGGTCGATACCTAAGTCTTGCTTGCGCACCTTCGACCACTGGGGCTTGTAGCCGTACGATGTATAGTGCAAGCCATCACCACTGTTCCAATAGGTGCGATAGCTATTGCCGTCGCCCTCAATCTTTGAGAAGTAGCCGAAGCGGTCGCCTGAGCTATCATTACCTACGGTACCGTCTGAATAACGTATCTTCAAGAACGACACTACGTTTGACAGCGGTTTCCACCAGCTTTCGTTTGAGGGAACCCATCCGATAGCGAAGGCGGGGAAGAAGCCAAAGCGATGTCCTTTCTTAAAGTTTTCTGAGCCAGTATAACCAGCGTTGGCCTCGATGAAGTAGCGGTTATCATAGTCGTATGTAGCGCGCAGCGAGAGGCTCTCTTGCTTGTGTGGCAGCACAGAGAACAGGTTGCCATTGTTAGCATCAAGATAGTTGCGCAGGTTGAACAGTACCAGTCCGCTCACGTTGTGCTTCTTGGCAAAGGTGCGCTTATAGTCAAGGGCGGTTTCAAAGTAGAAGGTGCGGTACACCCACTTGTCGGCAGTAACACTCATCGATTTGTTACCCTTATACTGTTCAGTAAGCAACAGGTTGCCCTCTTCGTCATACATGGTGCTTTCGTCCCACACCTTGGTGGTGGGGTCTTGGCTACCGGCCAGTTTCCATGTGCTATCGTCAACCTTATACTGCAGGTTCTGGTTTGCCTTTACGTCGAAGGCAACCAATGCGCGGAACGAGAGGCCCTTGCTCCAGTTGAAGAAGCCCAGGTCTTGTGTCAGCTTCAGGTTGGTGTTCAGCTGTGTGTTGTGCTGTTTTGAGTAGCCACGACGTGTAAGCGTTACCCAGGGGCTGTCGAGCTCACGGTTGTCGGGCGACACGCCAGGGTTCTCGCCATTAGGATACTGCACGGGGTAGAGCACCGGGTTGGTGGTCATAGCCTTTGTAAAGATAGTGTTCAGGTCTTGCTGAGGATAGTTGCCTGAGGTAAGGAAGCCGCTCACACCTACATCAATCTTTGTTGTCTTGCTGGGCTTGAGGTTGATGTTGGTTAAGAAGTTGTAGCGGTCGTATGATATCTCTGAGGTATAGTCTTGCGCCTTATCGCCCTTGGTCATACCGCGTTCGGTATAGTAAGACAACGACACATAGTAAGTGGCGTTAGGGGCACCACCACGAATGTTTACGTTGGCGCGGCGGTTCCAGCCCGTGTTCTTGTACAGTTCCTTCATCCAGTCGACATTAGGATAAAGATACTTGTTTACGGTGCGGTCGGCCTTCAGTGCGGCATACTCTTCGGCCGAGAGGTTGGGGGCAGCCATACCATTGGCCACACGTGTGCGGTCGATATACTGCTGCGAGTAGTAGTCGACGCCATTGGTATGATTGTAAGCCTCGTTGGCAGCTTGCATATAGGTAATACCGTCAACCAAGTCGGGCACCCTGGTAAGCTGTGTGATGCCCTGATAGAGGTCGAACGAGAACTGGGGCTTGCTCACCTTACCCGGCTTGGTGGTGATGATGATAACGCCGTTACCACCACGCACGCCATAAACGGCTGTTGAGGCAGCATCTTTCAATACCGTTACGCTCTCAATGTCTTCGGGGTCGAGCTGTGAGAAGCTACGCTCAATACCGTCGACCAGCACCAGCGGTCCTTCGTTAGTATTGGTCATGGTAGAGATACCACGAATCCAGATGTCAGAGTCGTCTTGACCCGGAACACCTGTGCGCTGTACTGATACCACGCCAGGGATACGACCTGCAAATATAGAGCTAAGGTTTGATACAGGCGCTTTAACGTGCTCCATCTTCAAGGTGCTTTGTGCACCCAGCACCGACACCTTTTTCTGTGTGGTGTAACCTGTTACCACCACCTCGTCGAGGGCGCCTACCTCTTCGTTCAAGATAAGGTCGCAAAGGGTGCCTTGCACCTTCTTCTCGGTGGTTTTAAACCCTACATACTGTGCCACCAATACAGGCTTAGCAGTAGTACATGAAATGGTGTAGTTACCGTTAATGTCGGTAATAGCTACATTGTTTGTTCCTTTTTCCTTAATGGTTACACCCATCAGCGGTTCGCCGTTCGTGTCGTTAACACGTCCAGACACCTTGATAGGCGCTGCCCACGTAGGAATGGTTACGAGCAATACTGCGATGAGCAGTAGCCCCTTCCATAGATTTCGTGCTTTTGTTTTAAACATATTAATTAAAGATAAAGTTGGTGATAATACATATCATTGAAATTTGTTATTTCTTTGTGATTTTTTCTATCTATTTGTGTATGTGCGTGATGTTATATATAGTGGGGCGAGTATATTCAAGTTTTGTGGAGAAGAGATAACGTGTATCTCTCGTCGTGTGGGGTGTGATGTCGTGGGGTGTGATGTTGTGATGTGTGTTGCGTGATGTAAGGGGTGCAATGTTTTGTTAAAGGAGTGAAGGGGAGGCGGCCCACAACGTATATTATATGTTGATATGTATATATGTGTGGGTATTGCCCCCATTCACCTATTTATCTTTTTCAAGTGTTTAACCTGAAAACGATAACCGTAAACCCTATTGTTTACGGTTATCGTATTATAAAGAGAGAGATTTCTTTTACTTGTTCAGCACCTTAGCAGTAGCGGTCTTGCCGTTTACAGTAGCCTTTACCAGGTAGAGGCCCTTGCCGGGCAACTGGATGGTAGCGGCACCAGTAGCGGTAGAAACCATTGCTACGGTTTGTCCAGCCACGTTAGCTACAGTTACAGTAGCGGCAGCGTCGAGACCAGCCACGGTGAGCACATTGTCGGCAGCAGCAGCTACGAAGGTAGCCTTCACGTCGTTCTGCAGGTCTTTCACACCGCTTGTGGGGAACGAGCCAAAGATCTTCAGTGTAGGATAGAGATAGTTGCTGGCAGCGTCCATTGTCCAAACCTTGTCAAAGTCCCAACCCAGGCCCTCATACGGAGTAGTGGTCTGCAGCACCTGTGCGGCCATTTCCTGAGCATAGTCTACAGGGTTCTCTTCGTCGGTGGTGGGGTTCTTGCCTGGCCAATCCGACTCGTTCGACATGATAGCGCTGTTGTTGCTGATGTTGTTGCTTGTAAAGTTTACCTTAGCGTTAGGAGTGTCTCCAGCGCTGTTACCAGCGATGAATGGGCCAGTCTTCTTGGGTGTTCCGCCAGCGTCTTGTGAGAACTGGCAGTCGCCAATAGAAACGCAGTTTTCAATGGTTACCTCGCTGTTGGCCTTATCAATCAAACCGATGAAGCCACCCACCCAGCCACGCTTTGTAGCGGTAAGCGAGCCATTGAAGTAGCTCTTCTGAATGTCGGCACCACCTTCCAGTGTGCAACCGAAGAAGCCGCCAATCTGGCTACCTCCTACGAGGGTACCGTTGGTAAAGGTGTTAGTTACAGTACAGTTGTCGGCATCGCCTGCCAATAAGGCTACGTGGTCGTCACCTGACACCTTACCCTGAACATAAACCTGGTCAAACTTAGTAGCAGCAGCCGAGCCAATGAAGCCTACGTGCTTAGCGTTTGCAGCAGAAACGTTGAAGTCGACAAAAGCAACGTTCTTAATGGTAGCACCATTGGTGGTACAGAAGATACCCTTGTCTTGTCCGTCGGTATAGGTTACGCTGGCGTTACGCACCACGTGTCCGTTACCTTCGAGTGTTCCTGTAAAGGCTTCGTTTGAACAGAAGTCGGTCAGGTCAATACCGCTCATGTCGATGTCTTTCACCAGCGTGAATACACCTGAGGGGTTAGCCTTAATCTTGTCAACCAGCTCCTGGCCAGTGCTAATGTCAACACCTTCGCCCAGACGAGCAATGTTGATAGTAAACTGTGCATCGGCATTGGTGGTGTTGAAGAGGTTTGCCACGTCGCTGGCAATGTTTGCCTTCAGCACTACGGGGCCAGAACCGGCATAACTGCCACTCTCGTCGCCAGCCCACAGGGCATTGTCGTTGAGGGTGGCCTTGTCGCCGCCCGATACAATCTGCACGTCAACATCCTGACCGTAAGAGGCGTGGATGGGTGCAAATGAGAAGAACTCCATGCCTTGGTCGTACAGCAACGCGCGCTCGTCCGGGAGGTCGAAGATAGTGGTGGGCAGTTTGGGCTGCATCCACTTCAGCACAGGATAGGTCTTGCCTTCAGCGCCATCAAGGAACTTCCATGTGTCGGCAAAGTCGAAGCCCAGACCCTCGTAGAAGCTCTGCGAGCGCAGCTGCTCGAGTGTGGCGTTAGCACCATTTTCTGAGCTGGCATCGGTAGCGTTCTCCATCACGCCAGCGTTTTTAGCGTTTGTGCCACAGTAGGTGGTTTCAAGCACATAGTTGTTTTCAAGCTGAGCCTTGTCGCGGCCAGCCGTGTTCACAATGCGCAGCACATCGCCATAGAGGTGCGATGCAGCTACCACGTTGTTACGAATAATAGAGGGAGCATCGTTGCGGTCGATGAGGGCTACCATACCCGTGGTGCGCTCTTTGTCGTCAACAGTACCTGTGAAGAGGTTGTTTTCAACAGTGCCACAAGTGATGGTACCTACGATACCGCCAGCCTGATACTGGCGGCTCTTGACAACAGCGTCGGCAAAACAGTTGCTCACGGTACCGCCATTAAGGGTCTCGCCATCCTGTGTGTTGTTAATTTCGCCAGCAATAGAAGCTACGTGGTCGCGACCCTCGATGTATGAGTTAAGGGTAGCACAGTTGGCAGTAATGCCGCCATACATACGACCTACGATACCGCCCACATTGGCGTTACCTACAAAGTGTGCGCCCTCAATACCCAGATTGGTAATGGTGGCGTTCTCGGTCTGGCTGAAGAGGCCTACCTCGCCCTTGTCGGCGTTTTCATACTTCAAGCCCTTGATGATGTGTCCTTTACCATCAAAGGTACCTGTAAACTTGGCCACGTTGCTGTTGCCCTCGATGCCGATAGGTGTAAATTCGACGCCTGTCATATCGATGTCGTTCTCCAGCGTAAAGTTGCCAGCCATGTTATACTTCACAGCCATCAGGTCGGCAGGAGTGGTGATAGCATAGTTAATGTCGCCCACGGTGATGGGCAGCGTGGTGGTGAAGGCGGGTGCTACGTCGGTAGCAGCAGCGGTAAAGGTAACCACAGCGTCGCCTTGGGCTTCAAACTTCAGTGTGGTGCCTTCAACAGCTACCACTGAGGGGTCGCTACTGGTAATGGTAACAGCGCTACCCAGAGCAGAAGATGCCTGTGTATCATACTCGGTGCCCACTACGTAGCGAGAAGGCGCCTGAGCGGTATAGATAGTGTTCTCAATAGCAGCCTGTGTTTTCAGAGTGGGATACTGGCCATCTACGAGGTTCCACACGTCGGCGCTGAAGCCAGCGGTGGTATAGGTGGCGGCCTTCTTCAGGTCGGCAGCGGGTGTTACGATGCCGTTGATGCCCTCGTTGTTCTCATCAAACGTAATGTCGGCAGCTGCGGTAAGGTTACCACCAACAAAATATTGTGTGGCCTCTGACGACAGGTTCTGGTCGTCGTCAACAATGGCACAGCCCGAACCGTGCTTCCAGCCCAAGATGCCGCCGGTACAGTTGTTTGCACCCTTTGCATAGGGTATAGCCGACACGTTGCCTATAAACGAGGCGTGGCCATTATTATCAATCATTGAGCAGATACCTGCTGCACCACCACCGGGAGCGGTAACAGCGCCGTAGGCTACGTTATATTCAAACACGCCCAGGTTAGTCCAGCCAGCAATGCCACCAGCCTGATTGTCTGATGAGAAGGCTGCGGCTGTAGAAACACAGTTGCTGATGGTGGTGCCATCGGCGCCCACATTGGCGTCGCCGCGAGCATCGCCCACGATGGTACCTACGTGGTCGCAACCCGTAACGTAACCCGATACATAAACATTTGAGATGGTGGCGTTTTCGGCCTGGCCAGCTACGATAGCTGCTTGCTTGTTACCCAGCACCTTAGCGCCGGTAAAGCTTACGTTCTTAACGGTGGCAGTGCTGCCAATAAAACTAAAGAAACCAAGGTTGTCGGCTTTAGTAGTAATGGTAAGCCCTTTGATGGCGTGTCCCTGGCCGTCGAAGGTTCCCATGTAGGGGGCCTCTTTTGTACCAATAGGAATCCATTCGCCCGAAAGGGTGATGTCCTGCGTAAGGACGATGTCAGCTGAAGTGTCACTCAGCGCTGATTTCAGTTCGGCCTCATTACTTACCGGAATGGCCTGTGCAAAGGCGGCGGTAGAAGCGAACAATGCTGAAGCCAGAGCGAACGACGTCTTTAGTGATGTCATTTTCTTCTGCATAAGCATGAATTTTTGGTTATTAAAATGTTATTTATCAGTTTTGGAAAACTATTCATTTTTTTACACGTGTGTGATGTGTATGTAATGATTTTTGTGTGTACGTGTAGATATATATATTATATAGGTACGCGTGTATTTATTGTGATTTATGTCGTATGCGTACGTGTACGATTGTGTATGATTTGTCTCTTCGTAATAGTGGTGTGCACTGTGCTATTAGCAGTGCATCATAATGATTTGTAGAGCATTAGTGTGTTTTGTGCGCTCTTATTTTTGCAAAGTTAACAAAAAGCACCATACGAACAAAATTTTTTTGTTGCTTTTTTCTTTTTAAGTTGACGAGTGACGAGTTGACGAGTTCTTGCTGAAGCAAGCGGCAAAGTCGAGCGGACAAGGAGATTACCCTTGCCTGTTTTGTGGTTCGCTGTACGAAATGTGCAAGGCATATCTCCTTGTCAACTCGTCAACTTGTCAACTGAAAATCAACTCGTCAACTATCACTTAACATACTTCATGTGCACCATAACGGGGTAGTGGTCAGAGGGGGCACGACGAATATATTTTCTGAATTTTATCTCGGTGGGCGCATCTTTGCCCTTCTCTTCATACTGAGTGTTGGGGTCGGGGGTCCAGTAGGCGTTGGTGAGGATGCCGTAGCGGTCGACCGCAAACTTAGGTGATATAAACACGTGGTCGATGCGTGAGGTGCTCCACATGTTGGTGTTAAACGAGTTGAAGGTGCCGTTCTCGGCAAAGCGCAAACGGGCAGCGGTGTAGCTGTCTTTCAGTATGCCCGAGTCGGTAAAAATCTTAAATATCTCGTTGCTTTGGTCAACGTTATAGTCGCCTGTCACAATAACGGGAGCGCCTTTGGCTATCTCGCGCACCTTCTTTACAATAAGCTTAGCGGCCTCGCGACGTGCCACTACGCCCACGTGATCCATGTGCAGGTTGAAGAAGAAAAACTTGAAGCCAGTGCCACGCTGTTTAAACTCGCCCCATGAGCAGATGCGCACGCATACAGCGTCCCATCCCAGGCCAGGTTTGTCGGGTGTTTGGCTCAGCCAGAAGTTGCCTTTATTTAACAGCTGTAGATGGTCTTTTTTGTAGAAGATGGCCGAATATTCGCCAGCCTCTTTGCCATCGTCGCGGCCTACGCCAATGTAGTCGTAGTTGTCGAGGTGTGCGCGCATGTCGATAAGCTGCTCGTGCAGCACCTCTTGCGTGCCAAACACGTCGGGGGCTTCAAAGTTTACCTGGTCGCACAGCACCTTGCAGCGTGTGGTCCATACGTTGCCGTTGCGGTCGTCGCCACTGTTGTGGTTACGAATGTTGTACGAGCCTACAAATAGTTGTTGCGCGTTCAGCATCAAGGCCACGGCGCAGGTACAGGCTGTTAGAAAAAATCGTTTGTTCATATTGTTTTTGGTTTTTATGGGTTTGGCTGTTTTTGGGTGAAGGGCTTAGAGAGGCTTTTGGGGGCTGGGGAGCTGTGGGGGTAAGCCTCACTAAGCCCTGGGTGCTAAGCCTCACTAAGCCTTTCTAAGCCTTTCTAAGCCGAGGGGACTGGAGGGTGAGAGGAGAGAGTGATGGTGAGAGGGTGAGAGAGTGAAAGCCGCAAAGCTATAGGATTTTTCACTTTTCACTTTTCACTTTTCCCTTTTCCCTTATTTTTTCCCTTTCACTGAGAACGAGTAGGGGGCGGCGTCGGGTTTTATGCCGCGCTGCTTGTTAGGTGTGGCACCCATGTTGAACAAGATGCTTCCGCCCTTCATTACGTCGTTGTAGGTGATGTAGTTTTTATCGTAGGTAGCACCGTTCAGTGTCATGGTTTGTATATACTTGTTTTCAGTGCTACAGTTTTGGGCTGTAATGTCGAGGGTCTTGCCGCCTTCAAGGTGCAGCTTCACGTTCTTAAAGTAGGGTGTGCCCAGCACATACTGGTTGCTGCCGGGGCAAACGGGGTAGAAGCCCAGAGCTGAGAACACATACCAGGCCGATGTTTGTCCGTTATCTTCGTCGCCACAGTAGCCGTCGGGGTTAGCACTATACAGCTTGTCCATAACCTGGCGCAGCCAGTATTGTGCCTTCCAGGGCTGAGCCACATAGTTATACAGATATATCATGTGCTGTATGGGCTGGTTGCCGTGAGCATACTGTCCCATGTTCATAACCTGCATTTCGCGCTCTTCGTGTATCATGTGCTCTTTAGCTACAGGGGGAACAATGAAGGTAGAGTCCATCATGTGTATAAAGTTGTCGCGTCCGCCCATCAGGTTGACGAGGCCTTGTGGGTCGTGGAACACGCACCAGGTCCAGTGCCATGTGTCGCCCTCGGTAAACGAGCGTCCCCAGTCGGTGGGGTTGAAGGGAGTTTCAAACTTGCCGTTGCTATCTTTTCCGCGCATCAGGTTGAGTGATGGGTCAAACACGTTGCGATAGTTCATGGCGCGTTTAGCATATATCTTTATTTCTTTTTCGGGACGTCCTAAGGCTTTGCCCATGGTGTAGATGCACCAGTCGTTATAAGCATATTCAAGGGTGCGAGCCACGCTCTGGCTCAGCTTGTCGCAAGGCACATAGCCCAGCTTGTTATACAGTTCAAAGCCGTCGCGTCCGGTCGATTTTACGTGTGGGTGAACGCTGTTGGCGCCATGCAGCACGGCCTCCCACAGCTTGTCTTTATCGTAGCCATGGCGTCCGGTCATGATAGCATCGACCACGATAGATGCCGAGTTGTTGCCCACCATACATCCGCGATGGCCGGGGCTGGCCCACTCGGGCAAGAAGCCGCTTTCAAGATAAGCGTTTACCAATCCTTCTTGCATCTTATCGTTTATAGAGGGATACATCATGTTCAAGAAGGGGAAGAGGCAGCGGAAGGTGTCCCAGAAGCCCGTGTCGGTGAACATATATCCTGGTCGCACCTCGCCGTTGTAGGGGCTATAGTGCACGGTGTTTCCGTTAGCGTCAATCTCGTAGAAGCTGCGTGGGAACAGCACCGAGCGGTAGAGGCACGAATAGAAGGTGCGCAGGTGGTCAACGTTGGGGTCGTTCACCTCGATGCGGCCCAGTGTTTCGTTCCAGGTTTTTCGGCCCTGTTCTGCCACCTGGTCAAACGAGTTGTTGCCCACCTCTTTCAGGTTCAGCATGGCCTGTTCGGGGCTGATAAACGATGATGCTACGCGCACCAGCACCTGTTCGCCACGTTTGGTGTTAAAGCCTACGATGGCGCCCACGTGGTTTTCTTTGGCTTCGAGCTTGCCCTCTTCAATGTTGCCATTGCTAACGGTGGCACGATAGGTGAAGGGCTTGCTAAACTGCACCACAAAATAGTTTTTAAAGTTACTGGGCACGCCACCGCTGTTCTTGGTGGTGTAGCCAATAATCATATTTTTCTCGGGCAGCACCTGTATGTGCGAGCCACGGTCGAAGGCGTCGACCACGATGTTTGCCTTATCTGTGCCAGGGAAGGTGAAGCGCATGATGGCGGCGCGGCTGGTGGGTGCCATCTCGGCCACCACGTCATAGTCGGCCAGATATACGCGATAGTAGTAGGGTTTGGCTATCTCAGCTTTGTGTGAGAACCATGAGGCACGCTTGTCTTGGTCGAACACGGGTTCGCCTGTTTCAGGCATGATAGAAAACTGGCCATAGTCGTTAATCCAGGGGCTGGGCTGGTGTGTTTGCTTAAAGCCACGTATCTTGTCGTGCCAGTAAACGTATGCCCATCCGTCGCCCATGCGTCCGGTTTGCGGCATCCAGAAGTTCATGCCCCAAGGCATGGCAATGGCGGGGTAGGTGTTTCCGGTCGACAGTTCAAATTTCGACTCAGTGCCCACCAATGGGTTTACATAGTCGACCACATCTTTGGCCAACGTGTGCAGCACGCCCATAAAGGCCAAGGCCACGCACATAAATGTTTTTCTCATTGTGATTTCTGTTTAAAAGTTATTATAAATATGGGTTTTGTGTATTTTATAAGGCAAAGATACTTATTAAATATGTGATAACGTATATCCTGCCACCATGAAATAAACAACCGAGCCTATGTCTTTTCAACCCCCAAGGCATTGCTTATTTTTGTTTTAAATGTCTTTCTTCGTCTATATTACCTTGTCAACTGAGTAAATCAAACAGCTCGTCAACTGAGTAAATCAAACAGCTCGTCAACTCGTCAACTGAACTGTATATTTATGCAATATTGCCCCCGTGTTCTCAACCCCATCAAATTACGATATGAAAGCCTTGCTTTTGGGTCGTGAAACCAAGGGTTTTACCACCTAAAACCAAGGGTTTCAGGCCCTGAAACCATGGGTTTTGCAAATGAAAGGTATCAACTTTGAAAACTGTAAGCAATGCCTCTTAAAATGCTTACAGATTATAATATTTTTCACAAATATTGTGTTAACAAATTTGAAAACGCGAAATGAATATTTATACACTTTTGAGGGCGTGTCAAAATAGAAGTTAAAAGAAGTTTGGGCTTCGCCCGAAGTTAACAGAAGTTAGCGGACATATGTATAAATTGCTGAAAATAAAGCATTTGTCTGTTAACTTCCATCCATCGTAGATGGATTAACTTCTTCTTAACTTCCTCTAACTCTTATTTTGACACACCCTCGACGTATGTGGCCCTGTTTGCTCGTTACCTATTTTTTCGAGACAAAGGGTGCAAAAATAATAACATGGCTTGTTTGTATTTATGAAGTAACACGCCTTCCTTGCCGAGCGGCGCACAATCAAACCTTACACCGAATGTGTGTAACGGCTTGGCTGGCAACCTTACAATTTATTTGTGCATTTTTATATTATTTAACAACAAAACCTAAAAAACATCAATGACAAAGGTAAGTAAACTTAGTGTACGGCCATCGCTGCTATTGCGCATGGCTCAGGCCACTGTCATGTCGATTATGGTGGGCACCTTCTTAGCGGGGTGTGCCGATAACGACATTGCCGAAGAGCATCGTGTGGTAAGCCCGCCAGATCTGAGCAAGGCTTCAAAGTTTTTATCCTTCGCACCCGACAGTGGTGGCGTGGGCACCCAGCTCGTTATTAAAGGCGAAAACCTGGGCACCGACACCGCCTATCTGCGTGTAACCGTTAACGGCAAGCGTGCCAACATAGTGGGTGTGAACAACGACCACATTTACGCCATTGTGCCCGCTCGTGCCGACAATGGTTTGGTAAAAGTGTTTGTGGGCAAGGGCGACCAGGCTCAAGAGCTGACGGGCGACACACCCTTCCGCTATTTTTTCAAGCGCAACGTGTCGACCGTGGCCGGACAAAACGGTAAGGCCGAACGTGCCGATGGCGAGTATACTCAGGCCACCTTCCGTAGACCTTGGGCATTGCTGAGCGACAAAGACGGTGCCATTTTTGAGATGGACGAAGGCCGTGGTACCAACAAAGATGGTGCCCTGCGCCGCCTGTATGAGGGCAATGTTGAAACACTGATACAGAATAACGCTGGCCCCTTCCAGTCGCCCACGGCTGCCGCTTTCAACGCCGCACAAGACACCATGTATATGGTGCACCTGTATAACCCGGACAACTGTACCTCGAAGGTGGGCCTCGTAGCCATTACACGTGCTGGTGGCTTTATGGACACCCGCGCCCTGGTGCGTATGGACAACCCCCAGTGCACCGGCATTGCCGTGCATCCCACCACGGGCGACATTATCTTCAACAACCAGTCAGACGGTTACCTGTATCGCTATGTGCCCAACACCGACCTTGACAAGGCTTGGCAACGACTGAAACGCGTAGGCAATAAGTCGGGCACCGAACTGAAGTTGGTGTTCAGCCCCGATGGCAAGTATCTGTACGAAATTATTAAGAACCGCCACTGCATATACCGCACCGCCTACGATGCTGCCACCCGCACGCTGGGTAAAACCGATGAGCTGTGGGCCGGACAGTGGGACAAGGCTGGCTACCAGAATGGTGTGGGCACCGCAGCACAGTTTGACACGCCCAGCGCTGGCGCGTTTGACGAAGACGGAAACCTATATATTGCCGACAAAAAGAACCACTGTATACGCAAAATTACACCCGACGGCACGGTGTCGCTCTATGCTGGTACACCGAAAGAAAGCGGTTATAAAGATGGATTGCCCGACGTGGCCAAATTTAACCAGCCCGAAGGCCTCACCATCTTGAGCGACCAAAGCATCATTGTGGCCGACCGCGAGAACCAAGTTATTCGCAAGGTGGTGGTTGAGTAACATTTAAAACCTAACAACAATACACACAAACGAGTTATGAAGAAACTGCTTATACTCATGCTGCTGTGCCTCGTGCACATAGCCGTTATGGCGCAAAATGCAGCTATACATATAAAAGGTGTGGTGCAAGACCCCTATGGCGACCCCGTGACGGGTGCCGTGGTAGTGGTAAAGAACAAACCCGGACTGGGTTCGACCACCGACATTGACGGACAGTTTAAAATTAAGGCCAACAAATATGATGTGCTGCAAATAACATACATAGGCTTTAAAACCCTCGACCTGCCCGTGGTGAACATTAAAGACCCCAACAACGTGAGTGTAAAGATGGAGGAAGAAAGCCAGAAGGTAGACGAGGTGGTGGTAACAGCCAGCGGCTCGCAGAAGAAGAAAACCCTTACTGGTGCCTTTACCACCGTTGAGACCAAACATCTGAACGCCCCCACAGGCAACCTGAGCAACTCGCTGGGTGGCGTGGTGCCGGGCATCATTACCCAGCAGCTGTCGGGCGAACCGGGCGAGAACAAGAGCGAATTCTGGATACGTGGTATCAGCACCTTTGGTGCCAATGCCAGCGCCCTGGTGCTGGTTGATGGTGTAGAGCGTAGCCTGAACGAGATACCGGTTGAAGATATCGAGTCGTTCTCAGTGTTGAAAGACGCATCGGCCACCGCCATCTACGGCCAGCGTGGCGCTAACGGTGTGGTTATCATTACCACTAAGAAGGGTTCGAAAGGAAAGGTGCAGATAAACGGTAAGATACACTATGGCTATAACGCCACGGGTAAACTGCCCGACTATGCTAACGCCTACGACTATGCTCGCCTGGCTAACGAGGCTCGCTTGGCCCGTTATCAGTCGCCACTGTATACCGACGAGCAGCTCGACATTATTCAGAACGGACTTGACCCCGACCTCTATCCTAACGTCGACTGGCAAGGCCTGATGCTGAAAGATGGCGCCTCGCAGTATCGCGCACAGCTTAGCTTTACGGGTGGTAGCGATGCCGCTACCTACTATGTAAGTGGTGCTTATTATAAAGAAGATGGTATATACAAGTCGCAGAGCAAGGAAAACAAGTATAACACCAACTCTACCTACGAGCGTTATAACTATCGTGCCAACTCGGTAATGGCGATAACCCCCACCACAAACCTTTCTGTAGGCATTGGTGGCTATCTTATTAACCGCACACAGCCCGGCTCAACATCGGCCGACATCTGGCAAGCCTTCTCGCAATATACACCGCTGTCTACTCCCCGCAAGTGGAGCACTGGCCAGTGGCCCATCGTAAACGGAAAGAAAACCCCCGAGTTTTTGCTCACACAAACAGGTTACAAAACCATCTGGCAGAACAAGATGGAGACCAACGTAACCCTTGACCAGAAACTCGACTTCATTACTAAGGGCTTGAGCTTCAGCGGCTCGTTTGCCTTCGATACTTGGAACTCGAACACCATCACCCGTAGCAAGTCGCCCGAACTGTGGAGCGCACAAAACTATCGCGATGCCTACGGCAACCTTATCTTGAAGCGCGAGCAAACCATTCAGGCTATGACGCAAGCCTCTGAAACATCGGGCACACGTCGTTACTATCTGCAAGCTAAGCTCGAGTATGAACGCCTCTTCGCACAAAAACATCAGGTAAACGGCTTGCTCATGGTATATCAAGAGGAAAACTCTGACACCAACCTGGGCAGCAACATCCTTGAGTCGATACCTAAGCGCAATTTGGCTTACTCGGGCCAGGTGCGTTACGGCTATAAGAACCGCTATCTTACCGAGTTTAACTTTGGTTATACTGGCTCTGAAAACTTTGAAAAAGGCAAGCAGTTTGGCTTCTTCCCCGCCTTCTCGGCAGGATGGGTGGCCAGCGAAGAACCCTTTGTGCAGAAACTGGCACCATGGCTCAGCTTCTTCAAGATACGTGGCTCGTGGGGACGTGTGGGTAACGATAAGCTCGACGGACAGCGCTTCCCATACATCTCGCTCATTACTGAAATGACGGGCAGCGGCGGTTCCTACAACTGGGGACAGTTTGGCTCAAACCACGTTAACGGCTACCGTATGACCACCGTGGGCACACCTAACCTTACATGGGAGGTGGCTACTAAGTGGGACTTGGGTATCGACTGGGACCTCTTCCACGGCCTCTTTACAGGTACCATCGACTACTTCCACGACAAGCGTACCGACATCTTTATGAAGCGTAACAACATGCCGCTTTCAACAGGTTTGGCCGACCAAACTCCTATGGCTAACGTGGGCGCCATGGAGTCGTATGGTGTTGACGGAAACATTGCTTTCAACAAACGCTTTGGCGAGGTAAACCTCACGCTGCGCGCTAACCTTACCTATCAAAACACTGAGGTGCTGGATATGGATGAGGCTGCTAACGAACTGTGGTATCGCATGAGCCGTGGCTTCCGCCAGGGACAAACACGTGGCCTCATTGCCTTGGGCTTGTTTAAAGATCAGGCCGACATTGACCAAAGCCCCTCGCAAGACAACTTGGCCAACTTCCCCATCATGCCTGGCGACATCAAGTATAAAGATGTAAACGGCGATGGCGTGATTACTGAAGACGATATTGTGCCAATAGGCTATAAGAACGCACCGGGCATTATGTATGGCTTTGGCCTGAGCGCATCATGGCGCGGATGGGGCCTGAACATGCTGTTCCAGGGTGCTGGCAAACGCGACTTCTTTGTAGGTGGTAACGGCCCACACGCCTTCCACGATGGCGCTACAGGCAACATCTTGCAGCGCATGGTGGTAGAAGACCGCTGGATACCGGCCGAAATATCGGGCACCACGGCTACTGAAAACCCCAACGCCCTGTGGCCCCGACTGACCTACACTAACAATAATAACAATAACCGACAAAGCACCTTCTGGCTGAAGAACGGACGCTACCTGCGCTTCAAGAACCTGGAGATAACCTACGACCTGCCCCGCAAAATGCTGCAACATATACGTATGCAGAGCTTGCGACTGGGCTTTGTGGGCGAAAACCTCTTCACCTGGAGCCCCTTCAAATGGTGGGATCCCGAGGGCAACAACGAGTCGGGCAATGCTTACCCCATTAGCCGCACCTTCTCGTTCTATGTCAACTTCAGTATATAATGTTTAATTAAAGTTTCGCATGCCTTTGGCATGCTGTTAGTGACAAGTAAACAAGTAGACGAGCTGCTTGCTTTTACAACTCAATCTCGTTATAACTTAGCATGGGTAGCAACTCGTCAACTCGTCAACTCGTTAACTCGTCAACTAATAAAAAAAAACACTGACGATATGAAAAAAATATCAATATTAATAATGCCCGCCCTCATGGCAGGAATGGCCTTCACCTCTTGCTCTGATTATCTCGACGTAGATAAATACTTCTACGACCAGATGACACTCGACTCGGCCTTTTCAAAACGCCAGTATGTGGAGGGATGGATGTCGAACGCCTTTGAGCCTATCGACCAGTTGGCCGAATCAGACGGCATCACACGCTTCCTTAGCGACGACATCGTAAAATATGATGGCCACGACCTGCAAAACGGCAACTACTCGGCCTCGACCAACAACGACCGTAGCGACGAACTGCTGTATAAAGGCTATGAGTGTATACGTAAGGCCAGCACACTGATTAATAACGTAGATCGCTGCCCAGAACTGACCAGCAGCGAGAAAGAAGATATGAAGGGACAGATGCGCTTTGTAAGAGCGTATGCTTACTGGGCTCTGTTGCGCCACTTTGGACCTGTGCCCTTGGTGCCCGAAGAGGGTATGAACGTGAGCCTCTCGTACGAAGAGCTGTCGCTGCCCCGCGTGCCCATCGACGAGACTGTAAACTTTCTTGACAACGACCTGAAGATTGCGGCTCGCTCGCTGCCCCTGCGTCGCACCGTGAACAACATGGGACATCCCACACGTGGAGCCGCCCTGGCCTTGCGTGCACGACTGTTGCTGTGGGCTGCCAGCCCGCTGATGAACGGCAACAAAAACCTCTTCAACGTGAAAGATAAGCAGGGAAGACAGCTGGTTCCGCAAGAGTATGATGAGGCTAAATGGGCCAAGGCCGCTGCCGCCGCTAAGGAGGTAATGAACCTTGATATGTATAGCCTATACACCATTGAGCCCAGCCCCACGACGCCCGACTATGAGCGCCCACCCTACAATGCCGAATACTCTGACAAGAAATTCCCCGACGGATGGGCTGATGTTGACCCCTATCTCTCGTATAAGTCGATTTTTGATGGCACTATTCAGGGCTCGAAGAACCCCGAACTTATCTTCACACGTACCAAGACTGGTGGTAACCAAATAAATTACTGGGTGAAGGAGAGCATGCCGCGCACACTGAGCGGTAACAACTCGATAGGTGTATCGCAGAAACAGGTGGATGCCTACCTGATGGATAACGGACAAACGGTGACCGAGGCTAAGCAGACTGGCTACTATCGCGAAGACGGATTTACAACGTCGGCCAGCGCCCTGAACGAGGGCGGTGCACCCTTCTTGCCTGCGGGCGTGTCGTGGCAATATGCCCATCGCGAGCCGCGCTTCTATGCCTCAATAGCTTATTGTGGATCGGTATGGAAGTGTACAAGCGCCAGCGAAAAAGGGTATCGCAACCAGCAGATTTTCTACTATCGCGACCTGAACGATGGCAAACAGGGCTTTAAAGAAGACTGCCCCTTGACGGGCATTGGCTTTAAAAAGTTTGTGAACGATGAAGATGCCTACACCACGGGCGGATACATTATTGACAAAACCGAGCCTACTTTCCGCTATGCCGAGATACTGTGCATCTATGCCGAAGCGCTGAACGAGCTTACATCGGGCAAAGAATATAGCATTGAGGGATATAACAACGAGCCGGTGCTGGTGAAACGTGATGCTGCCGAGATGCGTGCCGCAATGAAACCGATACGTATGCGTGCGGGTGTGCCCGACTTTAGCGACATGACCTACAACGACTCGGAACTGATGCGTGCAGCCATCAAGCGCGAACGTCAGGTTGAGTTCGTGGGCGAAAACAGCTTCCGCTACTACGACTTGCTCCGCTGGAAGGATGCACTGATTGAAGAAAACCAGCCGTTTATGGGCTGCAACATCAACATCAGCAACGACGAGAGCCGCGTGCAGCAGTTCTATCGTCCCACGGTGGTGGCTTCAATGCCTAAGGTGTTTATACAGAAAATGTATCTGTGGCCCTTCACCACAACCGAGCTGAAGCGAAACAAAAACCTGACACAGAACCCTGGCTGGTAAGCCTATCGGTGGCATGTTTATTTAGAATAAATGATTTTTATTGAACGATAAAAGATATGAAACGTAATATTTTCAAGCATATCTGCCAGGGCACACTGCTGGCTGCGGTGGCCCTCTGCACAGTGTCGTGTGAGGATGAACTCGACTCAGAGCTGTTCACCAAATACTCGTATCTGATGAACAATGGCTGGCAAGAAAACATTGAGATGCCTATCAACGACGATAATACGGTTGACCTGCCTGTTTACTTTGGCGTGAATGGCACCTCGGGCAATGATAAAGATATTATTGTAAAGCTGGATGTTGATGCCGACACACTGTCGCTCTTCAACTTTGATAAGTTTAAAAACGAAACAGCCTCTTACTATGATCTCTTGCCCGCCGACTGCTATACCTTTGATAAGCCGCTGTATACCATTCCTAAGGGCGACCTTAACGCAAAGGCGGTGTGCCGTATTGACCTGGCTACGCTGCGCCAGCACGACATCTATAACGAGTATGTGCTGCCCATAAAGATTGCCTCGTCAGAGGGCGAAGTGGTAGGCCCATCGCGTTACACCAAGGCGCTGTATTATCTGAACTTTACAAACAAGTATTCGGGCGTGTATGCTGGCAACGGCACCATCAAGCAGCTGGGCACGTCTTACTCGGCCGAGGTGGCGGGCAAACAGCTCTATGCCATCTCTAAAAACGAGTGCTATATGTATGCTGGTAATATGGATCGCACGAAAACGGGACATAAAAAGTATGTTATCACCGCAAAGTTTAACGACGATGGCACACTTGACGTTACGGCCAATAACGAGGCTATAGCCCTTGTGCCGTTGAATGGTAAGTGGCAACAGAAGTTTTATACCAACGTGTCTGACTCGCGCAAACTGATACGTATGGTTACGGTAACGATAGGTTATGAGTATTCTGACCTTGATAATGCTGAAGACGACGTGCGCTATAGCTACGAAGGAACGCTCACAAAGAGTGAAGATGTGTTTAAGAAAGACTTCCCCAACGCTAAGATTGAGGTGGAGGAGTAAAAGCTCATAAAATAAAAACGCGCCCTGCAAAGATGAAGGCTTTCATCTTTGCAGGGCGGTTTTTTTTGTATAGTTGACGAGTTGACGAGTTGACGAGTTGACAAGTTGACAAGGAGATTTGCTTTGTTTATTCAGTTGACAAGTTCTTGCTGAAGCAAGCGGCAAAGCCGAGCGGACAAGCTGTTTGCTTTATCGGCTATAGCCTGGATTGTTGGGCATAAGGTTGGGGTTGATGTCCATTTGTGTTTGTGGCACCGACCACAGATAGTCGCGATTTTCGTCGAAGATATACTTGTCGAGACGTATGTTCTCGGTGTTGTTATTGATAAAACGGGCACCCAGCACATAGCCATCAAGGCATTGCTTGCCTATGCGCCAACGCTTGATGTCGAACCAACGCAGACCCTCAAGTGCCAACTCGCAGCGGCGCTCGCGACGTATAATGTCGCGCATATCGGCTTGGGTGGCCGTGGCAGGATAATCGAGGGCCGAGGCCAGGGTGAAGCCTGCACGCTGGCGTATAGGGCGCAGGGTGGCGTTCCATACCTCTTGGCTCATCTTTCCTTGCTCGTTCATGGCCTCGGCATACATTAGCAGCACGTCGGCATAGCGCATGGTGATGATGTTGATTGACGATGACAGACGGTCTTCGTGCTTGGCATCATAATATTTGCGCACATAATAGCCTGTGGGCGTTTGGTTCTTGTTGGGGCCCGCATAGGTATCGGTGGTGATGTTTGAGTTGGGGTGGGTGTATATAATCTTGCCTGTGGTGCCATCGGGCACGTTGTCGCTCCATCGGTAGCCATCATACACCACGGTGGCAGTGAGGCGTGGGTCGCGGTGGGCGTAGGGGTGTTGTGCATTGTATAGGGGCGAGGCATCGGTGGTGAGACCGTCTTCCATCAGATAGGCGCTGACAAGGCTCTCGGTGGGGGCTCGGCCATTCACGCGTGCCCCTACTGATATGGGTGCCATATCGTGCATCTCGCCCCATGTTCTTACGCGGGGTGCATACTCGTAGTCGGCTATAATCTCGGCGTTATATTCGGCATCTTGGCTGAACAGGTCTTGATAGTTGGGATAGAGGGCGTAGTGGCCATACTGCTCTTGCTCGTTCATAAGCATGAGGCAGTATTGTTCTACGGCGGCCCAATCGGCATCGTACAGATAGGCACGGGCCTGAAGCATAATGGCGGCACCGCGTGTTATCTGTCCGCGCTCGTCGTTGGTAAGGTCGTCGCGGCGGGGCAGGTAGTTTACAATGGCTGTTAGCTCGTTGTGTATGGCTGTCATTACCTGTGTGTGGGGTGTGCGGCTCACGCGTTTGGCCTCGGCAGTGGTAAGGTTGGTGGTAAAGTAGGGCACATCGCCATATAGCGAGGTGAGGCGTAGATACATCCATGCTCGAAGGTAGCGTGCCTGTGCCTTCATGCGGGTAAGGGTGTGCTGGTTAGCCTGTAGCTTATCTATGTTTTCAAGAAATATATTGGCGGTCTTGATGCCTGCATACAGGTTTTTCCATGTAGTGGCAAAGGTGGTAGTGGTGGTTTCGGCATTGCCATCGCGTATGGTGCGCTCGTCGCAGAAGTCGCGAGCGTGGATAAGGTTGTCGGTAAGCGTCTCATCGTCCCACATGGTGCCTGCCGAATAGTGCTGGTTATACACCATGTTTAGCATGTATTGTGCCTTCTCTATCGAGGTCCAGAACTGATCTTCGGGGTAGGTGCCTGAGGGGCTCGTATCCATGTCGTTACAGGACACCAGGCATAAGAGTGCTCCGCCCGCCAGTATAGAGCGTAGCAGTGGGGCAATGATGCCCTGCTTACGCTGCCCTATGGCGGTATGCTTAGGTGTGCACGTGGGGGCGTGTTTAGTGGTATGTTTGTTAATGTGCATGGTGCGTAGCGTGTTAAAAGTCGATGTCGAAGCCCATGCCCCAATAGCGTAGGGGTGGGTAGGTGGTGCCTGTGTTTGAGGCGCCGAAGGTCATACTGCTGTCAAACTCAGACGATTCGGGGTCGATAAAGCTTGTGGGCGACAGCGTGAGCAGGTTCTGCCCCGTGAGGTATAGGCGGCAGCGCTGTATGTGTAGCGCTCGTGTGAGACGCGGTGGCAGCGTGTAGCCTATGGTTATATTTTTAAGTCGGGCATAGGCGGCATTGAAGATGTAGATGTCGGAACCTATGCGATAATTGTTGTTCTCTGACGTTGACCCTTGCGCCGCGAGACGTGGACGTTTGCTGTTGGGGTTGCTGGGGGTCCAGTAGTCGGTTTGGTGCTTGTAGATGGTGTAAGCATAGTTGCCATAGAAGGGCTCTACCAGCTCGCCACGCACCATCATATCGCGCTTGCCCACTCCATTGATAAAGATGCTGGCATCGAAGTCTTTCCAGGTAAAGGTGTAGGTGAAGCCGAAGGTGTAACGTGGGAAGGCGTTGCCCAGCACATAGCGGTCGTTTGAGTTGATAATGCCATTGCCATCGCGGTCAACATAGCGCACGTCGCCAGGATATACGATGGCGCCCACAGGTAGGGCGGCATCGGCAATCTCGGCCTCGCTCTGAAAGATGCCTGCCGTGCGGTAACCGTAGTAAGAATGTATAGGTGCGCCCACCTTTTTCACGATCCACATCTCTTCGAGCGTGCTTATCTGCATCTGTTCGGGCAGGCTACGCAGGCGGTTGCGGGTGTCGGCCATGTTGAAGGCAAAGGTGTGCTCGGTTTGTGCGCCCTTTAAACGATACTGTAAGGATAGCTCCCATCCCTGGTTTGACATGCGGCCTATGTTTGTGATGGCGGCGTTGGTGCCAAACACGGAGGCTACCTCGGGGCGCATAAGTATGTCGTTTGTGTTTTTGTAGAACCAGTTGAAGCCCAAGGTAAGGCGCTGATGTAGAAATGTGGCATCGAGACCTATGTTGAACGACTGGGTGCGCTCCCACCGCAGATTGTCGGAACCCAGGGTGAAGCCCGCGCCCGTTACCCCCTTGTTGTTAAAGGCGTAAGCGTTGTTATACAGAATGTAACGTGTGAAGCGGTCGTAAGCATTGATGCTTTGGTTGCCCAGCACACCGTATGAGGTGCGCAGCTTGATGTGGCCCACGTTATGGCGATAGGTACTGAGGAAGGGCTCGTCGGTAACGAGCCATGCGGCAGAGATAGAGGGGAAGAAGCTCCAGCGATGTGCGTTGGCAAACTTTGAGGTGCCATCGTATCTGAAGTCGAACTCGCTGATGTAGCGGTTGGACCAGTTGTAGGTTACGCGCCCGAGCACCGACGAGATGCTGGTGCGCGTTTGCTCATCAGGGCTTACGGTGGTGCCATCGCCCGGAATAACGTAGGCATTATCGCCTGTGGTGGTGCCAAAGTCGGCATTGGCATAATATAGGCGCACGCTGTTTGTGGTGCGGGTGGTGCTCTCGTTGCTAATGCCTAACAATGCCTTTATGTGGTGGCGTTGCAGCTGACGCTCGTAATTGAGCAGCAACTGTGTGTTGATAAGATATGAGTCGGCGTTTTGGTCGTTCACCTCGCGGCGCTGTCGGTCGTAGCGGGTGGGCTCGCTTTGGTTCTCGTTGGTATAATAGGGCACGGTAAACTGGCGGCTGTACCGGTGGCTGCCCATCACGTTTACGCCCACCACACCTTTAAGTGAGAGGTGATGGCCAAGGTCGAGATTGGCTGTTACGTTGGCGGTGAAGTCGTTCTTACGGCTCTTGTCGGTGCCACCGGCTTCGAGGCTTCCTAAGGGGTTAAACTCTGACAAGATATCGTTGAGTAGATACTTGCCGTTCGCTTTCATCTTATAATAATAGTAGGGTGGCACGCGCGAGGCATCGCGCTCAAGACTGGTGCCTGTGGTGGCCAGGTCGTTCTCGTGCACGAAGGACAGCAGGGCTTGCAAATTCAGTCGGCCAGCCTGCATCTCAACGTTTGAGCGTAGGTTATAGCGTTGTGTGCCATAGTTTTTGTTGCCCACATAGTTGCTGGCTTGGTCAAAATATCCAGCCGACACCATATAGGTGGCCTTGTCGGTGCCTCCGCTCACACTCACGTTATAGTTTTGTTGTAGGGCGGTGCGAAATATCTCGCGCATGAACCATTGCTCTTCGCTTTGGTGCTTGCGAAGGTCGGCTATCTGCTCGTCGGTAAACTCGATATAGCCGCCCACGTTCTTGTACGACTCGTTGCGCATCTCGGCATTGCGCCAGCCTGCCACAGGCTCGTAAAGCAGGTGTGGCGTTTGCCAGCCCACTGACGAGGTGAGCTTTACTGAAGGGCGCGCGTTAAGCTTGCCCTTGCGGGTGGTGATGAGCACCACGCCATTGCTCGACCGTGAGCCATAGATGGCAGCGGCGCCCGCATCTTTCAGCACCGATATGTTGTCGATATCGTTCATGTTGAGGTTTGACAGGGCATCGTCGTTGCACACCATGCCATCAACCACCACCAGCGGGGCATTGCTGTTCAGGGTGCTGATGCCGCGTATGTTGATGTTGTTGACCAAGGCGTTGGGGTTAGCGCTGCGGCGCTGGATGGTGAGGTTGGGCGAAAGGCCCTGTAGCGCCTCGGTGAGGGTAGAAACGGGCTGCTGACTTACATCGGTGCCGCGTAGCTTGTCGACAGCGCCTGTAAGTGTTTGTTTGCGTGTGGTGCCATAGCCTATCACCACTACCTCGTTTAGTTTGTTTACGGCTTCGCGTATGACGATGGTGCCTAACTGTAGGCGGTGGCGCACGGGCACATTGGCACTTTCGTAACCTATGTAGCTGATGTGTATGCTGCCTCGTGGCGAGATGTTTAGCGTAAACAGGCCATCGGCATCGGTAACGGTGCCTCGGCGGGTAGAGGGGTCGATAACGGTGGCGCCTAATACGGGCAAGCCCTCTTGATCAAGCACACGTCCTTGCACAATGAAGGGGGGCGCTGAAGAAGGGGCTGAAGTGTTGGTAGAAGTATTGCTTTTATTGTCGGCTTTGCGATACAGGATGATAAGTTTTTTCTCGATAATGAAGCTGATGCCGGGTGGCAGAATGGTGCGCAGCACGGTCTTGATGGGGGTGTTGCGGCAGTGTATGCTTACGCGTAGCTGGTCATCAATAACGTCGGCTTTGTAGATGAACGACATGTGGGTTTGTCGTTCAATATCGTGTATAACCTTTCGCAACGGTTCATTGTTGAACCGCTGTGTGATGGTTTGGGCTTGAACAATATGGCAAGCCACAAACATCGTCAGAGCGAGAAGCAGCCTTCTTGCTGCCGTAACGATGTGCATGAAAAGGTTTTAGTGTGTAGTAGGTATGAGCGTATGTCGTGGGGGTGCTTGTGTATGGCGAGCGGACGTTACTGTATGGTTAGCGTGTCGCCATTGCGTGTAATGTTGTGGCCCGTAATGCGTGTGAGGGCCGATGCCACCTCGTCGATGGTTTCGTTGTTCTGTAGCATCACTGATATGCGCATGTTGGCACACTGGCTGTTGGCCAGGTGTACGTTTACGTTATACTGGCGGCTCAGCACGCGGCCAAACTGCTCAAGGGTGATGTCGGGATACATCAGTCGGCCCGAGCGCCAGCCATCGGCAAAGCCATCGGTAGCGTAGCGTTGCAGCTGGCCTGTAGCCTTATCAAGCTGCACGGCATCGCCAGGGGCAAGTGATAGGTTTTGCTTGCCGTCGCTCAGCTCTACCTTGCCTTCCATCAGGGTGGTGGTAGAGATGGGATCGTTGTCGTAGGCCGACACGTTAAACTTGGTGCCTTTTACCGTAACATCATAGCCCTGTGTGTGCACGGTAAAGGGCTTGCCTTGGTGCTTTTGTACCTCAAAATAGGCTTCGCCATGTAGCTCTACGCGGCGGTTGTCGTCGTTAAACTGGTTTGTGTAGGCCAACGATGAGCCTCCGTTGAGCCATACCTTCGACCCATCGGGCAGTGTTACCTGTGTCTTGCTGCCAGCCGGGGCCGAGCAGAGATAGGTTTGTGTGGCGGTAGAGCCCGAGAACGACCAAATGGCGGCGCAACCTATAATAACGATGATGGCGGCGGCAGCTACAGCCTTGTGCCACCACTGCATGTGCACGGTGCGACCTATATGTGGGGTGCTGTCGCTGGGTGTGGCAGCTGTGTGGGCGGAAGAGGTTTCTTCGTCTTCAGCGTGGTCGATGGCGTTTTGCAGGCGTTGCCATGCTTGGTCAACGGCAGGCGCTGGCGTGCTGAAGATGTTGGCTTCCCATTCTTCCATCCATTGGTTGAAGAGGGCGGCTTGCTCTTCGCCTTGCTTTATAAAGGCATCAATCATGGCTTCTTCTTCATGGGTGGCTTCACCATTAAGGTAGCGCATGACGATGGGCTTATATTCATGGGGTTGTATATTCATATTTTTATGTGTCTCGTCTTTATATAATTTATCTAATAATTTAAATAGCCCAAATAACCTTTTTGTATTCGGTTTGTATTCTATGTTACAATCAACTATATATGAGTATAACCGTTAGTTGGCTTGTTTTTCAACCTACAACACCATGGTTTTAATGTTTTTTAATATGAATAGGTGCTGGTAGGACTTGAAAAGTTGGGCTTGTAGTGCTGTGGTTGTATGTTGATGAGTTGTTAAAAGTCGGTGGGGTAGTGCTTCTGTATGTAGGCTTTCACCTTTTCGCTGGCTTTGTTTACCAGTTTGGCCACGGCCGATATGCTGATGTTCATCTCTTCGGCGGCTGATTGCAAGGTGCAATCGTTGAGGCGCACGTATCGATAAGCCTCTTGTTGCCGATCGGGTAGGTTGTTGAGCACCGTGTTGAGCAGCTGTTGTAACACTGAGCCATCAGCGCTGGTGGGGTCGGCACTGTTGGCACTGTTGGCGCTGATGCTGAGGTTGGTGGCGTATAGATGTTCAACCTCGCTGTGTGGCATGTGGTCGAGGTATCGGCCTATGTAGTTTTGATGCTCAATATAGTTGAGGCAGCGGTTACGCACGCTCACCAGCAAAAGGGCCGATAACGAGGCACTGCGTATGTTGCCACGGCGCTCCCACAGATACACAAACAGCTCTTGCACAATATCTTGTGCGGCGTCGGGGTCGGCCAAATAGTGCTGTGCATAGCGGGTAAGTCGTGGGTAGAAGAGACGGAAGATGGTTTCCAACGCTTTTCTGTCGCCAGCATTTAGTTTGTTTATAAGTATTTGTTCTTGTTCGGGTAGCATGGTTGTAAGCTCCTTCTATTCTTTCTTCTTGGTTCGTTATGTTTGCAAAGTTATAAAAAATATTGCAACCAGCGGCTATATAGCTATGTTTTATCTTATGGCTATCGTGGTTTATTAGGTCTAAAAGGTATAGAAAAGCAAAAAGAGGGCGTGCCAAAATAGAAGTTAAAAGAAGTTTGGGCTTCGCCCGAAGTTAACAGAAGTTAGCGGACATATGTATAAATTGCTGAAAATAAAGCATTTGTCTGTTAACTTCCATCCATCGTAGATGGATTAACTTCTTCTTAACTTCCTCTAACTCCTATTTTGACACACCCTCCTTTGAAAAGATATTTTATGAATTATTTTTCAGGTTTTACTTTGCTACCTTAACGGTGTGCTGGCCCACCTTAACGATGAAGAGGCCGTGAGCGGGCAGCGTGACGCTGAGGTCGTGGCTGGCCGAGTGGTCGGCAAAGAGCTGGCGGCCATCGGTGGTGAACACGGTTACAGCCTCGGCAGCGGGGTTCACGATGCGCAGGGTGCCGTTCTCAATCCATGCACGGGCGCCATTGCTGAGTGTGGGCTTGCTGATGCCTGTGGTCTCGGGGGCGTAGTCGGCAAAGTTTGAGTAGGGGCTGTAAACAATGTAGTCGCATGAGAAGTGGTATTCGTCCCACACCTCTTTCACGGCGCGTACCTTGCACTCGATGGGGTCGAGACCTGTGAAGGTGGGCACGGTGAGCAGGGTGTCGGTGCCTTCTTTTACGGGAGCATCGAACACGGGAATGGTGGCTACATCGCCTGCCTTCAGCTCTTGTGTTACCTTAACGTTGTCGATATACATGTATGAGGGACCTTTGCAGCAGATGTCGATTGATGAGGCTGCGGTGCCATTCTTCAGGGTGAAGTTGTAGGGCTTCCAGTCGGTGGTGAGGTCGGTCACGTCGATACGGTCGTCAACAATCCATTTATTGCCTTCAAGGTGTCCGATGCGCACTACGGCGGTGGTGTTGTCGATGCCCATGAGGTCGACAGAGAGGTTCACGTTGCCATTGTTGTTGCTCAGGTTCATGATAGGTGTTTCAAGATATACCTGTGCGCGGTTGTTGTCGTAGGCAAAGCCGTCAATACCGTAGGCGCCATTGATGCGCACGGGGTAGGTGCCCTTCCAGCCGGGCTGCACGGTCAGGGTGTCGATAACCTCTTGCATGGGCAGGTCGCCGAAGGGTGCCAGCTCGGTATATTTGTCGAAGCCTGTGATGGCATCGAAGTTTTCAGACAGGATGGTCACTGTTTCGTCTTTTGTGGCGGTGTGGCGTGCTTGGCCATAGATTTCATAATATTGTGCGTTGGGCACGGCATCCCAAGTTACGTCAAACTGGTTGTTGCCCTTGCCTGTGGCAGCGATGTTTTGGGGCACGAGCAGCGACTCTACCTTGATGGCTTTCGACTCGGGCGAGTAGTGTGTGCCATCGGTGGCGCGCACTACATAATAATAAATGTTCTCGTTGGTGTTAAGGGTGTTGAAGACCATGCTGCACTCGGTGGTAGGCACGTTTTCCAGCACATAGGTGCGATTTTTGTTCTTGTCTTGTGTGAAGACTGACACAGCATAGCCTGTGGCGCCCTCAACGGGCTGCCAGTTGGCGGTGAAGCCCTTGGCGGTGAAGCCTGTAAAGTCGTTGGTCACGGGCGTGTTGACGTAAGCATCTTGGTAGCTTACCACGATATCGTCGATAAGGATGGGGGCGTAGTAGCCGTAGAACTGTATGTAATAGTGGTGGCTATCGTCGCGCTTCTTTGGGAACTCGAAGCGGTATTCTTTCCAGTCGGTGGTGGTAACGGCATAATCGTTTGTGAAGGTTTTGTCAGCCTCGGCATCGATAACGTCAACGCACACATAGTTTTTGTCCCATGACGAGGTGCCGTAGGGCTTCACGTTGCGAGCACGAAGGGTTACCACTATTTTGTCGGTACGGCCCTGAAAGTCGAGAAAGTCGGATGACAGCAGTCCTGACACGCCAGCTTCGTCGTTATAGCCTATGCAGCATGTACCGTCGGCCTGGTATACCAGCGAGCCCACCCATCCTGGCGAACTCATATACTTGTCGGCAATGGCTCCATCTTGGCCTACCGCCAGGTCGATGGCGTCGGGCTCGTCCTGGGTGCCATTGACAAAGTTGTCAAAGTTTTCCGTCAGTATTGGCGTAACTTTATAAACATCGGCATCTGATTGTGCCTTCACTGTTGCCTGTGCAAACAAGGCAACCAATGTAAACAAGAGTGTAGATAATTTGTTCATTGTTTATAGTTGTATAATGATTCTCTCTTTATTATTCTTCTGATCGTTGTTTCGGTTGCAAATATACACAAAATGTTAATGATGACAAATTATTTTTGCAAAAATGTTTTATAATTATGTAATATCGTTGCAATAAGTAATTGTTCGGCACAATATATTAATATTTTGTATAACAAACATCGCCGCGCTCAACATGGTAGGCAACCATGTGAAGCGCGGCGATTTACTATAATGCAACAAGCAAACTTCCTTGTTTACTCGTCCCTTGTCTACTCGTTAACTGTCTACTCGTTAACTGTTTAGCAAGTTCTCAACTTTCAAAACTCAAATTATTCAATACCCATTTCTTTCAGCAGACGGTCGGTGTGTCCCCACTTGTCCATGAGGTATACCATGTAGCGAACGTCAACGCCGATGCAACGTGCGAGCTTGCTGTCGAACCAGATGTCAGAAGAGAGCGAGTCCCAGTTGCCATCGAAGGCCAGACCGATGAGGCGGCCCTTGCCATCAAACATGGGCGAGCCTGAGTTGCCACCCGTGATGTCGTTGTTGGTGAGGAAGCAGAGCTGCATCTTGCCTGTGGTGCGGTCGGTATAGCGTCCGAAGTCTTTTGCCGACATCAGCTCTTGCATGATAGGCTCGGCCTCATACTCAAAGTTCTCCTTGCCGCGCTTCATCTTCTCAACAATGCTCTCGGCGGTGGTATAATAGCCAGAGGGTTTGCCGCCCAGGTCGTAGCCGCCCACCTGTCCGTAGCTCAGACGCATGGTGAAGTTGGCGTCAGAGTAGTGGGGCATGTCTTGCTCCATACGTATTTTGGCATCGCAGAGGTAGCGCTCCTGTGTTTCAATCTCGTCCATGGTGGTTTGCAGCTTGTCAACAATCTGCTTTCTGATGGCCATGAGCTGCTTGCCGTAGATGACGGCGGGGTCGTTAGCCAACTTCTTGTTAGCAACCCACAGTTCGCCCTTTTTGTTCACCTTCTTCATCAGCAGACTCTTGTTCCAGAGATAGTCGGTATACTTCTGATAGTCGCCACCAAACTTGGTTTGTATGTCGTTGAAGAAGGCGGGCAGCGCCTCTTTGTCAACGTGCTCGGCATAGTTTTTCAGTAGGGTAGCCATTACCTCGCGGTCGAGGGCAGCGTCCCAGGTGTCGGCGTTGTCGCTGTTCAGCACCAGCATCTTCTCGCCCTTCTTCTCGCCCTCTTTCTCTAAGCGCATGCAAACGTCAAGGGCGCGTGTGGTGAGCTCGTTGGTGCGACGGAAGGTTTCGTTGAAGAACAAAAGGTCTTTCATCACCTCTTTGCGGCCAGCGTACAGCTTGCCCAGGTGCTTGATGTTGAGCTTGCCTTTGAGGTAGCCCGTAGAGTCTTGATATTGCTGTATGCGAGCCTCGTAAGCCTGCTTCATCTTCACGATGCCTACCGAGTCGATACACTTGTTCATACCGATAGAGTTCTTCCAGTAGTTAGAACTCTGTGCATACTTCGAGTCGTACTTGATACGCACGGCCTCGCTGGCACGCATGTGGCGCAGCATAACGGCCTGTTTTACGCCGCGTACCTGAGCACGAGGTGCGTTTTGTGCGTCGCGCATCTCTTCAATGCCATAGCTTGAGAGGTAGCGCTCGGTAGAGCCAGGATAGCCCACGGTCATTGAGAAGTCGCCGTCTTTATAGCCTTCCATCGACACGGGTGCCCAGTGGCGTGGGTGGTAGGGCACATTGTCTTTCGAGTAGGCAGCGGGGCCATTGGTCTTCGGGTCGGCATAGATGCGGAACACTGAGAAGTCGCAGGTTTGGCGCGGCCACATCCAGTTGTCGGTCTCGCCACCAAATTTACCCATCGACTTGGGCACGGTGAACACCAGTCGCAGGTCGGTAAAGTCTTGGTAGGTGGTGGCGTAATATTTGTTGCCCTCGTAGAACGGCTCTACGGTGATGTGCAGTGTGGGGTCGATTTTCTTAATCGAGTCGGTCATGGCGTTGGCCACCGAGTCGATCATCGCCTCTTGCTCTTTGCCGCTCTTCTCGTGTATGCCCAGCGATACCATGTGGTCGGTAATGTCGCGCTGCTCTTTCATGAAGCTTACAAACATGTTTTCGTTTGGCAACTCTTCTTCGAAGCTCTTGGCATAGAAGCCGTTCAGCATATAGTCGTGCTCAACGGTAGAGTGGCTACGTATGCCCTCAAAACCACAGTGGTGGTTGGTGAAGACCAATCCGTCGGGCGATACCACTACGCCTGAGCAGTAGCCTGAGAAGTTTACGACAGCGTTCTTGATGGCGTTGTCGCCAGTGTACAGGCTGCTGTAAGGCAGTGTGAAGCCTTCGGCCTGCATCTGCTCATACACAGCTTGTGGCAGGTTGTAGAGGGTCCACATACCCTCATCGGCATGGGCGGTGGTGGCGGTAAACGCCAGCCCGGCCATAAGGATGGATAATTTTTTCATTCTTTTTTCTTTTATTTATGTTTTACTTTCTTTGCAATAGTTTGTGCCAGCCCCTCGTGCTTTACGATGTGGGCGGCAAAGAGGATGATGAGCAGCGTGTTGACAGCCAGTGCGCCGTAGCCCAACTTCTCGTTGGCCATCGTCATAGCCACAAACAGCACGGCGGCCATCAGGGTGTATACGGCGATGTCTTTCAGCGGATAGTTGATGGGGTAGTGCTTCTGCCCAACAAAGTAAGAGAGCACCATAGCCGTGCCGTAGCCCGCAAAGCCTGCCCAGGCGCAAGCCATGTAGCCATACATGGGCACGAAGATAACGTTGATGGCGATGAGTACGGCGCAACCGATGCCCGAGAACCAGGCGCCCCAGATGGTCTTGTCGATAAGTTTATACCAGAACGAGAGGTTGAAGTATACGCCCATCATGATCTCGGCCGCCATAACGATAGGCACCACACGCAGGCCGCTCCAGTAGTCGCGCCCAATGATGTGGCGCAGCACGTCGAGGTATCCCACCACGCACAGGAAGGCCAGCAGCGTGAAGATGATAAAATATTTCATGGCCTTGGCATAGGTGTCGCGGTTGTCTTTGTCTTTCGATTTGCCAAACACGAAGGGCTCGTAGGCATAGCGGAAGGCTTGCGTGATCATGGCCATAATCATGGCTATCTTTGATGCGGCACCGTAGATGGCCAACTGTGTGTGGGCGTCGGTGCCCTTGTATATGTAAGGGAACAGTATCTTGTCGGCCGTTTGGTTCAAGATGCCAGCGATGCCCAGCACTAAGATGGGCCAACTGTATGACAGCATGCGGCGCATGAGGCCTTTATCGAAGACGTATTTGAAGCCCGTAAGCTCTTTCCAGAAGCAGAAGGTGATGCTGCCCGTGCACGCCAGGTTGATGTAGAAGGCGTAGCCGGCGCCCACCGTGGGGTTGTAAATGGCGCCAATGGTGTCGGGGTGCTGCGCATACAGGGCGGGCAAGATGGCGAAGAACAATATGTTGAGCGCTATGTTCAAAACGATGAACAACAGCTTGAGGGTTGCAAACTTGATGGGGCGCTTTTGCTGACGCAGGTAGGCAAAAGGTATGCACTGAAAGGCATCGATGGCCACCGTCATGGCCATAACCCAGATGTAGGAAGGATGATTGGCATAGCCCATGAACGAGGCTATGGGGTGAAGAAAGGTAAACACCAGCGCCATAAACAATAGCGAGGTGCTGCCCACAGCAATAAGAATGGTGCTATACACGTGTTGCGCGTTTTCGCCCTCTTTGTTGGCAAAGCGGAAGAAGGTGGTTTCCATGCCATAGGTGAGGATGACGAGCAGCAGCGCTGTATAGGCGTAAACGTTGGTAATGATACCGTATCCGCCACTGGCCGCCGATAGCTTTGCGGTGTAGAGCGGAACCAACAAATAATTGAGAAAACGACCAAGGATGCTACTCATGCCATAAATGGCGGTGTCCTTGGCCAGCGATTTTAAATTAGCCATAAAATGTATTTACCGTTGTTTATTCTTTTGCTTTGATGCTGTTAGAAGAACAGGTAAGAGATTGCTATTGCGGCAATGGTGCCCGAGAGGTCGGCCAGCAAACCGCAGGTGGCGGCATGGCGGGTGTAGCGTATGCCCACGCTGCCAAAGTAGACGGCAAGGATGTAGAAGGTAGTATCGGTAGAGCCTTGCAACACGCACGACAGGCGCCCTACAAACGAGTCGGCACCATAGTTGGTCATCGCGTCGACCATCATGCCACGAGCGCCCGAACCTGACAGCGGCTTCATGATGGCGGTGGGCAGGGCTCCCACAAAGTCGGTATTGCCACCACAGGCTTCTACCACCCATTTCACGCCGCTTACCAGCATATCCATGGCTCCTGAGGCGCGGAACACGCCAATGGCTACCAGTATGGCTACGAGGTAAGGAATGATGCGCACGGCGGTAGAGAAGCCGTCTTTGGCGCCCTCGATAAAGGTGTCGTAAACGTTGATGTGCTTGCGCATGCCTGCTATGATGAAGGCTACGATGATGCACATGAGCAAGATGTTGGCCACCGAGGTGCTCACCGTGTTCATCGTCTCCTTATCCATCTGCCCGAAGCCCCAAATGATGGTTGCCACCAGTGTGGCCATGCCGCCCAGGGTGAGCAGCAACGTGCGGTTGATAAGGTTGATGCGTTGGAAGATCGAGGTGATGATAATGCCGGCCAGCGTTGAGAAGAAGGTGGCCAGCAAGATGGGTATAAACACGTCGGTGGGCTGTGCGGCGCCCAGCTGTGCACGATACACCATGATAGAGATGGGTATGAGCGTAAGGCCCGAGGTGTTTAGCACCAAGAACATAATCATGGGGTTGGTGGCCGTATCTTTCTTCTTGTTTAGGTCTTGCAGCTGCTCCATGGCGCGCAAGCCTAAGGGTGTGGCAGCATTGTCAAGACCTAACATATTGGCTGCCATGTTCATAAAGATGCTGCCCGTTACGGGGTGCCCCTTCGGAATGTCGGGGAAGAGGCGCGTAAACACAGGCGACAGTATCTTTGACAGCACGTTTACCACACCGCCACGTTCGCCTATCTTCATGATGCCGAGCCAAAGGCTGAGCACACCTGTCAGGCCCAGCGATGTGTCGAAGGCCGTCTTTGCCGTGTCGAAGGTAGAGTTCATCATGGCCGGAAACACCGTGGTGTCGCCCATGAAAACGAGCTTCACCAAGGCGATGGCGAAGGCTATGAGGAAGAATGCTATCCAAATGTAGTTGAGTACCATTTTGCAGTGTTTATGTATGTGTCTGCCGGCGGCCCATTCTGTTTCTATATAGTGCATATGGTTACACCTTGTTGGCCGTGTGTGCGGATACACGCGTAATATAATGTAAATTACTGCAAAATTATCAAATTAAACTGAGAAAGCACGGTTTTATGATAAAAATGTTTCTCTTGAGGGTGAAAAAGGGAGATAGAGGAGGAGTTAACGGGAGTTAGAAGGAAGTTAGAAGAGGAGTTAACGGGAGTTAGAAGGAAGTTAATCCGCCTTTGGCGGATGGAAGTTAACGGACAATAGCCTTACTTCCTGACTTCGTCACTCAAAAAGCATGCATTTTATAACTTGTTGATAAACAATATTTTGTATCTTTGTGTCACCTAATATTGGGTGACACGAAAGGTTTTTTAACTATGTTTATCCGCAAAAAGAAATATCCATCCGGCAATATCGGAGTTATTGTTGTTGAGAAAATCGGTAGCAAGATGAAGGAACTTGTCACAATTGGTGTTGCATATAATGAAGATGAGGTCGAAAATCTTGTCAATGAAGCGAAAGAATGGATTTCCAAGGAAGAATCCCGACGCCATCCACAACTCGATTTGTATGGTGAGGAGCGTGAGGCGTGTGACCGTGAGCGAGAAGAAGTCCGCCGTGTTCTGTCCAATGTCAGCAACATCCTTCTCAACGGATGCGACTTGATATTGGACCGCACGTTTGACCGGATTGGTTTCAATCGTATTGACGATGAAGTGTTCCGCAAGCTTGTAAAGGCCCGTTTGGCATATCCAACGAGCAAGGCTGCTACGGTGGAATATCTGAAAAACCACTTTGACGAAGATGTGGATCTCTCAAAAATCTATCGCTATCTTGACAAGCTTAGCGACCATCAGCACGAAATCGTACAGGACATCAGCGTGCGCCATACAGCAAAACTGTTCGGTGGAAATATCGGTGTGCTATTCTATGATGTCACCACACTTTACTTTGAAGCGGATTATGAGGACGACTTGCGCAAGACCGGCTTTTCTAAAGAGGGACGACACAGTAATCCTCAGATCATACTCGGCCTGCTTGTAAGTTTGGGTGGCTATCCGCTTGCCTATTGCATCCATGAGGGCAACAAATATGAAGGCCACACGATGCTGCCGACGATAAACGAGTTTGTAAGCAAATACGGTTTGGAGAACTTCGTTGTGGTGGCAGATTCCGGACTGATGAACAATGCCAATATAGCGGAACTTGAAGCGCACGGCTACAAGTATATAATAGGTGCGAAGATAAAGAATGAAAGTCAGGAGGTCAAAAGCTGGATATTGGAGCAACCCAAGCGCAACTGCCAGATGGTTGAATATGACAAAGGCGGCGGACGTCGTCTCTTGGTCGGCTATACAGATGACCGTGCAAAGAAAGATGCCTACAATAGAGAAAAAGGAATACGCAGGTTGGAAAAGGCTTATAAGCATGGTGCGCTCACAAAAGGCAATATCAACAAAAGAGGTTACAATAAGTTTTTGTCTATGGATGGTGAAGTGAAAGTCGCCATCAACTATGACCGTATTGCCGATGACTCCAAATGGGACGGTCTAAAAGGCTATCTCACTAATACGGATATACCAATACAGGATGTATACACAGCATATCACAACCTTTGGCATGTAGAGCGGGCCTTCCGTATAGCGAAATCAAAGATAGAGATACGTCCCATGTTTCATTTTACACGCAAACGTATTGAAGCCCATATATGCATCTGCTTTGTGGCTTTGAAAGTATACAAGGAGTTGGATCGCATGCTGAAAGTCTCAGAGATTAAGATGAGCGTGGACAAGGCGCTTGCATTGGCAAAGACAATCACAACGATACAGATCAAGCTTCCTCTAAACAAGGAGGTTTATACGCAAACCATGCTGATGGCAAGGCATCAGAAAATAGCTAAACTCTTTGATGAGGATTTTTGGGTGACGCAATGACGAAGTCAGGAGGGCGTGGGAAAAAGTACCGTGCTGAGAGCGTTGCTCTTCTTCTACAATGCCGACAAGCATCGCCTGGGCATCCAGCAGGGACAGAAGACGTTTGACGAGTTCTATTTCCGCCAGTCCAACTCGCACATACTCTACGAGGTGATGCGCGACAACGGGGCCTACACCATTTTGGTAAGCCGCTACCAGGGGCGGGCCTCATGGCGATTCATCGACGCGCCCTATCAGCGTGAATGGCTCATCGGCGAGGACAAGCAGGTGCTGAGCGACTGGGTGAAGATCCGTGAGCGCATAGGCAAGCAGGTGGCGGTTTCGGCAAGGATCGACTCGGGCGTGATGTTCAGGGACATCATTTTCGGCAACACACGCGACCATAAATACACGCGCTACGCGCTGGTGCAGAGCGCACACTATCAGAACATCCCGCGAAGTATCCAAAACGTGTTTCTGAACACCAAGTTGGACGCCGACTTCGTGAAGACCACCATCATCCAGTCCATGACGGACGAGGACCTCCCCATCGACCTGCAGACCTACCGACGACTGGTGACAGACTTCGAACGCGAGTATGACGAGATAGACTGCTGGTTTCGTCAGACACGAGACGGCAACTACCCCGTGCGCCAGCAAGCGCAGAAGATAGCGGAACAGGGGAGAAAGATTGTGGCGCTCGACCAACAACTGCTGAACGTATGGCACGGGCTGAATCATGCCGTGGCAGAAAGCGAACAGCAGATCCCGCTCTTGGAAGCCGAGGAGGCAGAACTCAAGACGAGCATCGGCAAGGAGCGCGCGAAAGAGAAGGAGCTCGCCGACGAATATGGCAAAGAGAGAGACGCTCGGAACCAGGAGTTGGGTGCAAAAAAGAACAAGCTGAAAGAGATAGCGCAGACAAGAAAGGAATTTGAGGCCATGGGCATAGAGGAGAAGCTCGCCCTTGCCCGCCGCGAGGAGGCGACCAAGCTGGAGGCTGCCGAGAAACAAATGCTACTGGACGACCTTCTGAAGACGCACGCCTCGATAGAGGAGAAATACAAGATTGCCAGAGGAAAACTGGGAAATGCTCATCAGGCGTTCGAGAATGCTCAGAAGGAGGCATACTATAAGAAGCAGGCCGCACAGCAGACGGAGCGCAAGCGCCTGGAAGAGGATCGCACCAAGAACAGGGGGCGGATCACGGAAACCTTCAACGCCTGGCGCCATGAGTCTGACGAACGGCTGGAGACGTTGTCAGCAGAGCAACACAGGGCGGACAGCGCATGGAGGGAACTCCGCCAGTGGCACCCTCGGGCTGAGGACATCAAGCAGGTGGGGGAACAATTGCAACAGTTGGCTGTGGCCGAGAAAGAAAACACGGCCCAGCAAATTGCCGTGAAAAGCCAGGCCGACCGGATCACCGCCCAATATGAGGCGAAAGAGGCCGAACTGAGGCAAGCCTCCAGTCGCGAGCAGGAGCGCCTGGAGGAGCGGCGCGACCAGGTGCGAGGCCAAATAGCGAAGATCAACGGTTTGCTGGCCCACCTGGAGAGCTCGCTCTACCATTGGCTTTGCGCCAATGCCGAAGGTTGGGAAAGCACCATAGGCAAGGTGGTCGATGAGGAGCGCATCCTCTACGCCGAGGGACTTGAGCCTCAGAGGGATACTGCTTCTGACAGTTTCTTTGGCATAAAGCTCAACTTGGACAGAATAGACTCCGTGCATCATACGCCAGACGAGTATAGGGAGGAGAAGAAGGCGCTGGAAGAGGAGGTGCGGAAGATCAATCGGCAACTCTCCCAACTGCCCATTGAACTTCAGGACGAGATCTCTAAACTCGGGAAAAAATATGCCTCAGAGGTCAAACCGCTTCGCGACCAAGCGACGTTGCTAAGAGTAGAGGAAGACCAGATACCCAGCAAGCGACAGAACCTGGAAAACAACCTGCATAAGCTGGAGATGGAAGAGCAGGAACTCATCAAAAAAGAGGAAGAGGTTCGCCAGCGCGCCTTCAACGAAGCGCTGCTGAAAGTGCAGGAGGAGAAGGACAGGCGCGAGAAAATGGAAGCCAAGAACAAGAAGGAACTCAAAGAGCTCGACACTGCCTTCAACAGATCGGCAAAAGCGCTCGACCACGATCTGCGCGCATTCGAAGAGGAGCAGGCCGCGGAAGCATCCGTCAGGCACAAGGAGTTTGCAAAGCAGAAAGCTCAACTTGACGAACAGCAGAAAGCCGAGCTTGCGGGCAAAGGCGTGGACGTTTCCCTGCTTGCACAATATCGCAAGGCGCTGGAGGGGCTAAGGGCATTGTTGGAGAAAATCGAGGCTGAGCGCCCCGACGTGATCAGATATCGCTATGCAGAGCAAAATCTGTTTGCCAAGGAGCCCGAAATCAAAAAGAGCATCAAGGACACAGAGCAGCAACTCGCCATGATGCGCCAGCGCTATGAGGACAAGCGAACGCGAATGGAGAGGAAACGGCAGGAGCTGGAAGAGCGCCAGAAGGCGGTTGGCAAGAATCTCACCCACAGGCGAGAAGGGCTGAAACAGTATCATCAGATCGTGGAGAATGAGCATCTCGTGCCAGATGGGTTTCTCTCCGACGACAAAGCCACAACGACCAACCAGGACTGTCAGCAACTGTTGAGCCAGCTGCGCGGCACGGTGAACCAGAAACGCGAATCGATAGACAAACTGAAGGACGCGGTGGTCGGGTTCAACCGCAATTTCAAGCCACAGAATGCTTTCCATTTCAACACCATGCCCGTGACGGACCACGACTATCTGCAGATAGCCGCGGACCTGCAGGACTTCATGGACAACAACAAGATAGAGGAGTTTCGCCGTCGTACCAGCGAACACTACAAGGACATCCTGGGACGAATCTCGACGGAGATTGGCGCGCTGATGAAACGCCGATCGGACGTGGACCGTGTGATACAAGACATCAATCGCGACTTTGTGGAGAAAAACTTTGCCGGAGTCATCAAAAGCATTGAACTCAGGGCCAACGAGTCGTCCGACAAACTGATGCGGCTGCTCATGTCCATCCACGACTATACGGTCGAGAACGAATTCTCCATCGGCGAGCTCAACCTCTTCTCGGGGGACAATCGCGACGAGGTGAACCGCAAAGTGGTGGACTATCTGAAAAGCCTCGCCCATCAGTTGCTGAACGAGCCCAACCGTCCAAAAGTCTCTCTTGGCGACGCCTTCCGCCTGCAGTTCCGCGTCAAGGAGAACGACAACGACACCCTCTGGGTGGAGCGTATCAACAATGTGGGATCTGATGGCACGGACATACTGGTGAAAGCGATGGTGAACATCATGCTCATCAATGTGTTCAAGAAAAAAGCGGCCAAGAAGAGCGGCGACTTCATCGTACATTGCATGATGGACGAGATAGGACGATTGCACCCCAACAATATCAAAGGCATCCTGCAATTCGCCAATTCGCGAAACATCTATCTCATCAACAGTTCCCCCACGTCATACAACCCCTACGACTACCGCTACACGTATCTGCTGAGCAAACAGGGTGTGAAAACGAGGGTGGAGAAACTGCTTAAACGACTCAATTAAGTGTCACTTATGGCAATAAGCGCATCTATAAAAGCCTTGCTGAAAGGCGAGCAAGTAGCTGGTTCGAAAATGAGCAGCCAGCTGACTGACGAACTGATGGCAGAGGGATTGCTATCCGTAGTGGCCCGTGGATCAAGAAAATCGTACCGGGCGCGAGACACGGAGGCTTTGAGGAGATATCTCATCGACAAGGACGAAAGCTACCGCGTGCTGGAAATCGACGTCTCCGACTCGCGTGCCTCGATGGCGAGAGATACGGGCAACTCCAAACTGGCGGCCATCCGATCATGTCCGGGATTTCCCATAAACAGTTATGAACCTATTGCGTGTCGGCTGAACGGATCGCCATGGATGGTGGATCCTCAGGAAGGCAGTTTCCTGTTTGTTGCGGACTGGAAGACATTCGTGATTCCAAAGGATGTCATTGTTGTGGGAATCGAAAATATGGAAAACTTCCGAAAGATTCGCCAACAGCGAGCCCTTTTCTCTTCCGAACTGGGTCTCCATCGTCTTCTGTTCGTTTCCCGCTATCCACAATCCACAGACCTCCGTTCCTGGTTGTGCTCCATACCAAACCACTACATACATTTCGGAGACTTTGATCTGGCCGGCATAAGCATTTTCCTCACAGAATTCCAGGCCCACTTAGGAGAGCGTAGTTCATTCCTTATCCCAAGGGATATAGAACAGAGATTGGCAAATAATGGCACAGAGCAAAGATACAATGCACAATATCAAAAATTCAAAAATCTAACAACCCATATTCCTGCTCTTCAAAACCTCATTGATGCTATAAACAAATATCGTAGAGGTTATGACCAGGAGGGATATATTAGCATTTGACAACATGCTGCCAATCAACACCTTTACAGGAACAGATTTCTTCTCGAACCCTTGCGAACCCTTGTCCGTGTTGCAGTCTTAACGTTATAACGTTTAACGTTTTCGTTTTGGCTTCTTTGCTTTGACATTTTCGAAAACGCATACGCCTGTACCTGGGAGGCAGTTCTATCTTGAACCTGCGCTGCCGCAGCGACCCACACGGAATAGCGAACTGCGCAAAAACACCAAACAAAACACCGCAAAAATACCAAACGAATTGCCACAAAAATACCAAACGCCTTGCAGAATCCACAAGAAACTAGTATCTTTGCAGCATCATTATATAGCGAACAATATGGAATATCTCAAAAGGACAGCCGATGAGCATTTGAGCTTATTACGTGAACCCGACTAGCTGATGGTTATCAAAGGTGGAGAAATGGCCTACACTCGTCCGGATGGTGTCAAAATCATTCCGCTGGCTTGCTTGAAGGACTAACATGTGATGCAGTTAACCCCAAACTTATCAAACCATATCTACATCTTATCTAAACTTAACTGTCGGACAAAAAGCTTTGATAAGCGAACCATACTTTTCATTTCTTTGTTGCTCATAAAACGAGCTTTTTCCGATATGCGATGGAATTCTCCGTCTTTACCCATATTCCACTCTTGCACATGAACAGTACCAATCTTGAATGATCTGCCATTAGATTCGTTCGTATGATTGTGACTCCAGTCAAAATCAACACATACCTTGTAGTTGACAAACTTACGCATAATGCTTTTTGGCAAATATGAACAGCGAACCATACAGACTGAAAGAAATAAAGAAATTTAACGAACAAGCCAAACATTCGTAACTATTCAGCAATAGTGTAGGCACGCACCTCCTACCATCCTATAACGACAGG
>ENA-ORMX01000098-ORMX01000098.1-human-gut-metagenome-genome-assembly--contig:-NODE-98-length-60823-cov-7.261322_pt1 | contig 60823 bp, 55 predicted proteins | sample MGYA00242108_ERZ509007 | MGnify/ENA primary metagenome ERZ509007 (study PRJEB26280, sample SAMEA2338745) | human gut metagenome | biome: human gut; feature: human-associated habitat; material: faeces...
TCTTCAAGGATCTGCGATACCGTTTTCCTGTCAAACAGCTCCGCATAGGAGGCGATCGTCATGTCCAGATAATCTCTGGCAATGTCGTCTGCCTGATAGGTGTCCTTGAGCGGATTTAACAGATATGCCGCAATCTCCAGATCGGCAAGCTTTCCAAACAATGTCTCCTGCTCCTCCACAGATTCTGCCGGAAACCCCTCCTGCTGTGGAACAGATCCGCTGTCACCGGATAACGGTGTCGTGTGATGAAGCATGTCCTTCCAACCGATCACTGCAATATGAGTAATCTTACGAACCAGCTCACGCAGACTGTTCACGATCCACTCTGTCTTTAACAACTCTCCTGCCATCATACAACCCGTGTGTACCTGCTCCCCTTCCTGATAGGAAACAGACATTCCGTAGAAGGCATATTCCTTTCCTTCGGACTCACTGCCCTCCTCTGTGATCGCCGCATCGCCATCATCAAATACGAGTGCGAGCTGACCGCCTGATTTCTTCGCTTTCTTTTTCTGTGCTCCGGCACTCGCCCAGTGATCCGCAAGAAAACCGATACCAACGACCTCCGGCTTTGCCTGATACAGCTTCTTCAAAAAGTCACTTCCCTGTGCCTCGCTTGTGATCGTCTGCACCTGCAGATGCTTTGTCGCCTGCTCCTGCTGCTTTTTATCGAAACGTTTGAGCAGCGATTTAAACTCAAGCCGCTTAACCATGGCAAAGGATTTCTCATTAAACAACTCCGGAAGCCCTGCCTCCTCCAGCGAATAATCAAGCTCACAGTCCGTCTTGATCGTCGCAAGCGCTTTGCTCAGCATTGCCTGATCACGTCCCTTTTCCAAAAGGTCATGCGTCCGCTTCGGCGTTACCTCATCCAGATGTGCGTAAGCATCCTCAACCGTCGGATACGCGGTAAGGATCTTGACCGCCGTCTTTTCTCCGACACCTGCTACACCCGGAATATTATCTGAAGTATCTCCCATCAGACCCTTCAGATCAACGATCTGCGGCGGTGTAATGCCGTATTTGTCAATGACATCCTGCGTATGATAATTCTCGATCTCTGTGCCGCCACGCTTTGTCTTCGGAATACGGATCATGATCCGGTCTGTGGCAAGCTGTAAAAGATCCCTGTCACCGGATACCAGAGATACCTCAAGACCTTCTTTCTCCGCGGTCCGTGCGATCGTACCGAGAATATCATCCGCCTCGTAGCCTTCCTTCATCACAAGGCGCACTCCCATCGCGCGGAGCATTTCCTGAATCAGCGGAACCTGCTCCTTTAACTCGTCCGGCATGCCCTTTCTGGTTCCCTTGTAATCGGCATACATCTCATGACGAAACGTCGGATGCTTCACATCAAACGCTACCGTCAGATAATCCGGCTTCTCCTCATCCAGAATTTTGAGCATAATATTCAAAAAACCGTACACTGCATTGGTGTGAAGTCCCTCTGAGTTTGTCAGATCCGGCACACCATAAAATGCACGGTTCAAAATACTATGTCCATCAATCAATACGATCTTTCCATTCATCCGTCAGCCCTCCTAAAATAAAAGCACTACGCCAATACACAACACGGCAAGCAGTATGTATTTCTCCAGTCTGAGAATGCGGTACTTAAACAGATAATCCGCCGCCGAGCGCAGCTTCTGCGCCGAATCCAGCTTAAATTCCGAAATATTCTGGCGCTCATCCAGATAGCGCATTCCCATGATTACTGTATAATATATATCATATTCTTCCCGGCATTCCTTACAGGTGTTCATATGATTCAAAAAAGCATCCAGATCGGACACGCTGAGCTTGTCATCAATAAACGGAATAAACAGCTTCTGAATATCCTTACAGGTCATATGATCCACTCCTTTCGCCGAAAATATCTGGAAATCAAAAACAAAAAAACTGTGTTTGCCTTGATTCACACTACGTTACGATCATTTTCTTATATACTAAAAAAGAGAAACCAATCTGTATGGCTTCTCTTCTAATGCCGGTGGCCGGACTCGAACCGGCACGGTGTTACCCGCATGATTTTGAGTCATGTGCGTCTGCCAATTCCGCCACACCGGCGCTGCATGTCGCAACAAAAGATATGTTACCATTTTTCAGCTCAAATGTCAACAATTTTCCCTTTCCGGGAAAACAAAAAGGAGATGCCAAAAACATCTCCTTGTATGTATCTGCCGTCTGATCAGCCAATAACCTTCTTCACTGCTTCCAGCACACGATCTGCCTGAAATGGCTTTACGATGAAGTCCTTGGCACCATTCTGGATTGCCTCGATAACCATCGCCTGCTGCCCCATTGCGGAACACATGATAACATTGGCTCCAGCGTCTACTTCCTTGATCTTCTTCAGCGCCTGAATACCATCCATCTCCGGCATGGTAATATCAAGTGTCACAAGATCCGGCTTGAGCTCTGCATACTTCTGAACTGCCACTGCACCGTTCTCAGCCTCGCCGACTACGTTATATCCGCCCTTTGTCAAAATATCTTTTACCATCATTCTCATGAATGCAGCATCATCTACAATTAAAATATTATTGCCCATACTTTTTTCTCCCTTATTTAAATTCTCTGGATATCTCTAATATGATCAACCTTCTGTAATTATATCTTTTTTCGTGTAAATTGTCAATAAAGTCATTCACATAAAGCCTGTCTTTAGAAATATTTACGATTTCCCCACAGGTTGCTTTTCTTCAGATCAAGGAACTCGCTGTAAGCCTTCTCCAAGATCTGTTTCTCATTTGCAAACTTGAGCAAATGAACTGCTTCGTGATATTTATAAAATCCGGAATCCACGAAAAATTCCTCGCGTTGTGGTTTGCTGTGATAGCTCTCGCCCATCATCAAATACCAGTGTACATCCTTTACGACCGTGTCCTCCTGCGTATTAAAAGTATACTGGCTTTTCCCCACATACTTGATAATACTGGCATCTGCGTCCGTCTCTTCTTTTACTTCCCGCAAAGCAGTTTCCTTGAACTCTTCGCCTTCCTCAACCGTGCCCTTGGGAAGTACCCATCCTTCATACCTGTTTTTGTAATTCTTGTACAATAGTAAGATCTTTCCCCGAAAGATCACCACACCGCCACAACTTGTTGCCTCAATCATTGCAATCCCTCCCGGTGGCATACGTGCATTTGTTTCACTAAATTTAAGTATACCCTTTTTTGTTATTTATTGCAATGAAATTTAGAAATCAATTTCCAAGATATTCCTCAAGCATCTTCGCTGCGATCGGCACCGCATACTGACTCCCCGTTCCGGCACCTTCCACGATCACACTGACCGCGATCTTGGGGTCTGCTGCCGGCGCAAAGCCCACAAACCATGCATGTGAGGTCCCCTCCGAATCAATCTCTGCCGTGCCTGTCTTACCTGCCACCGGATAGGACAGATTCCTTAAAGCTGCTGCCGTACCGTCAGACACGACTGAACGCATCATCCTTGTCACCTGATTGGCTCTTTTCCTTGAAATGACCGTCCGCTTTTCCTGCGGCTCATATTTCTTGACCACATGCCCGTCCACGCTCTCCGTGTGATCGACAAGATACGGAGTCATCATTACTCCGTCATTGGCGATCGTTGCGCTGATCAGGGCATTCTGTAATGGTGTGATCGTTGTTTTTCCCTGACCGATCGCCGTCTGTGCCGCCTCTGCCGTATCCGATTTCTCGTCGAGCACAAAACGGCTCCTGCTGCTGACAAACTTTACACCGAGCGAGCTGTTAAAACCAAATGCCTCACAGAGCTTGCGGTAGGATTTACGGTTTAAACCCACACCGATATGTGCAAAAGAACCGTTGCAGGAATGCGCCAGTGAGCTTTTCAGATCGACCGTCCCATGGTGCTCCCCGTTGTAGCACCGGATCACATTGCCTCCAAACGTATCGCTTCCGCTGCATTCATACCGGTACTTGTCAAATGACGGATTCTCTCTCATATATTCCATCGCCGTCAGGATCTTAAACGTCGATCCCGGCGGATACAGCCCCTGCGTCGCGCGGTTTAAAAGTGCTGAGTTGCCACCCTCATCTGCCACCAGCGAGTCCCACTCGGAGCGCACCGTATTCGGATCATAATCCGGCTTGGATACCATTGCCAGGATCTTTCCGGTGGACGGCTCGATTGCCACAACAGCGCCCCTCTGGTTTCCAAGCGCATCATATGCGATCTGCTGCAGCTTCGCATTTAACGTTGTTACAACTATATCGCCCTGATTTTTCTGTCCCTGCAGCTGATTGGAGAGCTGCTTTAACGGATTGACATGTGAGGTCAGAAGCGGAAAGCTCTGTTCCAGTTCTATACCGGTCTTACTGTTCCACACACGTCCCACAACATGACAGAAAACGTTCTTATAGGGATAAACTCTCGTCTCATTTCCCTTCTGATCCGTCTCGGTCGTAGCAAGCACCCTGCCATCCGACGACACGATATCTCCGCGGACAATCCGCTCTGCCAGAAGCTCCTGCCTCTTGTTGGCGGGATTGTTGATGATTTCCTGACTATCCTGCACCATAAACTTCACAAGATATCCGATCATCCCCAGAAAGACAATGACAACGCAGTACGCTACTGCGATCACCTGACGGTTTCCGCGCTTTCTATCTTTATCTGCGTTCCTGTCTCTGCGTTCTTTTCGCTCTGCGGCGCGTGGCTCCTTCCGCTTCGTACTCTTCCGTTTCCCATTCCTGCTCCGCTCTGCGCTTTCGTTTTCTTTTCTCCTCAATCTCTCCCGCCTCCTCTCTGTTTAATACATACATGCCCTGAATAATACTGAACAGCACGATCGTGCTGATAACCGAGCTTCCTCCGTAGCTTACTAACGGAAGCGTTACACCCGTGGACGGAATAAACTTCACCGCACCGCCCACAGTCAGAAACACCTGAAAAATAAACTCCACTGCCAGTCCCAGCGCCGTCAGCTTATAAAACCGGCGTGACATTTTCAGGGCAATATTGACAAACATGACAAAGCAGCTGATCTCGACAAGCACAACGCAGATTGCGAAAAACACACCCAGCTCCTCGCCGATCGCTGAAATAATGAAATCACTGGACGCGACCGGGATCTTGTCCGGCATTCCCTCTCCAAGCCCCATGCCAAACCAGCCTCCTGTACCAAAGGCAAATAACGACTGTGCCACCTGATACCCCTGATTAGCGATCGTGCTCCATGGATCACGCCATGCGATCACACGATTCTGTACATGCGTAAAGAGATGATATGCCACCACTGCCGCCCCGGAGCCACACGCCAATCCCGCCAGAAGATAACTCAGCCGCTCCGTGGAAACATACAGGATCACCAGATACGTGATGTAAAAAATCAGTGCCGCACCCAGATCCTTCTCCAATACAAGGATCAGCACATGCGCTGCCGCAACTGCCGTCACAAGCACAAGATCCTTAAATCTCTCTGCCTTTGCCAGAAATGCGGCTGCAAAAAAAACATAGATAATCTTTACAAACTCAGACGGCTGCAGTGCAAAGCTGCCGATCGACACCCAGTTCTTTGCACCGTACCTCTCTTCTCCGATCACAAAAACAAGTGCAAGAAGCCCCAGCCCTGCGATCGCATAAAACCAGCCAAATATATCAAAGTAGGAAAACTTTTCTATGATATACGGAATGAACAGCCCTGCCACACAGGTTGCCGCCGCAAAGATCATCTGCCGGATGGCGCTTCCCGTGTCCAGCCGCTCGATCATGACCATGCCGACCATCAGCAGCATCAACATATTATTCAGAACGATCTTTGACATTCCTTCATATACATACGGATACGCTTTTCCCGCAAACACAAACAGAACAACCTGCAGCAGATACAAAATAATGATCTGCACATGCAGACTGTTTAAGAAAAGCACAAGTGAGCAGATAAAATGGATGGTGAACATCAGCTTTAACTGATGTCTGTATACTCTCTCCTTACGCTCCTTGTCCCTGCCTATAAATACCGTAAAACAATGCCAGGTATATACGGCAAAAAGGAAAATAATAATATATTTTGATAATTCTACAACCACGGAATGCATGACTCCGATGGTATTGCTATTTCCAAGAAGCTCCTGCAGCTTTCTTGCCGCCTCCTGTTTATCCATATTAATCGATACCTTTCTGTCAACCGGCTGCCTGCCGGAATGACTCCGCCGCCCGGTTTGTTATCCATCACTACTGGACCGGATCATAAAAATGTCCCTTCTGTCCCTCCGGAAATCTTCCCTTCAAAACGTCTGTCATCTCCTGCGGCGTCTCGATCGTAAAATCATACCGGAAACGCTTTATGCCGCACTTTCTGTACTGCTGCCGCTCCTCGTCAAGACAGAGAGGTTCTCCGTGATAAATGATATTATAACAATATTTACAGCAATTTAAAACCACAAAGGTACGCTTTTTGGCGTCCTGCATCCACAAAAGCTGCCCGCCGCCGTTTTTCTTCTGACATCCCTTCTGATGACGATGCACGCACTGCGCCGATACCATCAGCGGAATATATCCGTAAATAACCGCCTCAATATCTACAGATGTAGAAAGCTCCTGACATTCCTGTCCGGTCAGTTCCAGAGGCACGGTGCAGTGTTTGACACCCTGATCCTGCCACCAGCTCAACGCCTCGTTATTGGCGGTATAAAGATTGGCATCTGTAATGATCCTTTCCGCAGCGATCCCGGCTTTCTTCGTAAGAAACACAAATGATTCCATATTACGGATCACATAACCGGTAAGCTCCGACATCCGGTAAATACTGTCTCCACGGCTTAGCTTCTGCTGTTCCGACCGGTACACTGCCTCCCTGAAAATAAGCGGCATCATCAGGTACATATTCTTTCCCGATGCTGCGCCCTTTCTGATCAGCCTGCGAAGTTCACTGTCATCCATCTGCTCCGTCCGCAGATAAATATCGTCCACACCCGGATCGTCGATTGCCTTCTGTGCCTGCCAGTCATATAATACCGACACGACGATTCGCTCCGGATCCTTACTGCCTGACTGTCCTGCCACATGCTCCGGATGCATCGGTTCAGCGTACATCTCACTTTCCGGCTGCCCATTATTTATCTCTGTCAGAGGCTTTCCGATATGACGGTCATATTCCGAAGCCTCTAACTTCTCTAACAGTCCTGCAAGCACCTCCCGCCGCAAGCGTTTCACCGCCCCGACCGGGATAAAAAGCTCGCCGGTAAGCTTCACCCGGCAATTGCTGCAGCGAAAAACAGTACCGCCGGTCTGGCATAAAATACGCCGGATCGACTCCTCCTCTGCCGCACTTTTCTGTGCCTTCTGGCATATATCGCCCTCAAGCAGAAAGGCAGCTTCTCTGTCCTCTCCCTGAAAAGCCGCACAAAGCTTCATCGTCTCTCCCTCTGCCGCCTCAAAGTGCATGGAAACAGTAAGCTTTGCATCCTCCGAAAGATAGTGCTCCCTGATCTCTTCCAAAAGCCCGGCATCCTTTGTACGGTATACGCTGTCTCCTTTGCGGATACGGCTGCCCTTCAGATATCTCGTCTTTACAAGCTCTCCCTTACGACGTCCTTCTCCAATCGTATACTCATAGGATGTGCGTTGCTTCCCGTCACGAAATTCCACAACATCCTGTGCATGAACATCGCGTTCCAGCCGGTATGTTGCAGTGTGCGGATCAACCGCCGTGACCGTACCTACCTGCACACCGCCATGATTTGGGCGCAGATCCGCGATCATATCTCCCTTGCCCTTCGGAACCGCATACGGCACGCCGCTTCTTCCCTCCATATAACCGGAGGTGAAACCCTGACGGTTGTATAATTCCGCCAGCTTCCGTACATCCTCCTGCCACTCCGATTGATGACATGCCAGATATTGTTCATAATCCGTTCTGCCAAGCTTATCATACAAATCAACATATTTGCGGTACATCGCTGTGGTCAGCGCCACATACTCCGGGCGCTTCATACGCCCCTCCAGTTTCAGCGAATCCACACCAATCTCCATCAGGTCGCCAATATGTTCAAGACTGCAGTGCTCTCTCGGACTTAATAAATACCCCGCTCCCCTGCCGTCTTCGCACTGATAGAGCTGCCGGCACGGCTGTGCACATCGTCCTCTGTTGCCGCTTCTTCCTCCCAGCATACTGCTAAACAGGCATTGTCCGGAATAACAGTAGCACAATGCTCCATGCACAAAGATCTCAAGCTCCAGCCCCGTCTCCCGGCGCATATCCGCAAGCTCCGGAAGGGACAGCTCTCTTGCCGGCACGATCCTTGTCACGCCGTACGGTTTTAATACACTTGCACTCTCGCCCATTGTCAACGTCATCTGCGTGCTGGCATGAAGATCAAGCCCCGGAAAATGTCTGTGAAGAAAGCGCATCACGCCGACGTCCTGCACTATCGCCGCATCCAGTCCTTCCAGATAATACGGCGCAATATAATCGTATAAGGAGTCTGCAAGCTCCTCCGGTTTTAGAAGCGTGTTCACGGTCATATAGACCTTTACTCCGTACCGATGGCAGTAGCGGATCACCTCCCGCATATCGTCTCCCTGTGGGTTATCTGCATAGGCTCTCGCCCCAAACCGGCTCCCGCCAATATATATCGCATCACATCCGGCATTCACTGCGGCTCTCACGCTCTCGATCGAGCCTGCCGGAGCTAAAATCTCGGGCTTTCTTTTCTGAATCTCATCTGTCATTATATCTGCTCTCCTGATCCTTGTTCACGAATTCAAATCCTCTGCGGGCACCGGAATGGAACAAATTTATTGTTCCATCCTCACTTTACCTTCGCACGAATAATAAAGGGCAAAACCGGTGTTTTGCCCTCTATCCTGTTCTTTTATTTTCTCTTACTCTGGGAACGTCTGGAACCGGAATTCTTTCGTCCCCTCGCACCATTCTGACTGTCCTGTGTGCCGTATTCCTTCGGATCCGCCTCCATCTCAAAGGACGCGATCGCAGGCTTTGCATTGTCCGTCTTGTCCACTGCTACAGGCTGTATTCCTGACATGATGCTGTCATCCTTGGGCGTTACTGCTGCAGCCTGACTGACCGACTGTGTCCCGGAAGCCGTTGGGTGTGCTGCCGGCACCACCGTTTTCACCGGCTGGCTGCTCTGCGATATTGATGTGGCTCCTGTCTGCACCTGCTGCTGTGGTCTGACGACATTGGCTGCTGCCGGATATGCCTGCCGCTGCTGTGGCACTTCCGGTCTTGCCACCTGTGCTGCCGCTCTCCGCAGAAGCTCTTTATTCTTCTCTTCGACCTCTTTGGTCTTGCTTTCTAATTCCTTATCCTTGCGGGCGATATCCTGGGATTTCTGCTCTAATTCCTTTTCTTTCTGAGCGATATCCTGAGATTTCTTCTCCAACTCTTTCTCCTTGTTCAAAAGCTCCTGCGTCTTCTGATCCAGCTCCGCTTCGAGACGGATTGTTTTCTTTTCAAGCTCTGACGTCTTCGCCTGCGCCTGCTTTAACTGCTCCTTCACAGACTTTAATTCCTCATTGCGTGAGACGATCTCATGCTTCATGCGGAACATTTCCTGCTCGACCTCGCCCTGCTGCTGTCTGTTCTCGTCCGCCTGCTTCTGTGCCTTAAAATAATCATCGGACAGATTGATCGCGAGAAGAATATTCTTCATATCCATATCCAGGCGGTTATATGCCTCCTGCCGCTTAAACTCATCAAACTTCTCATTGATATGATTCGCGATATGCTGCAGATAATCACTGCTCTCGTAACCGCATATCGTATACTGCTTCCCGTTGATGATCACCTGTACATCTGTTTTCTCGTTCATTCTCACCCGCACCTTCCTCTGCCATCTCTGTGACGGCATCCTTTGTATTGGAATCTCCCCTGCCTTTGCCTATGAAACAGGCTCTTCCTGTACCTCCGGCAATTGCAGTTCTTCCTGCTGTGCGGCTGCTTCCTGCTGCGCCTGCACCTGGGCATCCTCGTCTGTGACAAGCTCCGCCTTATTCTGGCTGATCACATCCAGATATCCCTGCAGCGCTGACTCCAATGCCCGCGCATTGCTGCTTGTGGTCTCCAATGCCGCAGCCAGTGTCTTCTCAGACATCTCTAACAGATCTCTTGTGTAGTAGATCGCACCATTGCCGATCTCCGCTGCCTGTGCTCTTGCATTGGCAACGATCTGCTCTGCCTGCTCATTGGCTTCCCGTACCGTGATCTCTGCCTGCTGGTAAGCCTCCTGCATGATCGCATGCTCCTCCACAAGAGCCTTGTACTGCTCCTGCGCATCTGAGAGAATCGCTGCCGCCTTCTGCTCTGCATTATCAAGGATCTCCTCTCTCTGTCGGAGAATCTTCTGATAGCGCTTAATCTCCTCCGGCACATCCCGGCGCAGATCATCCAGTAGATCGTAAAGCTCGTCCTTAGGAACTACCACCTTCGTTGAAGAAAGTCGCTGCATACGGCAACTTTCCACAAATTCAAAAATATCATCAATCTCCTGCTCAATTCTGCTTGACTGCATATCGTTCTCTCCTATCTGCAAATCTATGATTATGATAATGTTAATTAGATACTACTCCATGCTCCCTCATATAGCGAAGAACCGTCTCCGGTACATAACCGGAAATATCTGCCTGATATCTTAAAAGCTCTCTGACTGCACTGGAGCTGATATAGGAATACTCCGGTGCAGATGCCAGAAATATGGTATCTGCCTGAACAGACAGTTTATGGTTCGCCTGTGCAAGCGGAAGCTCATACTCAAAATCTCCCGGCGTTCTCAGTCCCCGCACGATCGCATCTGCATGCTGCTCCTTCACAAAATCTACCAGAAGCCCCTCAAAAGAAGATACCTCAATATTATCCTGATTCGCTGTAATCTCCCGCAGCATCGCCACCCTCTCCTCTTTGGAAAATAATGGCTGCTTTGCACTGTTGACTAAAACACCGACCACAAGCCGGTCAAACATCCGTGAAGCACGCCGGATCAGATCGACATGACCCGTTGTCACCGGATCAAAGCTTCCCGGAAATACTGCTGTACTCATCGTTATTCGTCCTCTCCCGCCACGGCTGTTTTATCCCGGCAGATAAATATATGACAATTGTTCTTGTATTCCTTGACTCTCTCCACATACCATCCACAGGTTGGAGGAAGCACGATCGGATCGTCCTCCATGGATGCCTCAACAATGATCCTTGTATCATCATGAACCAGCGATGACTCAATCAGATAAGGAATTATCCTTCTCTCCAGCCCCATGCTGTACGGTGGATCCATAAAAATAACATCAAATGCTTTCTTCTGCTGATCCAGTCTGCGAAGTGCCTGGATAACATCCATCGCCATCACCCTTGCCTGTTCCTCAAAATGCGTATGGTGAAGGTTCGTGCGGATGCACCGCAGTGCTTCCCGGTCGTTGTCTACCAGCACAGCCTCTGCCGCACCTCTGCTCAATGCCTCGATCGCGATCCCGCCACTGCCGCTGAACAGATCCAGGAATCTTGCCTCATACAGATCCTGCTGTATAATATTAAATAACGTCTCTTTGATCTTATCCGAGGTCGGTCTGGTATGGCGTCCCGCCGGAGTCTCCAGTTTCAGACGTCTCGCCGTTCCTGCAATCACTCTCATTGCATTCCCTCATTTCCTTTAAATTTCGTATTATAACACAATATAAGATACTAATTATTGTATCACATTCCATCGGGGCGGTCAATCACACATCTTGCGCTGTCAGCGTGATGAGCTGCTCCTTTGTCGGCTCCTCAAGAAGCACGATCCGGTTCGCCTGATTCACGATCATCCTCTCGAATACATTGCGGACACCACGAGCATTTCCAAAGTCCCGGCGCTCCTGTTCATTCATGGAGGCAAGATATAATCCAAGTTTCTTCACTGCCGTATCCTCAACGACCATCCCTGCCTGTTCCGCCATAACTGTTAAAATCTCTAACAACTGTTGTTCGGAATAGTCTTCAAATGTAATAAATTTATTGAAGCGGGAGATGAGTCCCGTGTTGCTTCGCAAAAACTGCTCCATCTCCTCCCTGTAACCGGCAACGATCACCACAAGATCATCCCTGTGATCCTCCATCATCTTGACCAGCGTATCTACCGCCTCAGAGCCATAATCATTCGTTGTATCCGGGCTGACCAGCGCATATGCCTCATCAATAAATAATACGCCGCCGATCGCCTGCTCCACCACCTCGCGGACATTGATCGCCGTCTGTCCCACATAACCGGCAACCAGACGGGAACGGTCTGTCTCGATAAGCTGCCCCTCCGACAGGATACCGAGCTCTCTGTAAATCCTTGCCACAAGACGGGCAACCGTGGTCTTTCCGGTTCCCGGATTACCGGTAAATACCATATGATAAGACATGTCCATAGCGGGAAGCTTATATTCCTCGCGCATCCGACGCACCTTGATCAGATTCACAAGAGAACGGACCTCCTCCTTGACGTTGTCCAGTCCTACCAGCTGATTCAGTTCGTCCAAAAGTTTAGCCACTCGCTGCTCTTTTGCTTCCTTTTCTGCCTTCTGCCGCTCCTGCAGCCGTTTCTTTACCTTTTCAAACTCTTTCCTGGCTTCTCTCTGCTCATCCTCCGGACTTTCCTGTATATTTCCTTCCGACTCCACTTCGTCCGAAGTAACCGTTTCAGGAAGCATTCTCTGATCCGTCTTATCTGCCGGCATATTCACCTGCCATTCAGTCTTTTTGCTTTCTTCCCCGGTCAGCCATTTCACACCGGAGCAGATATTTCGGGCAGCAAGCTTATGACGGATATAGCTTTCCTCCCATTCCGGGCTGACACCTCCGGAGCAGACAAATAACACGGTTCTTTCATAATATTCACGGATATACTCCTGACCTGCCCGGTCAAAGCGGTCGGATAATTCCATCATACACAAAAGTACATTGATCACATTGTCAAGAAACAGCACCGCCTGTTCCTCTTTCAAATGCCTGTCATACACACCGCAGATCTGGATCAGGATCGGAGGCATCGCTGCATACTTCTCCGCGTAATGAACTACACTCTGCTCCAATATCTCCGCATCCGGGCTGATCTCAAGCGGATTGGTCTGTGTCAGGCACCGGATGTATTCTTTCTGCCCGTCAGAAATATTGTCCAGACGCACCGCCAGTTCCACCAGTACCGACTGGACATACAGATCTAACACCTCCGCTGCAGACTGCTTCATCATGTTCTCTGCCTCCCGCCAGTAGCCCTGTTTCTCCAGTCTCTTACAGATCTTTGCCAGCGAATGGTAATATTTCTGCCCCATAGCATAGATTTCATCACCGGTATACATCGCGTTTGCCATCACATCCCCTCCTTTCTCCAAAACAGCCTATTTTGCCTCATTGTACTACAATTCTCATCAATAGACAAGTTCCTGTTCAAAGACATTTTTTGTGATTTTTTTCAAAAAAAAGAAACCGTATATTACGGTTTCTTTGTATTCATATAATACCGAAAAGCGCCTACGCACGCTCTACTGCTCCAGAACGTAAACATCCTGTACATACCGGCATCTTCTTTGTGCCGCCATTAACCTTAACCTTAACGGACTTGATATTTGGCTTCCACATCTTGTTGCTTCTTCTGTGGGAATGACTTACTGCGTTACCGAAGTGAACGCTCTTTCCACAAACTGCACATTTTGCCATCGTAAGCACCTCCTTAGCATATTTAACCCTAACGGTCATGATTTATCAATAACTATTATGACTGTCTAATTTTGCCACAACATGCTTATTCTACCAAATCATAATGTAAAATGCAAGAACAAATTTAATTTTTTTCTGTTTCTTCGTCAAAACCCTTGCCAGACTTGAATTTATCGACAAGATCCGGCACCATGTCAAGCACCTTTGTAACTGCATCCTGATTCTTAACGTTGACTAACTTCGTTGTTCCGTCCTTGATGATCAAAATGGAACTTGGCTGAATCTTTCCTCCCATTCCGCCGCCAGCATTGTTCTTCTTGCCATTCTCCGCAAACGAGCCCGCGGCCACACCAAAGCTGACATCTACCAGCGGAAGGATGATCGTTCCATCATCAAACCGTACTGCATCGCCAACCACTGTTTTGGTTGTCAGAAAACCCTCCATACCTTTCAGAAGAGAACCAACTGCCGTGTTGAAATTATTGTCTGCCATGATATCACCATACCTTTCCATATGCTGCAACAGCATCCTATGATCTGTCTAACCGTTCCATTAACCGCAACGGATGCGCTCTGATTATCAGGATCAACACTATGATCCCTCTTGCATATCCCTTCACTGCTACCTCTCCCTCAAACACTTCCTGTTCAAAATCCGGTATAACCGCAATCCCTTTGCCCCACATGGCAAAAAGGACACTAAGTACTCCCAGAAGCTGTCCTGTGAGCGCCGGATCTCCGGTTCCAAAATGAAGTCGCCCCCTGAGGCTGCGTGGTACCATATGCTTTAACAGCCCTCCACTGCTCTTTAAAACTGCCTGAAGCAGCTCAATGCTTTCCTCATCAATTGCCTTTATTTTAGCGAATAAGCCGGCGATTGACAAGAAAAACTTTTTCACTCTGCCCGTTATCCGCCGCAGTGTGCGCACAAATCTATTTTCAGAAGAGTCTGCCCTTTTCTTCATATCGGCAGCTTTGTCAGGAACCGTCCTTTGCACGGTATCCGTATTCTCTCCGGAACTTTTCTGCGCTGCCAAAGACACACTCGTATCGAATGAATCCGCCGTCTTCGCCCCTCCTGCTTCTTTCGGTTCACCGGCTGTTGTCGAAGATTCCACAGCCTTCTGCACTTTCGCTGGTGAAACACCTTCTTTCCTTTGGGCCTTGGTACTGCCGGATGCTTTCCGTTTCTGCTTTACTTTTCTTCGCTTTTGGAATTTCTTTTTCTTTGTATGAAATCTGCCGTTCACCGGGATGCCAAAAATACGGATACACACTCTCTGGTTTCTGTCCGTGTCAAAAGACAGATGGATCAGATGCAGCAGCCAGCTTACACTTCCCTTCACTCTGTGCTCCTCCTGCCATACGGCAGACAGCTGATACCGGATCGGTATCAGAAGCACTGCCAGACATAGCAGAAGCATCAGTCCCAAAATGCAAAGCAGAATGATTCCGATCCACTTAAACACACCCAGTATGATCACTGCCATCGGCACACCTCCTCCCGGCATCCTGTTGCTGCTTACATGATATCCTCAAAATATCCACGCACGATCCGGGGAGAGATGTCACCCTCTCTGCAAACTGTATCAAGACAGATCTGTGCTGCAAGCATTTCGGCTTTCTCCCGGCTTCCCGCCAGACCTATCACCGTCACCCTTCGTTTCCGGTACCAGCGAAACCACAGCTCCACGGAGGAATATATCTCCATGATATTTTCTCCATTTACGGGTAATGTAATACAATATAACGGTCTTGTCGGCTTATTTTTTTCGAGAAGCTTCTGATACCGTTTCTTTTTGACGGAAATATCCGCGTCCAGATACATTTTTGAACTCCAGTACAGCATACTCCTCCTTTTCCGGAAATCCCTGCCAAATTATCCCATCATTTCCTGAATCAACTGTTTGGATGCATACTTCTCTGCTTCATCATCACAGAGCATCAGAGACTGGCTGATATAATCTGCCACCTCCTGCGGTGTTGAGAAAAATACAGGGATCTTTTCCAGCGTATTCGCCATGATCGCACGTCTCACCAGACGGGACTGTCCCTTGAACTCCTGCTTCAACTCGGTTACGATCTGCTCTGCCGCTTTCTCTGCATCCTGTGCGGTTACCTTTTCTTCCTCATCCTTCCACTCAAGTTCCACAAAGTCGCTGCCGGAAGCTAACTGCATTAGCTGTTGCAGATGTGTAAAGCCCTCCATCAGTCCGAGCTTTGTGATCTGCTCCTTCTCGGATTTGATCGTCTCCTCCAGCACGGCATCTGCCGTTGTCATGGATTCGTAGATCCGCTCCTGCATTCCCTCGATCTCCGGAAAATGCTCGCCAAGCCAGTACAGCTTGTCCTCCTCTGATTCAAGAGGATGCTCCTCATTCTTCTCCCAGATAGCACTTTCCTCATGCAGGAACAGCTCGTTGATACCGCGGATCACTAACTGTGCCGCCGGAATCTTATCGGCTGCCTTCTGACCGCCATCTGCCAGATACATGGAATATGCTCCGTTGATCAGCTTCTGGATCAGCATGTACAGATCCGAAATATCATTGAGCTTTGATGCATTCGTGCGAAGCTTCTCAGCATAGATCTGATACATCTCGGCTGTCATATTCTCATAATCCAGTTCATCAAACTCCTTGATGACCGGCACAAACTCTGTGAAATACTTCTCCATGTCATCGGTCCGGTAAAGCATTGCATTGGTGCGGAACATGTACAGATGTCCCTCCAGTGCACTCTTGTCAGAACCCTTGTAGACAGAGATACTCTCGCGGATCAGATCGAAATAATGGCTTCTCGTCATACGCATCGGAAGCTGTCCGATCACCATGCGAATATTATCGTTGATCGCCATATTGTCCTTAGTTGCAAAGATAAAGTTTAATACCTCCTGCGCAAAGACACTGTCCTCGGCGATAACCTCCTGATCCTCAAAGCGATACTGCATGCGGTTCAGAATATACTCGTATACAACAAAACGGTCTACATATGCGGTAAGCACCTGCATGCGGTCTGTCACTTCCGTACGAAGCTTAAGCAGATTCTCTCTCTGCCGGCTGCGTTCCTCCTCTCCGAAGGAGGCAGGATCCATCAGGACACGAACCGCCTGATGAAGAGCCTGTGCAATATCTTCTGCCGTATTAATATAAGGATTGATCCCCTCTGTGATCATCTCATAAAACACATAATATTCCATCATGAATTTCAGTCTTGCATGACTGTCATGAATGTCCAGGGCAAGCTCCAGATACTCCGGAAGAGCCTGTTCAAGCTCCTTGCCATGGGATAATTTCTTTACACTTTCGCGTATCTTTGTACTCATGTCGTCTCCTTATTACCAGGTCTGTAATAATACCCAGCTCTCAAACCATTTCAGGTAAGTTTTTACATAATGCACAGTCGTTGGCGTACCACTTAAGACCGGATAGAACATTGCAAACAGTCCTACTGCCAGCGCCACATAAATATAGGCGTATTTCTTCGCTTTCGGATATTTCTTTACAAGCCGGTACATGCTGTAGCCCACCATAACCGTAACGAACGGTACACTTGGGAAATAATGATAAATAAATACAACTCGTGTCACCTTAAACCACGGTGCATACTGTGACAGATAACCGACACTTAAAAATGCAGCCTTGCGATCCTTCTTGGCAAATACCAGATAAAGCATATATACAAAGGCAGGAATACCGGCCCACCATACAAGCGGATTACCAAAGGCACTGATACCCTCTCTGACGGTGTCTGACACAACGCCGGAATAATACCAGATCGGACGGTACATGATTGGCCACTGATACCATTTCGATCCATACGGATGTGTTGCATTCAGTGTGCTGTGATAATTGAACATCGTCTTCTGTGCCTCGATCACCTTCTGGATCAGCGTACGGTCCGTACCGTCGTTAAACGGAATATAGGACAGTACATAGATCACCGCCGGCACAACAATGAAGAAGATACAGCATGACAACAGAGTGACGATCAGCTTCTTATGGAAGTTCTTGATAATAAACTGATGGGAAATCTCTCCTGTCTTTCCATTTGGATTCTTCGTTGCATAAATGTACTCACGGAATCTCTGGATCATCTGTGCGAAGAAGATGATCGCAAGTCCGATTGCCGAATAGATACCGGTCCATTTGGACGCCCAGCTAAGACCCATGGCAAATCCACAGAGTCCAAGCGGAATCAGCGTTTTGGACAGCTTTGTATCGAAAAAGCTGAGTCTCGTATAGCAGTACATAAAGAAATACGAGAGCATGATAAACAGCGTAACATACACATCGATCGTGGAAATACGCGTCTGAACAAAGTGCATGAAATCAAACGTAAACAGGATCGTCGTCACTATACTGATCCACGTCTCCTTAAAGAACTTCTTGGAGAAATTATAGATGATCGGCACCATCAGAACACCGAACAGCGTTCCCATAAATCTCCAGCCAAACGGACACATACCAAAGATCAGAACGCCGAGCGCGATCAGTTCCTTGCCGAGTGGCGGATGGGTGTTCTCATAGCAATACAGCTTGTGGATCATCTCATAAGCAGTTCTGCCGTGATAGATCTCATCGAAATAAGTACCGTTTAAGTTGGTTGCTCTTGCCGCATACAGATCCTGCTCATCAAACAATGTGGAGTAGTCTCCGGCATTGACCGGTGTCACTACATTGCCTTCCGTATCTGTAAATACCAGTTCCATAATACTGTCATTTGTCGTATCCGCTGCCGGTGAGATCCTCACATAACGTGCTGTCACATTCAGATCCGTATAATTCCAACAGAATACCGAACCGGCATCCCACGGATTGTCTGCTCCGTATAAGGCATTCCAGTTTGTTCCATCTGAGGAATAGTCCACCAGATACTTCGGATTGTTCTGGTAGCCAAGATATTCCGCCATCTTTCCGAGGCTGACATCCTGTCCCATATCAGCAACAACCGCCCCCTGTGTCACAACAGAATACTCTGTCTCCGGTGCTTTCAAGCTCCCGAGATGCACAAATGCAATCACTGCATATATCAGGGTGATAATTCCCATGGCAATATAATCCTGCTTCGTCATCTTCACAAGCTTGGAAGATGGACGGATCACAGACTTGTTCTTCTCCTCCGCAGACACCTTCTTCACGGTTGTCTCGCGGCTGATGATCTGCTTCTCCTCCTGCTCTGTCTCAAACCTGGTGTAATGGCGGATCGTTGTGTATACCATGAAGGCAAACACAACCATGCCAAGCAGGGAGATTGCAAACAGGATCGGACTGTGCCAGTCATAGTTTGCAGCATCATATTTAAACAATACATGCGCTACGTTATAGAAAAAGTGCATTGCCGACAGACAATACAGGATAAACACATCTCTTCTCGGCTTCATCACATATGCGAGAAGCATAAATGCCATTGCCGGATACATATAACGCTCATGCATACGAACCGAGAACATGAAAATGCCGATGATCAGCATACCGCCGATATATGTATATTTCGCCTCTGTCTTTTTGCAGCGGAAATTTACAAATGCTGTTGCGATTACGATCAGAAGGATAAAGATCGTGCCCCAGGTCTGATAGCTTAAACCAAAGCCCCTGTCTCCCTGACTGATCCAATTCTTGCCAACCAGTGTCCAGAAATTGTATGCATTTACGGAAGCATACTCAAAAGAACCTACCGTATTCGTATAAAGGGAAATAACCTTTTGCAGACCATACGGCAACACGGCGATCACCATACAAAGAATTGCCACAAGTCCCATTCCAAGGTTGATCCCGAACTTCTTCCAGTTGAAATCCTTCAGAAATACATGATCGATAATACCGTATAACAGCACCGGTGCAAACATCATCGCCTGTGGCTTTAAAAGAATTGCCAGGGCGAAAAGGAAATACGATGGGATTAGTTTCTTTTTGGCGATCAGATAGAACATCCATGCAAGAAATACCACATAGATACTGTCCGTCTGCCCCCAGACAACGCTGTCCAGAATGATTGCCGGGCAGAACAGATAAACAGCTGAAAGCAGTGCTGCACCTGTCTCACGAAACTTCTCGGACGCAACCTTATAGATCAGATACCCCATACCAAGATCGGTAAGAATATTCGGCATCTTTGTGAGGATATCACTCATTGCCGAATCCCACGGAATGCTGAAGATATGACGCAGCCATCCGATCACATACAGAATATAGATATACCCGGGTGGATAACCCTCTGTCATCGTGGTATAGAACTTGTGAAAACCATCGTTGTATACCATATCCGCCCATGCAATAAAGCAGCTCATATCCTGCTCATGACCGTGATAAACACCACCAATGATCACACGAAGCAGAAATGCAACGACCATGACAGCCACAAAGACCGTCAGACCGATCATGCGGTCCTGCGGATTGTCAAGATTCACCTGTGTCTGATTCCTGCTGCCCTTGCTTCTTGCTACATTCTTTCTTTTCTGATTGTTTCTGGCGCGGACTGCCGCCCCGCTCTGTTCCACAACGGCCATCCGGTTTCTCAGATAACCGCTGATCGGAAAGTACATGGCAAGCATGATCAGAAATCCAATGATTGCCACTGCGTTAATCATCCCCATAGTTTTTCTCCTTTATTTTCTATTGTGATCAGTCATGCTTTCTCACATGCTGATGGGTAAACAAATGATCCGAGCAATACTCATAATTGCCGTCGCACTTCGAACAGAATCTGAAATCCAGATTCTCGTCATCAAGCTCGGTTCTGCCGCAGACTGCACAGCGGTGTCTTGCTCCGCCGTTCTGACGTCCCGCATCCCTGACCTGCTTCTTGAAATGCTGGCGCCGCCTGATATCCGACGGCGAGATCCTGCGATAATCCCTGCTGGCAAAAAAGTATATTAAGAAGTTCGCCATCGCGACAAGGATCGCAAATGCGACACTGAAATACTGACCTCCCTGAGATGTCATCCCACGGCCTATGCACGCAATACCTATTGTCACATATTGGAATACATTATACAAGAGATATACCGCATCCAGGATTGCCAGCCACTTCACCTTGATCGGGATCACAAACCAGAACAAAAACTCCATGTTCGGATTGATGGTTGCAAAGGCAAAAAACATAGACCAGTAAATATACTGGAAGCCGGACAGATACTGTACGGAATGAAGTGTCCCATACAAAATAAATGCCGCAACAATATTTAAAAACCAGCCGCTGATAAAGTACATGTTAAACCGGAAAGTTCCCCATGCCTGCTCCAGCGATCTTCCGAACAGGAAAAACAGATTGACCTGAATCGCAAAGAACAGAATACTTACAATAAAGCCCATACCCCGATTAAAGCCATATGGCTCGATCAGGTATGTGAACAGTCTCCATATCTGACCATGTAAGACAGCCTCCACATTCAGCGACAGATAGCTGTAATAAATATTCTCATTGATCAGTCCGAGTGCCGCTCCCGCACAGTACAACACGATCACATACTTGATGAGATCCGGTACGGCATAACGGCCAAATTTCTTTTCAAGCTTGTTTAATAATTGGTTCATAAATCCCCCATCCCTGCGTATCTATGCATGCGCAGGCATCGTTTGTCTTTATTCACGGATAACAAAAAAAATGGTATTGGAAATAACATTCCAATACCATCTATTCTATTGATACGCGTTTTCTTTGTCAAGCCGAAGATGCCACTACTTTTGTCGATAAAGAACAGTCCCCGGCTGCAGTACGATACGGTCAACTCCAAGAATGCTTTCGAGTGTATCACCATCCCTGACAATATAGACGGACTGATCCTTTTCCTGCATCATCTCAAACTCATCCTTTTCCTGCGTCATCTCGGACTCATCCTTTTCCTGCATCATCTCGGACTCATCCTTTTCCTGCGTCATCTCGGACTCATCCTTTTCCTGCGTCATCTCCTCTGCCGATTTGTTCTCCGTCTCCGTCATTGGCACGGCATCCCTGACCTCCCATTTGCTGCAGTTTCTGCCGTAGGGAGGCATTACCGGCCGGTCATTTGCACGCACCGGCACGCAGATTGTTTCCCCGACCTGAAGATTATAGACATCCACATAAGGATTTGCCCGCAGCAGAAGTGCTAACGGCACCTGATGCTCCATACTGATCGAATAAAGCGTGTCTCCGGAACGAACCGTATGCATAATTCCATTACAATGTTTCATAGCTTGAATATGCCCTTCTTTCTATCCTTTCCTTTTTATTTATATTCCCAATTTGTGTTATTGGTGACTCAGCTGTTGCAATCAAATTTTTTTTGTCATATAATAGGAAAATATGGCGATATTTATCATCGCATATCCTTTAATTAAGAAAGGACAGCTAAGGAAGAAAGGAAATATCTTATGAAATTACCATGCCATACTCTGGGAATCGATATCGGTTCCACTACAGTAAAGATTGCAATATTAAACCCAGAGGGAGAGATCATATTTTCTGATTATCAGCGTCATTATGCCAATATTCAGGAGACTCTGGCGGCTATTATCAAGCAGGCGCTGAAAGAGCTGGGAGACCTTCCTGTTTCCCCTGTGATCACCGGTTCCGGCGGACTCACTCTTTCCAAGCATATGAATGTTCCCTTTGTTCAGGAGGTTGTCGCAGTTGCAACATCCTTGAAAGACTATGCGCCCCGCACCGACGTCGCGATTGAGCTCGGTGGCGAGGACGCCAAGATCATATATTTTACCGGTGGTATTGACCAGCGAATGAACGGAATCTGTGCCGGCGGTACCGGTTCCTTCATCGACCAGATGGCGACACTGCTCAAGACGGATGCAGCCGGTCTTAATGAATATGCCAAGAACTACAAATCCATCTACCCGATCGCAGCCAGATGCGGTGTATTTGCAAAGACTGATATCCAGCCTCTGATCAATGAGGGTGCTACGAAGGAGGATCTGTCCGCTTCCATTTTTCAGGCGGTTGTCAACCAGACGATCAGCGGTCTTGCCTGTGGAAAGCCGATCCGCGGCAATGTCGCATTTCTCGGCGGTCCGCTTCATTTCCTGACCGAACTGAAGCAGGCATTTATCCGCACTCTGAACCTGAAGGGAGACGAGATCATTGCACCGGAGCATTCTCATCTTTTTGCCGCATCCGGTGCTGCCATGAACGCAAAGACAGATGAATGCATGTCGTCCCTCAGCAAACTGGATGATATTTTAGCCAAAAAGATCGACATGGAATTTGAGGTTGCCCGTCTGGAGCCTCTGTTTAAGGACGAAACAGAGTATGACGATTTCTTGAAGAAACACTCTGAGAATGATGTGAAGAAGGGTGATTTTTCCTCTTATAGAGGAGATCTGTTTCTCGGTATTGATGCCGGTTCTACCACAACAAAGGTTGCCGTGATCGGTGAGGACGGAAGTCTTTTGTACTCCTTCTACAGCAACAACAACGGCAGCCCGCTCAAGACTGCGATCAAGTCCATCAAGGAGATCTACGATATGATGCCGGAAGGTGCACGTATCGTCCGCTCCTGCTCGACCGGTTACGGAGAGGCTCTTCTTAAATCCGCCCTCCTTCTCGATGAGGGTGAGGTAGAGACGGTTGCCCACTACAATGCAGCCGCCTTCTTTGAACCGGATGTCGACTGTATCCTCGATATCGGCGGACAGGACATGAAGTGTATCAAGATCAAGAACCAGTCGGTCGACAAGGTTCAGCTCAATGAAGCATGCTCCTCCGGATGCGGTTCCTTCATTGAGACCTTTGCCAAGTCGCTGAATTACGAGGTGGCTGATTTCGCAAAGATCGCTTTATTTGCAGAGAATCCGATCGACCTCGGCTCCCGCTGTACCGTATTCATGAATTCCAAAGTAAAGCAGGCACAGAAGGAGGGCGCATCTGTCGCTGATATCTCTGCCGGTCTTGCTTATTCAGTAATTAAGAATGCCTTATTAAAGGTAATCAAGCTGACTGACCCTAAGGATCTCGGCGAAAAGGTCGTTGTACAGGGTGGAACCTTCTACAATGATGCCGTACTGCGCAGCTTCGAACGTATCTCCGGTTGTAAAGCCGTACGTCCGGACATTGCCGGTATCATGGGTGCCTTCGGTGCCGCACTGATCGCCCGCAAGCATTACGAAGGACAGGAATCAACCATGCTGACCATCGACCAGATCAATGATCTGAAGTTTGAGACCTCGATGGCAAGATGTAAAGGCTGTACAAACCACTGTCTCCTAACGATCAACCGCTTTACCGGCGGACGCCAGTTTATCTCCGGAAACCGTTGCGAGCGCGGTCTCGGCAAGGAAAAGAACAAGGATCACATTCCAAACCTGTTTGAATATAAAAACAAGCGACTCTTCCAGCATTACACATCTCTGGATGAAGAGCATGCCGTCAGAGGAACCGTTGGTATTCCGCGTGTCCTGAATATGTACGAGAACTATCCGTTCTGGTTTACCTTCTTCACGGAGCTTGGTTACCGCGTTATCCTCTCTCCTGAGTCCAACCGCAAGATCTACGAGCTTGGTATCGAATCCATTCCAAGCGAGTCTGAGTGTTACCCGGCAAAACTGGCACACGGTCATGTCACATGGCTGATCCGCCAGGGTATTGATTACATTTTCTATCCTTGCATCCCTTATGAGCGTGTCGAGGTGGAGGATGCCAATAATCATTACAACTGTCCGATCGTTACCTCCTACGGAGAGAATATCAAGAACAATATCGAGGAGCTGCGTGATGATAAGATCACATACCAGAATCCATTCCTCTCTCTGGAAAGCGAAGCGATCGCAACAAAGCGTCTGGTAGAATTTTTCACAGAGGAAAACGGCATTGCTGCTGATGAGATCCGCCACGCTGCCGCTGCTGCATGGAAGGAAATGCAGGTCGTCCGCACCGAGATGGAGCAGAAAGGTGAGGAGGTATTACAGTACCTTAAGGAGACCGGCCGCCGCGGTATCGTGCTTGCCGGAAGACCATACCATACCGATCCTGAGATCAACCACGGCATTCCCGATCTGATCACCTCCTACGGCGTTGCCGTACTGACCGAGGACAGCATTTCACATCTCGGCAGGGTAGACCGTCCGACGATCGTTATGGATCAGTGGATGTATCATTCCCGTTTGTATCAGGCAGCATCCTTTGTCAGCACACAGTCTAATCTGGATCTGATCCAGTTAAACTCCTTCGGCTGCGGTCTTGATGCCGTTACCACCGATCAGGTCAGTGATATCCTGACAAAGCGCAATAAGATCTATACCGTATTAAAAATCGACGAGGTCAACAACCTTGGTGCCGCACGAATCCGTATCCGTTCTCTGCTCGCCGCTGTTCGTGAGCGTGCAGCCAAGAATATCCAGCCACAGTGTAACGTTGATACCGCACACCACAGAGTGATCTTCACCGAGGAAATGCGTAAGGAGTACACGATTCTTGTGCCACAGATGTCACCGATTCACTTTGACATTCTGGAACCGGCACTCGCCTCCTGCGGTTACAAGCTCAAGATCTTACCAAGCACACCGGCTGCGGTTGATTACGGTCTGAAATATGTTAATAACGATGCCTGCTATCCATCCCTGATCGTTATCGGTCAGTTTATGGAGGCACTTTTGTCCGGCGAATATGATCTTGACAAGGTTGCCCTGATCATTACACAGACCGGTGGCGGCTGTCGTGCTACCAACTATATCGGTTTCATCCGCCGTGCCCTCGAAAAGGCAGGCATGGGACAGATCCCGGTTATCTCCATGAGTGCCGGTATCGAGAAAAACCCTGGTCTTAAGATCAATCTGCAGATGGCACACAAAGCCATTCAGGCACTGATCTACGGTGATGTATTTATGCGTGTCCTGTACAAGACGAGACCATACGAAGCTGTTCCCGGCTCCGCGAACGCCCTTCATGAGAAGTGGAAAGCGATTGCACAGCGCGCCGTCAGAAACGGCAACAAAAAGGAATTCCAGCGAAATATCCGTCAGATCATTAAAGAATTTGACGAGCTGCCATTAAAAGATATCAAGAAACCGCGCGTTGGTATTGTCGGCGAGATCCTTGTGAAGTTTCTGCCGCTTGCCAACAACTATCTGGTAGAGCTTCTGGAGGCCGAGGGTGCCGAGGCAGTCTGTCCGGATCTTCTGGATTTCTTCATGTACAGCCTGTACAATGCAAACTTCAAGGCAAAATACCTTGGCAAAAAGAAATCCTCCGCACACATCAACAACTTTCTGATCTCCTATCTGGAGCATTACCGGAAGGTTGCCAACGATGCACTGGCAGCAAGCAATCGCTTCGAGCCTACAACACGGATCAACAAGCTGGCAGAATATGCCAATCCGATCGTCAGCGGCGGTAACCAGACCGGCGAGGGCTGGTTCTTAACCGGTGAGATGCTTGAGCTGATCCATTCCGGCGTGCCAAACATCGTATGTACCCAGCCGTTTGGATGTCTTCCAAACCACGTTGTTGGTAAAGGTGTTATCAAAGAGCTGCGCCGTCAGTATCCGGAGTCCAACGTTGTGGCTGTCGACTACGATCCGGGTGCCAGCGAGGTAAACCAGCTGAACCGAATCAAGCTGATGCTTTCTACTGCTGTAAAGAACATGAAATAAAATAACGATCAATAAGATACTGCCGAAGCAGATACGTCAAATCTACGATCTGTTTCGGCAGTATTTTTATACAAAAATTTATGTAGAGAAAAACAGCGCAGGAATCAAAGCCTGCGCTGTTATCATTTGTAGTTACTTCTGATATTTATTTTTTAAAATAGTCTGCATCAAAGACCGTCTTGCTCGGATAGGAAACCGCCTCCGTCTTCTCTTTGACGATAACCCCGGCTTCCTCCTTCTGCTTCTCGATATCCCGCAGGGTATCCAGATTCAAAGCAGTTTTCTGCGCGAATCCGCCCTCTTCTTCGCTGCTTTGAGTTGATCTGTTTCCCACTGCCTGTTCTGTCTGCTCTGCGGATACATTCTCCTTTACCGCATTCATGGATTCTGTCTGCATACGCTTTACAAGCATTCCGCTTCGTTCCATGCGGCGGTATACCACATAGATTCCCACTGCCAGAACAATCGTTACGGCAAGACCACCCTCCAGACCAAAGTCACCGCCGTTCATAAACGACCAGCCATCGGCAAAAGAGCTGTCAAACACAGAGCTTGCCTTTGCTGTACCGCTGACCGATATGCCGAAGATATTGCCCTGCAGGAAATTCCATCCGCTGTGCAGTGCAGCAACCATCCAGATACTGCCGCTTTCCACAAACAGAAGACCAAACAGCAGTCCACACAAAAAGAGATTGATATACGCCAGCACCGTGACATGCTCATTGCTCATATGCATCGCCATAAATACACCACTGCTTAGGATCACGGAATACCACACGGAATTACGGCGCGACAAAGATACCAGCAGATATCCCCGGCAGATCACTTCCTCCGCCAGTCCCTGAATCATCTAACCGATCAGATAAAAAACGACGTATCCCGGAACAAGCTGTGCAGAGACACCTTCAAAATGACAGGCTCCCGTCAATATACAGATCAGATAGGCTCCGCCGATCAAAACCGCACTCCAGCCAATCCCCTTCGCATAGAACGAAGACATGTTCCGTTTTGTAAATCCCATCGACGACAATGGTCTTTTCTCAATAAACTTACAGTAGCCTGTATATAATACGATCAAAAATATCTCCGCAAACAGCATATAAACCGTCACCCATTGCGACCTGTTCTGAAGAAGACTGTTATATTGTTCAATACCTGCACTGATAGGATGTATGAGTCCATATACGAGAAGCCCTGGCACCAGTGCCATGGCTTCTACGAATATCGATATTACATAGAGAACAATAAAAATGATCATCTCTCCCAATATACTGTGGGATTTTGTCTTCTCGGCTTCCTTCATAAAAGCCGGTTTCTTAATTTCTCTCATATGTTATTTTAATTCCTTTAAGAATGTCTCGATACGATCCAATCCCTTTTCAATCTGCTCCAGTGAGATTGCATAGGACAGACGGATATGATCCGCAAATCCGAAATCCGCACATGGAACTACCGCTACATTGTATTCCTCAATAAGGATCTCTGCCATCTTGGAAGTATCCTCAATCTTCTGCCCCTTATAATCCTTACCGAGTACATCACTCACGTCAACAAATACATAGAATGCACCCATTGGCTCGATCGTGCTTACATGAGGCATCTCACAGATTCTCTTGTACATATACTGACGGCGCTTATCAAACTCTGCATGCATGGTTGCCACAGAATCCTGAGGACCGTTGAGTGCCTCAACAGCGGCTTTCTGTGCAATAGAGTTTGGATTGGAGGTCTGATGAGACTGAACGCTGCTCATCATCTTTGCAATCTCCTTGGAAGATCCTGTGTAACCGATTCTCCAGCCAGTCATTGCATAGCTCTTTGCAAGACCGCTGCAGGTGATGGTTCTGTCATAGATTTCCTTGCCAAAGGAAGCAATACTGATATGCTTCTGATCTCCGTAAACAAGATTTTCATACATCTCATCTGCGACAACATAAATGTCACTCTCTACAACCACGTCAGCGATCGCACGAAGCTCCTGCTCAGTGTAAAGCATACCGGTCGGGTTGTTTGGTGTGTTAAGTACAACAGCCTTTGTCTTGTCTGTAATTGCCTTCTTCAGATCCTCTGCCTGAAGCTTGTAGCTCTGCTCCTTTGTGGTCTTAACAATCACCGGTACACCGCCCGCAAGCTTAACAATCTCCGGATAGCTGAGCCAGAATGGTGCTGGGATGATCACCTCATCACCCGGATTAATCAGTGCTGTGAAAATATTGGTCAGAGAATGCTTTCCTCCATTGCTGATCACAATCTGATCCGGTGCATAATCAAGTCCATTGAAGGACTTAAACTTCTTAGAAACAGCTTCCTTTAACTCATTGGTTCCGGAAGCCGGTGTATATTTTGTAAATCCATCATGAATTGCCTGAATTGCAGCATCGCAGATATTCTCCGGTGTGTTAAAATCCGGTTCACCTGCGCCAAAACCGACAACATCCTTTCCCTGCGCACGCAGTTCCTTTGCCTTTGCAGTGATCGCCAGTGTAGAAGATGGCTTCACCGCTGCTGCTTTTCTGGATAATTCTAATGACATAATAATTGCCCCTTTCCTTGGTATAACTTGGTAAAATATGAAAATCTCCTCTCAAATTTATACCACAAACTCTGGATTGCGTCAATGTATAATTGTATACAATTTACTGACCCACACTGATATTTGCTCCCTTATTATCTTCTTTTCCAAGAGCACTGCCGAATATAAACTTCTGCATCGCTTTCACATTCTTGTCCAGAGGATCCGGCAGGATCACCGACATGCTGCGGACACGGGTAATCTTGTAAGCCCCTTCCACTGGAACATTGAGTGTTTCCAGCTTTGAATTTCTGCTGCGGACTTCCACACCCTGATACAGATAATTGACAAGATCTGCCTTGTCAATATTTGTCTTGACGAGCGGCATCAGCTTTGGCACCATCGCGATCAACTCCAATGCCGATTTGTCCATGAGCTTTTTGTAAATGGCAGACATCACGGTACGATGACGCAGTGTTCTTGCGAAATCACCATATTGTCCGTCCTTCTGTACATAACGGATCCTGGCATAACCAAGTGCCTGATTACCATTCATGTGATTGACTCCGACATGAAGTGTCCTGTTCGATTTCTCAGAGATATAGTTGGTCTTATTAAGATATTCCACCTCATCCTCTGCCAGCTTGATATCAACGCCCCCAAGAGCCTCGATCACCTGCTGGAACGAATCAAAGTTTACCAGCACATATCCATCCACATCAACGCCAAAATTCTTATGAATCGTCTTGATCAAAGTCTTCATGCCACCATTATGATATGCCGCATTGATCTTATTGTCCGAAAAGCCCGGTATCTGCACATAGGTATCACGCATGATCGAGGTCAGACGAAGTGCTCCGTCCTTCCTGTTAACGGTTGCGATCATAATGCTGTCGGTTCTTCCCCGACCGCCTCCGATCGCCTCCTCGCCGCACACAAGGATATTGATCACATCCTTAGACTGCATTACACTGTCTGCACTGTCGAGATGAATCTTATCCGGATCGATCGCTTTCAGGTTTTCAATTCCAGTATCCTCATCAAAATACTCTTCCTGTGCTTTCTCGTTATCATGGTCCTTTACATAAATCTTTCCATAATTGTAGCTAAATACACCGTAAGCAATACCTAAGATCGCCAGCAGTGCAATGACAACTCCTATCACGATCTTGCTCCAGACAGGCAGCTTTTTCTTTGGCATATCTGCTGTAAGCTCTTCTAACTCTTTATTGTCCTTTTCCTTCATATGAATCTCCATTTCGGTTCATTTTATATGTTTCCGGCAATATACAACAGGACAGAGCCTGCGCCCTGTCCCCGCAAAATCATATATCTGCAACGCTTCAGCAAAAGGTTCTAGTTCTTGAAACTGTGGATCGGTGCCGGAATACGCCCGCCACGGTTAATAAATGCACTGCAGTCAAAGGAATTGACCGGCATAACCGGTGCATAACCTAACAATCCGCCAAACTCTACGGTATCGCCTACCTTTTTGCCGATCACTGGGATCAAACGGACTGCTGTCGTCTTCTGATTAACCATACCGATCGCCATCTCATCTGCAATGATACCGGAAATCGTTGTCGCCTTTGTATCACCCGGAATTGCGATCATATCAAGACCTACCGAGCATACACAGGTCATAGCCTCTAACTTCTCCAGCGTGAGTGCCCCGTCTACAACGGCATTGATCATACCCTGATCCTCACTGACCGGAATAAATGCGCCACTCAAGCCACCGACATAAGAGGAAGCCATAACGCCGCCCTTCTTCACCTGATCGTTTAACAGGGCAAGTGCAGCTGTTGTGCCGGGTGCACCGGCTCTCTCAAGACCCATCTCCTCGAAAATATCTGCGATACTATCTCCGATCGCCGGCGTCGGTGCCAGAGAAAGATCGATAATACCAAATGGAATATTCAGCCTTCTGGATGCTTCTCTTGCCACAAGCTGACCAACACGGGTAATCTTAAATGCTGTCTTTTTCACAGTCTCACAAAGAGAACCAAAGTCTGTGCCATGCTCGGCCTCCAGAGCCTTTCTCATAACACCCGGTCCGCTGACACCGACATTGATAATGGCATCTGCCTCTGTCACACCATGGAACGCCCCCGCCATGAACGGATTATCGTCCGGTGCATTACAAAATACAACCAGCTTGGCACAACCGATGCTGTCGTTCTCCTTCGTATATTCTGCCGCCTGCAGGATGATCTCACCCATCAGCTTAACAGCATCCATGTTAAGTCCTGTCTTTGTTGATCCAAGATTTACGGAACTGCAGACAAAATCTGTCTCTGCCAGAGCCTGTGGGATCGAACGGATCAAAAGCTCATCCGCCTCTGTCATTCCCTTGGAGACAAGTGCGCTGTATCCACCGATAAAATTAATACCTAATGTCTTGGCAGCGCGGTCCAGCGTCTTTGCGATCGTCACAAAGTCCTCCGGCGTCTTGCAGGCTGCACCACCGACCAGTGCGATCGGAGTCACGGAAATTCTCTTGTTAACGATCGGGATTCCATACTCCCTCTCAATTGCCTGTCCGGTCGGAACAAGCTCCTTTGCCACTGTTGTGATACGATTATAGATCTTCTCATTTAAGGCATCCAGATCGCTGTCAATACATTCCAGAAGGCTGATTCCGATCGTAATAGTACGCACATCGAGATTTTCCTTCTCAATCATATTATTGGTCTCTAATACTTCATTTATGTTTATCATTTTGAATGATTCCTCCGTAACTTAAATTCTGTGCATCTGATCAAATATATCCTCACGCTGTGCATGAATGATACAGCCAAGCTCCGTACCGATCTTCTCAAGATCTTCCGCAAATGTATCGAAATTGATGCTGCATGCTGCGGTATCTACAATCATCATCATGTTAAAGAAACCATCAACGATCGTCTGTGAAATGTCAAGGATATTTACCTGATTGTCTGCAAGATATGTACATACTCTCGCAATAATTCCAACGCTGTCTTTTCCAACTACAGTAATTACTATCTTTCTCATGATTCCCTCATTTCTGCCTGCGGCTCACGCTGCTAACGGCTGATTTATTTTCTTATATTCCGCATATATTCCACGGAATGATAATTCGTTTTGTGCTGCTTATTATAAGGCGGATTCCAACAGATCAAGCGATAGCTGTCCGGACTCCATATCCTGTCCGCTGCCGGTCAAAACAAGCTTAGACGGCTTGTCCCTTCGTGCAACCGAAAGATCAAACGGCAGGGAGTTCATCCCCAGCTCCTCCCATAAACGGCATTTGACTGTCTCGTAGGCAAGCTCCGGATAATTGTTCTCCTTGGATAAATGTGCCAGAAATATATGCTTCAAATTATCGTGAAGAAGACGACACAACAGCCGTCCGGAATCTTCATTGGATAAATGACCGCGTTCTCCAAGGATACGACATTTCAACGAGTAAGGATACGGTCCTGCCTCCAGCATACTGATATCGTGATTGGCTTCCAGCATGATCACCTCACAGCCCTCCAGATGGGACACTGTATAATCATCATAAACACCAAGATCCGTCGCCATTCCCACTTTGTGACCGGATGCCTCCACGGTATAACAGACCGGATCTGCCGCATCGTGCGACATATGAAACGGCATTACCTCAAGACTGCCGATCTTGACCGGGCGATCCGCATAGACCTGATACAGATGCTCCATCGTAACAAGCCCCTTGCTGTCCTTCTGGCGGATTCCATTAAGCGTCCCTGCCGTGCCGTAAACCGGCACATGAAAATACTTTGTCATCATCGGGATTCCCTGAATGTGGTCTGTATGCTCATGTGTCACTAAGATCGCGTCAAGACTTTCCGGTGCAACATGGATTGAACGCAGCCCGTCCACAATCCGCTTCCGGCTGACTCCCGCGTCGATCAGAATCCTGGAATCTCCATCTCCTATATAAATGCAATTGCCGCTGCTGCCACTGGCAATACTACATATCTGCATGCTCCTGTAACTTCCTTTCTATACCCAGTATATCTGAATCTCATCGCCCTCATGTACCGGTGCGGTGAAATCCGAAGAAACTCCATTGATCAGCGTTTCCAGACGGGTTCCTCCCGCCACGGACAGATCAAACGGATAAAAATCAAGTATATCCACCAGAATATATGATTTCTTATTGCGCAGGATCACCGTCTCGCCATTGACCGTAACCGGCATGTCAAAAGCATTCTCCCCGGCATCGCCTGCAGGGGTTGCAGACTGTGTTGCAGCTTCCGCGGTCACATTTCCGACTTCCGGTGCTATGTCAGCTTTGCTCTCCTGCGGCTGTGCCGGCAGACTCTGCTCACCCTCAACAGCTTCCTTCGTCTCTCCGTTTAAAACAGCCTCGGGAACCTGCCCCTCGCCGTACTCCTCCATCAGCTTCTGATAGTTCGGCTCTTCCTTCCGTATCTCACAGGCGATTGAAAAATTGTCATATACCTTTGTATCCATTCCGGCAATGGCATTATTGACATAAACTCTGCCCCTGCAGACAATATCCATAAACTCCAGAACCTGCTCCAGCGTATAATATTCCAATATCTCGATCCGATCCCCCTCCTGTATTTCATAATACCGGGACACAAGCTGTCCGTTGACCGTCACAAAACGCGGACAGGTGATCGTCTTATTATTGAAACGGAAACGGATGTCCGAATGATACTCCGGAATATCCCCAACTGACATCACCGCATCCTTTCCTGCTGTGGATGCAACGATCTCGATCCGGTCATTCTGCGACAGACCCTCGCTCAGTGCGCTTTCCCTGCCATTTAACCGAATCACCGCAGAATCTCCCGGTTCTCCGCGCCGCATGCGCGCCTCACCGTTCACGGTGTAATTCAGTGTCTTTCCTCTCTTCGGGAACAGATCCTCATTCGGATAACCGCACTGTATTGCCGCATCCACCACGGTCAGCTTGCTGTTGTCATAAAGCTTGATCCGTTCCTCATTGATTGTCACGAATATGAAGTTGTTTTTCTGTTCGTAATAATTAAGACAGATTCCAACCGGTGTCACCAGAAGCGAGTCCTTCTTGATATTCTTCTGTAAAAAGGTGATCTGTCCCATCACTTCAGAGCCTCGCAGTGCCACACGCTCCTCCGGCAGATCAAGTGCCTGTGCAAGCGTCTCCTCAAAGCCACGGATCTTGCCGCCTCCTCCGACGACAAACACCGCACTGACGGACTTGCCGCCATTGAGTTCCTTGATCCGGTCTGCAACCTTCTCTGTGATCTCCCTCACCACAGGCTCCGTTACCTCCGTAATCTCCTCCGAGGGTATCTTATGAGAAAGTCCCATAATATCGTGTACTGTCACCTGCTTACGGCTGGTACTCTGGCATTTCATCTTCTCTGCCTCCGCAAAATCCAGCAGATAATGTCTTGCTAACGTCTCTGTGATCTCATCACCGGCTGCCGGAATCATGCCGTAAGCGATAATACTTCCATCGTTGGTGATCGAGATATCGGACGTTCCGGCGCCCACATCCACCAACGCAATATTTAATAAACGAAATCTCTCCGGGATCGCCACATTCATGGCGGCAATCGGCTCCAGTGTCAGATTTGCCACATAAAGACCTGCCTTTTCCACCGCTGCATAAAGTCCATCAACAACCTCATCCGGCAGGAAAGTGGCGATCAGCTCCGTCCGGATCGAATTGGCCTTATGACCTTCCAGATTCGTAATCGGATAATCATTCTGATAATAACGGATCACCGAATAGCCGACACAGTAGAACTTCATATCATCCGTCTGCTGTTCCTTGCGAAGCAGTTCATACGCCTTCTCCACACCAAGCATGTCCAGAGAATAAATATGCTCATTCGTAATGACTGTCTCATAATTAAAGTCCACCGTTGCAGATGCAACAACTGTCTTCAAAACACGACCGGCCGCAGCAATACACACATCGGAAAGCTTCCTTCCTGTGAGCTTCTCAAGCCTGCGCTTCACAACAAGAATTGTATCTGCAACCGCCTGTATATCATGGATCTGTCCATCAAGCATCGCTCTCGTCTCGTGTTCCACAGACTCCTGCGCAACCACAACAAAACCACCGTCCGGTGTGCGATAGCCGACCGTTCCCACGATGCTTCTGGTACCAATGTCAAGACCGAACACAAGTGGTTCCGTCAACTTCTTAACAATGGCTGCAATATTCACACCTGTTGCGGCTCTTTTCCTGCCTTTGGCGGGCGAAGCAGTTTTCTTTGCCCGCGCCGTCTTCTTCTCTGCCTCTGCCATGGACTTCTCCTTTCCAAACATTCTTCTTGCTATTGTATCACAAAATAAATATGATGGTCAACAAAATAGAGGAGCCACTGTAATAATACAACGGCTCCCCATATATAATAGAGAAAAGAGTAAGCAAAATCAAATCTGCGTTACATGTTATTCCTATCTGCCATTATTTGATTGTAATCTTGAAAGTTACAGAGATGCTCTTCTTGAACTTGAACTTCTTGCCGTAGCTTGCAGCATAACCTGCAGTCTTATCTCCGTTCTGCTTGTTACCTACTCTGTTGTAGATAGAAATACGATACTTGTTAGGATCTTCCTTCTTCTCAAGCTGACCAGCTGCAACTGCCTTCATACCGGAAACAGTCTTACCATCGCACTTTACGGAAACGCCGGAAATTTTAATCTTCTTAGCACTGTGATCCTTTAAGATATTCTTGATATCAATATAGAATACCTGTGCCGGCTGATTCTTGGATTTCTTGTTCTTGAGAGTTACTGTGTATGTAGCAGTACCTTTCTTATTCTTTACAGAAACTGCAGTCTTGTTGGTATCCTTAGAAGAATCATTACCACCATCCCAGTTCCATTTGGTATCTGCATAACCCATAACTGCCTTATAGCTGCTAGCTGCACTAGCCTTAGTTCCTGTGTAAGCAACGCCTGAAACAGCTACTGTTGCAGCCAATGCTACTGATAATACTCTCTTAATTGACTTTCTCATTGTATCGTCCTCCTATGATTTATGATTTTTCACGGTGTTCGCTCAAATGCATCAACAAATGTATCAAAGTTGCACACCTCATTTATATAAACATTGTATCGCTTATGTTATATTTTGTCAACTTTTTCTCGTTATTTTTTATATATTTGTACAATTTGCCACAGATAAATAACTTTTATCTGTGGCAAATTGCTTACGCATTATCCGAAATAACCCTGTGACTTCTCGCCGCTTTCCTTCGCCTGACCATAGGTCTTGTAATGCTCGATCACCTCTGCCATCTGCTCATCAGACAATACATTCGGTGTAGAGATTGCCATTGCACGCCACTCAACCTGCGCACACCACTCACATGTCATGGCTACCGCAAATGCCTTTTCCAGTGAATCACCATAGGCAACCATACCATGATTTGCCATGAGAAGTGCCTTGCTGTCTGTATGACGCAGGCATTCGCGCACGGCGTTGGCAAGCTCCGGTGTACCATAGGTGAAATATGGAACGGTCGGAACCGTTGCCACACCGGTATCAGCGATCGCATAGTGTGTTGCCTTCAGATCAACACCGGCACAGGCAAGTGTCGTGCAGTACATTGAATGCGCATGTACAACGGCGCGTGCCTCCGGCTTCTCCAGATAAAATGCTGCATGAAGTCCGTTCTCGCTGGAAGGCTTGCGCTTTCCGTCTACAATATTGCCCTGCAAATCCATAACTACCACATCCTCTGCCGTTGTCTGTGCATACGGGATACCGGATGGGCTGATTGCCATATATCCTGTCTCCGGATCATACATACTGATATTGCCTGCTGTTCCGATCGTCAGACCGGATGAAATAAGCTGATTACCATAATCTACGATTTTCTGTCTGATTTCTTCTAATAACATAATACCTCTGTCCTTTTCTAAATAATTTATCAGTCATACACTGCTTTTCTATTTTATCATAATGAAATTCTTTTCTCTACCCTGTTCAGGTTGAAATTATTGCGGTAATTTGTGAGATACTCCCTCTGTCAATACTTCACCTTCTTCACAGGACTCCATTTGCCATATATCTTTTTCCCGCTAATCTGTGTATACGCACGAACACGGATATAGTAAGTCTTTTTTTTCTGCAGTTTCTTTAATGTTGTATAAGACTGTGTCGAAACATTTTTATTTACGGTTTTTAATTTCTTTTTGAAATTTTTACTTTGTGCATACTGAAGCTGATATCCTTTTGCTGCCGTCAGCTCTGTCCAGCATACATACAGCTTGTTTCCGGAAAGCTTGCCTGTTTTGGGTTTCATTAACTTCAGCTTGGCAGCTGCATCTGTTTTCCGTGATGGACTCGCAGATGATGTTGCTTTCGAGCTATTCGCCGGTGCTTTGGTTGGTTTCGGCGTCTGACTTGGTTTTGCCGTAGCTGTTGCAGACGGCGTATCCTTCCGGTTGCCGTTCGGATCTGCTGCCGGCGTCTGACTTGGTTTTGCTGTCCCCCACCAGTCCGGCACATCCCATGTATTGTCTTCTTCTGCCGGTAGAATAGTAAAGGCCGCTTTATTCCATCCGGTAAACACTCCTTTTCCCATGACAACAGCATAAGCGGTGCCCTGTGTATAATTATCTTCATAGGAAACCGTATAATCCCTGTCCTGTGTCAGTTTCTCTCCCTTATAGTAAACTTCAACATCCGGTCTGTAGGAATGTGTATGGCTGCTGTCTTCTATCGCTGTATATGTATCCTGAGACAGCTTCATCGTTGTCGTAGATAACTGGATATATCCCGGTCCCTCAAAGCAGATATCATCGAGTCTGGCAGGATCCACATCGTAGAATACCGGAGAACTGTCATTGGTCATGAACCAGACGATATGTCCTTTTGAGGTCAGGATCGGTTTGCAGTCGGTCTGGCGGGCACATATTCTGTATATTTTTCCATCGAGTGTGCCATCATTTTTGATCTTGGCGATCCTCGTAAGGATGTTATAATCTCCGTCCTCCTGATCCTGGTATCCCTCTTCCCACAGAACATACATGCCGTCACCTGTAACAACGGTATGTGGAGTGTAGACAATGATCTTATCATCATCTGTATAATTGGTAAGCCATATTGTTTTCGTGTCGAAGGTATCTTTGTCGGTCACGTCAACAAAAACATTTCTCCACTTAACCATATTTAACATCAGATCGGTCGTATCCGGATCGATCGAATTTCCGGCAGTGATCAATGTATTGCCGACCAGATCAAAACTGCCGATTGAAACGCCTGTATAAACCTGCCCAGTGCCACAAATAGGAAAGATCTCCCTTCGATCCTCTATATGATACATGTCAATGCCTTCATAATATTTCTTCTGTTTGGAAAGAGTGACCGCCCGTGGGGAGGAATCTCCCTGATCCAGCCGGTAGATGTAATTATCGTCCGCCTGGATAAACTGATTCCAGGAATGACTGACATATCCTGTCTTTTCATTGCTCACGGCAGACATATCAGCTACCTTTGTCATGGTTGCCTCATCAATCTCAAGTGTCATATTCGCCTGGTGGTGTGGGCTCTCCAAAAGTGTACCTTCATCATACATGGTATGAGCTGCATGAATATACAGAATGCCGTCACTTTCCAGCATACTTACACTGCCGGATGTGAAAGCAGAATATGTGTTTATCGCGGAAATACTGCAGCGTCCGAGAATATTCCAATCGTCATCATACTTTACAACCCGCACGACTTCTTTTTCATCGGACTGTTTGGAGTTCACCTGCTTATATACAATGTAACGGGCATCCTTTCCCTTAAAATATCCTCTGGCTGTCCAAATACCTTTGGTGAGCTGTCTGGAGGATACGAAGTTAAAATCAGCATCGTAGGTTTCCAGAAATACGCCTTCATCATCAAAGAAAGAGATGCGAAGAAACGTTCCGTCTTCATTTTCCTCAAGAAAGTCATTACTTGGCTGTGCGTGCCATCCCTGTCCCCATGCCTCTTTGCTGTAGTCGTTGCTCGACATGGTCTGGGATTTCTTTCCGCCTGTCGAACGATGGATATACGAGTCATCCGGCTTCCTTCCGTAATCGACCGTCGTATCCACATCCGTTTGTGTCGTCGTATCCGCAGCGGTGCAGACAGACGGATAGCCGGTCACAACCACAGCGAGAACCAATAATGTGCTTAATAATTTTTTGATTTTTCTCATTCTATTCCTCCATTTCCTCATCGTAAGGGAGAACCAGCCTTTTGCCCCCCTCCGTGATCTCATAATATTTATCTTCGTCCGTATCAACCATCAAAATCGGAATGCAACTGCTCTCAAAAACAGTTCCATCAATATAATAATGACTTTCTCCGTCATAATAGATACCGTGAAAGCCCGGATCTCCGGCGATTTCTGTCGTCCCGACATGACCAGCCACAACCTTCATGTCTATGCCCTCGATCCTGCCGGTTGACGCGGGATATTTCCAGACAAGTATGTCGTCACTCGTTCCCCACTCCCAGAGATCTCCCGCTTCCTCATCAATGCCGGCGTGAACAAAGATTGTATTTCCTTCTGTATAATATCTCGGAAGATTCTCTATCCAATAAATGTATTTCTCGTCGCCCTCATCGTCCTCTTCCTCCAGAGTTCTTGTCATCTGGTTGATCGTTGCGATTCCGGACAGCACATGCTCCTCATGATTTCCCATCAGAGCAATTACCTTCTCCGTTCCATACTGATCCTGCAGTCTCATGATCTTATCCAGAACTCCATAGCTGTCCGCTCCGCCATGAATATAATCGCCAAGCAGACACAGCTTTGTGTCCGGTTCCTTCAGATAATCTTCGACCAACGACAAAGCCTCTTCAAATTCCGGCAGACATCCGTGAATGTCGCTCATACAATATATTTTCATATCTTCCTCTTTTCTGTCAGATTCAAAAGCTCGTACCTCTTGTTCTATCCCCCTGCTGTTACCGGGATAATCATTTTCCTGCTGTGACAAAACCAGAGGCAATACACCACCGATCCATTATCTCCCAAAAGCACCTCACCACATTTATATTATAACTTACTCATTTCTTATATACAATCAGTTTTCACACCGGCTAGCCAATGTATTTTATCAAATACATTTTTTACTTAGCATTCTTTTCTTACTTTTCGTGAAGTGAAGGAATCTTCCTATTACTTTTTTGCTAAGACTTCCCATACCTCAATTGATGTGTGCCCATAATATTTCTTAAATTTGCGAACCATACTATTGCCATATATAAAATAATATGGTAACCTGTTTCAGCAATAATCGGAGAGTAGAAACAAGAAAAGAGGTAAATGATTATGAAGAAGAAATTAATCACAATTGTACTTGGTGTAATGCTTTGTATGAGCATATTAGGAGGCTGTGGACAGAAAGAGACAAAGCAAAATAATACTGCAACCAGTAACAGCGGGGATCAAAATAAGGAAACAACCGAAGAAAAAGAATTGGTTGGAACCATTGATGAGATAAAAGATTTTATGTTTATCATTACAGACGACGATGACACACCATATAGTTTTACTTTCGACAAAAAACCGAAGGGATTGGAAAATATCAGTAACGGAGATACTGTAACCGTAAAATATACAGGTACAATTTCAGAGGTAGATCCGTTCGATGGCGAGGTGATATCTGTTGAAAAGACAAAATAATACCACTTTATCCGCTAAAATATGTGCTGTCATTTTGCTTTCATCTATGGTGCTGAGTGCCTGTGCGGATACTCAGATGACGCAGGAACAGAAAATACCTGCGGATACTCAGACAGCGCAGGAGCAAAAGATACCTGCTGCAACTTATGTGGGAGGGGATAATACTTCTGCCGAGGTCTGCAAAGCGTTAAAGGATGCGGGAGCTTCGCATGTAGATGTATTTCAGGACTGGGTGACTGATTTTGCAGATTCCGCCGGAAAAAATGCAAAATTGGAAGACAATTGGTCAGATCCCCGGAAACTGAAAGCAGATACAGGTAAATGTATGGATGGTTGGGAACAAAATCATGACTATTCGGATACCGACTGCAGAATGACCGCATTTCTTCTGTTAGACGGGATGCTGACGGCTGAATCAACAGAAAAAAAGTATAAGGGTACTTATTTAATGTTTGATACAGATGCGATAGATAATGTAGACAGATACGAAATCATAAAAAAGAAAAAGGATATGTTTACTACCCTCTATGGCGAAAAAAAAGTAACAGACAACAAACATCCTGAAACTACATTTTCTAACAATTGGAAGGATCACGGATTTCATATAGACAGCGACAGAATATCTCTTCTCAGCATTGTAATATCCGATCCTGATTCTGATGTCGTTTTTGTAGGTCATACAGGAATACTGATAAAGTATAGCGACTACTATTTATTTGTAGAAAAAATTGCCTTTGAACAGCCATATCAGGCAACAAAAGTTCGTACGATAGATGAATTGCTTCATATTTTATCATTGCGACCGGAATATTTCGGAGACGAGGAGGAAGCCGGACCATTTGTTTATGCTAACGGTAAATATCTCCAAACATTAAAGAAAAGTAATTAACAGCTTATAAAAAAGGATAGGGAATCAACGATAACTATGAAAAAATAATTCTTTCCCTGAATACAGGAATGGATACTTCCTATGATGGCATTAAATCCGTCAACTTGATCGACTGGTTGATTTCAGAATAAAAGTCCAAGAAAAGCATCTCCTCTGAGGTGCTTTTCCTGGCTTAAGCCGTACCTCTCTTAATCTATTTGTACAATAGTTTATATAACCGAGTGATGGGCTAGAAAAAATGAGGTCAGTCTGATAAGGATTTTTGAGGACACCCTGAAACTATGCGCTTACGATTCTTTACACTAACCTCTCTATATTTCGCACTTGCACCATTCCTTGACATTATAGTAATGTTCAAAAAAAGCTCTCTGTGCAATGCACAGGAGCTTTTTATATGTAGACCTCTATTTATTTGTGCTGTCTGCATCAATTACAGACTGAATCTGCTTCATAAGGGCATCATAGTTGTCCTTGTTATCAATTCCGCCGAGCATTGGTTCGCCTACAATATTGCCATTTCTGTCAACAAGTATAGTTGTTGGAAAGGCCATGATTTCTGAGGCATATTTACCGGCAGCACTAGAGGAGTCAATTGACAGATTACGATATTTGACACCCTGGCTTTCAAGAACAGAGGCAGCCTCTTTGATAGCTGTTTTATTGCCATCGAAGGTCTCAGTGTTGATGCCAACAACTTCTCCGCCCATTGATTTGATAGCATCATTTAATTCGTTAAGCTTGGATAATTCAGCGACACATGGTTTGCAGCCGGTAAACCAGAAATTGACGACTGTTACTGCATTACCGGAAAACAGGCTGTCATCAACCTTATTGCCATCAAAATCCTCACCGGAAAAATCACTGAATACAGATGAGGCTTTAGAGCTGTCCTTCTTGTTATCGTCTGATGATGTATTTTTGTTTTCAAGCTCTGCTATCTGTTCCTCGATTTTTCGTATGGTTTCAATATCCTCATTAAGTGTTTTAAGCTCATCGTCTGTGAATGAATTCTTGTTTGATTCTACGGTACCGGCAAGATAATCAGCATAATTTCCGTTTGGATTGGCGGCACTTTTGTTCATCATGCCAAATGCCTTGTTCCACACATCAGCGTGATCTGCAAAAAGCTGATTTTCCTGCTGATATAAATCATCAAGCCTGGAATCTGATTTGCCGGATGCTTCTGAGCCGGCTTCAGTCTGAGTGTTCTTAGAATCTGTTGTGGAAGCTTGCTTTACGCCACATGCTGTAAGTGATAATGCTATGCAGAGTGTAAAAATAGAAATAAATGATAATTTGTTTTTCATGAGTAATTTCTCCTTTAAAATAATAGTAAAATGTTTAATAGTTATCTGTTGTCATTTTATTGACATGATTTTCCCATAAACCGGTAGCAGATGGCGTCCTTCGGACAGGCCTTTATGCAGGCACCGCAGCGTATGCACTCGGGGTGATCCGGTGTCTTACACACATCCACATCCATCTTACATGCCTTTGAGCATTGACCGCATCCGACACATTTGCTGCTATCAACGGTGATTTTGAGCAGGCTGACCTTATTAAATAATGAGTAGATTGCTCCAAGCGGACAAATCCATTTACAGAAGGGCCTGTAAAATAAGATACTTAGTACAATCACTGCAATTAAAATCATACACTTGAAAGAAAAAAGCTTTCCCAGCGCAGAACGGATAGCAGCATTTCCAATAGATAACGGTATAGCACCCTCTAAAACACCCTGAGGACAGATATATTTGCAGAAGAACGGGTCTCCCATTCCTATAGAGTTCGTTACAAGCATCGGAAGAAGTATAACGAAAACAATAAGAATGACATATTTTAGGTACCTAAGAGGCTTTAGTTTGGCTGTGGATAATTTCTTTCCGGGGATTTTATGAAGTAAATCCTGAAACCATCCAAATGGGCACAAAAAACCACATATAAATCTGCCGAGAGTTACACCGAGTAAAATAAAAAATCCGGTTATGTAGTATGAAAACTTAAATTTTGATGATCCGACAACTGCCTGAAATGCCCCTATTGGACAGGCTCCTGTCGCGGCAGGGCAGGAGTAGCAGTTTAATCCGGGTACGCATACTGTTTTTGCATTGCCCTGATATATTTTACCCTTAAATAAATTTGGAATATGAATATTGGTCAGCAGCGTTGCTGCGGCCTGTATCCAGCCACGTATTTTTGCCAGTTTTCTTGATAGTAATTTCTTTTCCTTATCCAATTCCGACACACTCCAGACATAGTTTTATTGCTTTACCAAGCACTGTAGCCGCCTCACCTCTGACTGCACCATAGCTTATCATGGATACACCAAGGATAAGCAGAATGATTTGACATGTTTTTTGGTATTTCAACATAATGTTGCTCCTTTTTGTTGTATTGTTGACCAGCTGACTTTGGTATTATACAATATAGGTTGTAAAATTATTGTTAAGAAGCAGGAGAACATTTTGAGATTATTAATTGTTGAGGATGAGAAACAAATATGTGATATGGTTGCAAAGAGTCTGTATGCTGCCGGTTATGAGGTGGATACCTGTTATGATGGGAAAGAGGCTCTTGAATGTATACTGTCGGAGAATTATGATCTGATAGTTTTGGATTTGAATCTGCCGGGGATGGATGGCATGGAGCTTCTTAAGGAGCTTAGAAAATACAATGATGAAACTAAGGTTTTGATATTATCTGCAAGAGGTCAGATTGCTGATAAGGTAGAGGGACTGGATGCAGGAGCAAATGATTACATGGAAAAACCATTCCATCTGCAGGAGCTTGAGGCACGTATCAGAAGCCTGACAAGAAGGAAATTTGTACAGAATGATATATGTCTTAAATGCGGAGAAATAAAGTTTGATACGATTAAACGCGAGGCATATGCAAAGGAAGAGCCGGTTCCACTGACAAGAAAAGAGAATGGTATTTTGGAATATTTACTTATCAATATAGGCAGACCGGTGAGTCAGGAGGAGCTGATAGAACATGTGTGGGATGCCACGGCAGACAGCTTTAGCGGAGCAATCAGGGTACATATGTCTTCACTTAGAAAAAAGCTTAAGGCGAAGCTGGGATATGATCCCATTCAGAACAAGGTAGGTGAAGGCTATAAAATACGGGAGGAGTCTGACAGATGAAAAGAATGTCGCTACAGTGGAGACTTACGTGCATTACTACATTGTGTATTGCTATTATATGTGGCTGCCTGACTATGTTTGTCTATAAAAATGGTGTGCATTACATCGATTCTCTGCAGGATGCGGTAGAGTCACAGGGGGATGAAAAAGGAAACAAATCAGATGAAATATATATCAGCATACCGGACGATAAGTGGGATGAGTTTGCGGATGAATTTTCGGTTCAGGTGTACAATAATAAGGCCGACTATAAAAGAAACAGTCTGATAATCACGGTTTTGCTGGCGCTTTTGGGAGGTGTCGTCACTTACTTTATAAGCGGGCATGCACTCAGATCAATCAGGGAGTTTTCAGATAAAATTGAAGAGGTACAGGCTCAGAATCTGTCTGATTCAAGAATAGAGGAAAACAATGTTAAGGAACTGAACCAGCTGGGTATTTCTTATAATAAGATGCTTGAGCGTCTGTCGGAAGCATTTGAGATACAGAGACAGTTTACTGCAAATGCAGCACATGAGCTGCGTACTCCATTAGCGTTAATGCAGGTACAGCTTGATTTATATAATTCTGCCTCTCACCCGGGAAATGATGCAGACACTTTGCAGACCATAAAAATGGTTACGGAACAAAATGATAAATTAAACAGGATGGTAAAGACTCTTCTTGACATGAGTGAGCTTCAGACGGTGGGAAGGGATGATAAAATTATATTGGATGCTATTGTTGAAGAGGTTTTGGCAGACCTTGAGCCTCTTGCCGTGGAAAAGAATATAAAGCTGATTGGAAAATGTGAGGATGCCACTATGATAGGCAGTGATATCCTTATTTACAGGCTTGTATACAATCTGGTTGAGAATGCCATCAAATATAATCATCCGCTCGGACAGGTTACAGTAACCGCATATCAGAGAAACAAGCATGTTTATCTGTCTGTAGAAGATACGGGAAGCGGAATACCAAAGGAGCTTAGGGAGAGAGTGTTCGAGCCATTCTTCCGTGTGGATAAATCCAGAAGCCGGGAGCTGGGTGGCGTAGGGCTAGGTCTTGCTTTTGTCCGTGAAATCGTTAGAGTACATGATGGCAGTATTTGTATCAAATCAGGCAAGACTGGGGGAACGATTTTCGAGGTGACTTTTGCACAGCATTCAATGTCGAAAAATAAGCAGTGATCTGTAATCTACTCACAGACCGCTGCTTATATTTTTGTTGAAACGATAACCTCCCCCCCATACCGTCTGTATGTAGATTGGCTTACTTGGATTATCCTCTATCTTCTCCCGAATATTCCGGATATGGCTCATGATGATGTTGTAATCGCCGGAATAGGATTCCTTCCAGACAATATCATAAATCTGCTCCTTGCTGAACACTCTGCCTGGATTCCTTGCTAATAAATGCAATATTTCAAATTCTGTAAACGTAATATTTACTTCTTTCTCACCACGATATACTAACCGTTTTGATGCATCTATTTCCATTCCTGCAAAGGCTAATTTTTCACACGCTATTTTTTCTTTTAACTGTGTTTTATTTTCAAAACTTTCCAATGCAGACATAACTGCATTTAATACTACTTCTTCATCTTCCTCAAGTGAAAGCAACAGTAACTTAGCTATAATCCTCACTCCCCAATCTATTGCTCAAAATATTCTTCAAGACATATTCCTCTTTCATAAATTTCTCGTGCCGCATCTACTCCTACATATCGATAATGCCATGGCTCATAGCTTGTCCCTGTAATCTCCTGTTTCCCTTGTGGGTACCGTAATATGAAACCATAATTATGTGCATTTGCGGCAAGCCACGTATATACCTCATCATTTGAGCTCTTTGATTTATCAGCATTAATATCAACTGCAATGCCTAATTGGTGTTCACTTGTTCCGGGCAAAGCTACCCATTCCTTAGCAGTTCTTTCTGCTCTTGACTGTGAATATCCTTCATTTATATAAGCTTTTATCTTATCATCTAATATTTTCTGCTGTTCTTCATAAGTTCGATAGCCTTCCCGAACAACCGGATATATTCCATCTTTCCTTGCTGCATCAAACATTTCTTGTAAATACGGATATATCCTGCTATCCACCTTTTGACCATTTGATAATTCTGTTAATTCCACTCTATAATCTTCCGGTATTTCATTCCAACGGTTTACTACAATTAAATACCACTCCTCCGAAACCGGAATACTATGTAAATTCTCTAATCTTGAAAGAAATTCGTGAAATAGATTACATAGTATCAAAAGCAAGTAAACTATGATAATTCCTCTCAACCATTTCCCTCGCAACTTATTTTTTTTATCTCTTTTCTTTGCCATATTGTTATTTATGCCTTCATCCTTCTTGACCAGCTCCTTATAGCGAATGGCATACATAGAATACCCATCAAGACAGGAATAGTAATAAGTAGATATGGTGACCAGATAAGCTTCCCAAAAATACGAAAAGTATTAGTTCTGAAAATATCTGTTGAACTTCCTACCAATGGTATTAAATCCAATGCTTTTTGCATCCCATAAGGAAGATATTCTGCAATCATCATTGGTCCATATACAACAGTCAGACTAAGCAGTAAGGTAAGTACATTATTTTTTACAGCCGCTGATATAAACATAACAATTCCGGCAAAACCTATTGCTCCAAGCAGTACAAAAGCATATTCATAAATTTCTGCCTGCAGCATATTCATAGGTGCAACAGCAATCAGCTTGATATTCTGAATCGGCATATCCCATCCGGCAGTTCCCATAAAAAACAACTGTGATATAACATTTGAAACAGCAAGTAATGCAAATAACTCCACTGTAAACGCTAAACCAGTAAGAATTTTGGCAAGAGCAATTTTCCCCCAACCATTTCGAGTCGTCAATACCAGTGTGCTTGTATTATCATGCCATTCGCCAGCAAATAAAGAGGATAAAACAATACCGAGAAACAAAGCCATCACAACTCCCAGATCCGCAACCATACTACCAAGAAGCGTTGACCAGCCTTCTACCCACTCATAATGAAATGGTTTTTCTACCTTTCCCTCTATCTGATGTAAATACTCTTTTTCAGCTCCTACCTGACCACTGACCTCCAAAAACTCATCAAGCACCTGCTGTCTTCTTTCATAGAAGCCTGTTAACTTATCCGGATCAACATAGCTTATCATCGTTTTATAATTACCGGTATCTCGAAGCTCCGGATACAATGTTCCAAGCCAACTATTAACTATCTGCCAGTCTGTCTTTTCCAGTTCTTCCTCCATACCGTCAGCTTCCATTTGCTGATAATCACTTACTATTTGCTGCAAGGTTTCATCCGTCAATTCTCCACCAAATGAAAGTGCATATCCCTGACTATCCTTTATTACTGTATATCCATCAAAATTATTGCCAAAAGCACTTGTATAGTCATCTGAACTGCCAAAACTGAACCATTGAAACGAAAGTATGCTTCCAAAAATTACATAATAAACAAAACACAACAACACACATATTTTAACAATTTTCTTTCGCCATAACTTTTTATGCTCTAACCAAAATAGTTCCATTCTATTTCACTCCTTCCTCTGTGGGAAAATAAAATAAATAAAGATCTTCCAATGTAGCTTCACAAGGCACCGCTCGCTCACTAGGCATATTGTCTGAAATAATACGCAATATAATTTCTTTTCCTTCGTGCCGTAAATTAGCAACCGTTGTTTTTGTCTGCCATTGTCTAGCTTCTTGTGGAGAAACAGAAAGCTCCCAAACCTTACCATTTGCCTTGTGAATCAACTCAGGAACCGTACCCTGCAATACAAATTTTCCTTTTTTCATCAATAGCACTTCATCTGCTATTGCTTCTATATCCGATACAATATGTGTGGAAAGAATTACAATTTTATCGCCTGCATACTCTGAGAGCAGATTACGAAAACGGACACGCTCTTTCGGATCAAGTCCTGCAGTCGGCTCATCCAAAATCAAAATTTTCGGATTATTAAGTAACGCCTGTGCAATTCCTACTCTTTGTTTCATACCACCGGAAAAAGTTTTTACTTTTTTGTTTGCCACATGGCTTAAATCAACCACTTCCAACAATTCAGTCACACGTTTTTTTGCAACATTCTTCGGTATTCCTTTCAGTGCTGCAATATACATTAAGAACTCCACCGCAGTATAATTTGGATAATATCCAAAATCCTGTGGTAAATAACCCAACACATTCCGGTAATCTGCCCCCATCGAAGTTACTTCTTTTCCATCCAGCAATACCTCCCCTGAGGTTGACTCCAAAACAGCACATAGGATACGCATCAATGTTGTTTTACCTGCACCGTTAGCCCCCAAAAGACCATATACTCCCGGCTTTAAGGTTGCACTAACACAATCTACCGCTATTTTCCTGCCATACTGTTTTGTTAAACGATCAAGCGACAATTCCATACATTTTTCCTTCCTTTCTCATCTCTGCAATATAATGAATTTCATTTATAAAGAACATAGCAAAAATCAAAAATGTAACAATCCACACCCCCACTGCTGATGTTTCATATAACCATGGCAATATTCTTGCTGACATCCCCCAACAAATGCAGGAACCCAGCATTACAATCGCACATATCTGTAAACTCTGTTTCTTTTGCAAACGGATCAAACGCAGCAACGCAACCATACACACTAAGTACGGAACCAGGCAGTATAGAACCATCTGTCCAATCTCTTTATAAGAATTTTGCAAATAAACTTCCATACACAAAAGAATTGTTATACACACCAAATTAGCTGCCCCAGCCAAAACCAGCTTTGCTAACGTGATTTGGGCACCAGAAGCTCTTGTTACCGCTTCAATCTCGCTCATTCCATAATACTGGCTTTTAAAAATTGCTGGCATGATAGCCAATACAAACAGCGGCATAAAAATTGGTATATTCTTTGGCACGTCTGCAATGCTGGCAATTGTTAAACAAACTATAAATAACGTTACTGCCTGCAAACCAAATATTGGAATACCTTCAAAGCGAAATACATCTGAAAGATAGTGAAAGAAACCTGTCCTCGGTTCTGCCCTAGTCACTTCCTGTTCCCGTACAATTTCAGTGCAAAGCTTAATCGTTTCCTCTAATCTTTTAGGCTGTACTTCCTCTCCTAAAGATTGCTGTAAATAGCCCTTCAAATTTTTATCTTTCATTTTCCTGCTCCTTTCTCATAATTTTTAAAGCATTACGAACCCTGCTTTGTGCTGTTCGCATATTGCATCCCATCACTTTTGCAATCTCTCCAAAACTAAGTTGCTCTCCAAAGCGTAGAATGACTGCTTCCCTTTGTTCTGATGATAAAAAATTCAAAAAATAGCTTATCTCTGCCCTATCCTCTAGCCGAACTATGTCGTTATACTCATGCACTATATTTTCTTCATCTTCTAATGGAGAAAACTCAACCTTTCTACTTTCATCAATACATAAATGATTTGCAATCGTGTATAGATAAGCCTTAAATTTCTTTTTCCCTTTATATCCGGATAAATTCTTAAACAACTTCAAAAATGTTTCCTGAGTCAGGTCTTCTGCTTTTTCCAGATTAGAGCAATGCCACCTACAGTAACGTAAAATAGATGTATAATAGCGTTTTATCAATTCTTCTGCTGCATTTTCATTTCCAAGTAGAATCTGTTCCACTAATTCGTCATCACTCAACACGCATCAGACTCCTTTCCATTGAATATCTGTATATATATAATAACGGGTTATGCACTTAAAATGATTAAAAGATTCCTCATTTTTTCTTAAAACGAATGAAACGATTAAACCAATATTTTATCTCAACCCCTTTCAGAAATATCAACTAAATCAAACACTACCTTTTTCTCCGCTTAGAGTAATACTTCCCACACCACACAATTTTCTCTATCCCTAAGTGTTGCATTTTACAGGCAGTATTATCAATCCTTAAATTTCTTACAAAAATATTTTTCCGCACTTCATCTTTAGAAAGTTGGTGATGATATGAAAATTTACTGGAATAAAGAAAGCAATTCCAAAAATCTGATAGGTCAGAAAGTAAAGGAATTGCGAACTGAAAGGCAGCTTTCGCAAAAAGCACTGGCAGAACAGCTCCAACTTGCCGGATATGAATTTAGTGATTTGACCGTATTACGAATAGAACAAGGGGCACGCTTTGTACCAGATTATGAAGTGGTTGCCCTTGCTGAATTTTTCCATGTATCTTGTGAATATCTTTTAGGTGTCAGAAGCGAAAAATAAGCAGTGATCAGTATTTCTTCTTTACAGACCGCTGCTTAAATTTTTGTTGAAACGATAGCCTACACCCCATACCGTCTGTATGTAGATTGGCTGTTCTATCTTTTCTCGTATGTTGCGTATATGGCTCATGACGATGTTGTAATCACCGGAATAGGGTTCTTCCCAGACAAGATCATAGGTTTGCTCCTTGCTAAACACCCTACCCTGACTACTTGCTAACAGATACAGTATTTCAAATTCTCGATTTGTAAGCGTAACTTCTGTATTCCCAGTAATAACACTTCTTTTCGATAAATCTACTATCAATTCGCCTATTTGAATATTTTTTGTTTCCTGAAGCATATTACACCATTAAAAATTCTTGCTATTACTTATTATCTGTAACATTCTCTGATAAGTCTCTTCTTCGTCATCAGAAAATGATAAAACTAATATTTTTCCCATTCTATCACCTATACTAATGAAATATTCTCACTGCCATATTTCATGGATATATGCTTAATCAATACATCCTCTGATTTCTTCCAATGAGAAAATTTTATTTTCTTTCATATATCTCCAAATTCCATCTATGATTTCTACAGTCGCATAAGGATTATGAAAATTTGCAGTTCCAACAGCAACAGCCTTTGCTCCCGCCATAATAAATTCAAGAGCATCTTCGTATGTTGAAATACCACCCATGCCAATCACAGGCGCATCAACGCTATGACAGACCTCATAAACCATTCGCAGTGCCACAGGCATAATACCGGGACCAGAATACCCTCCGATTCTATTTGCAAGTACAGGTTTACGCTTATGTATATCTATTTTCATTCCTCTTAGTGTGTTAATTAGCGAAATTGCATCTGCCCCACCAGAAACAGCAGCTTTTGCTATTTCTGTTATATCACTGACTTCCGGTGACAGTTTTACAATCAAAGGTTGTTTTGCGTAATGACGAACAGCACCCACTATCCGTTCTACAATGTGCGGATCTGTGCCAAAGCTCAATCCACCTTCTTCCACATTTGGACAGGAAATATTAAGTTCCAAAAGATCAATATCACAGTCTGCAAATTTCTCTGCAACCGAACAATACTGTGCCAAAGTATGTCCACAAATATTGACGATTATCTTCGTATCATATTGTCTAAGAAACGGAATATCATTCTCAATAAAATGTTTTGCTCCTGCATTCTGTAATCCAATGGAATTTAATAAGCCATCCTGTGTTTCTGCAACTCTGGGAACGGGATTTCCCTTCCATGCTTCCTCAGAAACGCCTTTCACTGTAATTGCACCCAAACGATTTAAATCAATCAATTCTCCATATTCCCGACCAGAACCAAAAGTCCCAGATGCTGTTGTAACCGGATTTTTTAATGTCACGCCTGCAATCATCGTTTCCATCCCACTATTCATCCCAAACTACCTCCTCTCCAGAAAAAACAGGACCATCTTTGCATACCCTCAGATATTTCCAGTCAGGTTCTCCTGGCTTTTGTATCTTCACTCCACATCCTAGACAGGCACCAATGCCACATGCCATCCGTTCTTCCATAGAAACTTGAATCGGGATACTATGTTCTTTTGCCCATGCTGACACAGACTTAAGCATCTGTCTTGGTCCGCAAGCAAATACCTGTCCTGCTGAAGGATTAAACTTTTCCAGTAAATCACACACCGTTCCATGCAAGCCATAATTCCCCAACTGGCTTGCAATATGGACATTGATACCCAATCTATGAAAATCCTCTGCCATAAATGGTATATCCTGATAACCAAGCAAAACTTCTGTGTTTCCACCAAGTCGTTTAGACAACTCTAAAAGTGGTGGAATTCCCAAGCCACCTCCAACAACAATGTTTTTTGTTGCCTGGTCTGGTAGTGTAAATCCATTTCCCAATGGTCCCATAATACGAATGCGGTCATTCTTCTGCAACTGTGAAAACTGCTTTGTACCTTTTCCCGCAATCCTATATACAATAGTTACGCTTTTTTCTGAGATAGCTGACAAACTTATTGGACGTGCCAACAGATTTCTTTTATCCGGTGGGTATAACATAATAAATTGCCCCGGTTCTGCTGTCCGGGCAATCTCTGATGCCGCCAGTTCCATTTTCCATATCCCGGATGTAATTTCCTCATGGTTTACTATAGTTGCAAGACAATATTTATTCATTCCAGCCCTCCTTTCTCATGAATCCATAATACTTTTATCATTTTCCCTTACAGATGCCGCAAATTCTCACGATATCTTCTAAGTTCCTTTTCGTCTACAGAAGCAATAACCTCATCCAACCATTTTGTCATCTTTGCCTTATCCTTCGGCAAATGCCCCTCTACATTGATACAGTTAGACGCACCCATTGTTGCAAAATAAGTTTCAATGTTAAGATTTTCAATCAATGTCTTTAACTCGTACAGTTTTTCGATTTCTGTTTCTTCTGTCCAATTTCCATTCTGAATTTCCTGATACAATTCCGAAGTCGGATAGATTGTCAACATGGAAGATACAATAATCTTCGGATGAACCTGATTAAACACTTTTGCAGTATTCTTTGCTCCAATTTCTCCACGACCAGAGCCATAGATTCCGGCAAGATAAAAGAAATTATAGTCCATACCGACCTCGTCCAGTCTTTTGCTCTCTGCAATAATCTCCTTTGTACCAAAACCTTTATGCATAAAAGACAGTGATTCCTCATCACCCGCCTCTGCACCAATAGTGATACTGTTATATCCAAGTTGTCTAAGCTCCCTAAGATGTTCTGTGGTTTTTGGTGTAATATCGGTAATGCGGGCAAAACAGCCAATCGACTGCACCTTTGGATAATACTTCTTTACCAACTCTGCCAGAGTTTTCAGCTTATCAAAACTCAGAACAAATGGGTTTGCCCCAGTAAAGAAAACTCTTTTTGCATTCCTGTGATAACGACTGATTTCCTTCAAATCTTCCTCTACCTCAGATAATGGGGACATACGAAATTTAAATGGTACATCCTCATAAAGAGTACAGAATTTACATTTATGATGAGTGCAGCCAGCCGTTACCTGAACCAGGGCACTGTACGCCTCATAAGGTGGTCTCCAAATTGTTCCTGTGTAATGCATAATATGTATTCTCCTTTCGTTAATTCATCTTTGCTAATGCACTTTGAAGCACTGTGGCTTTATCTGTCCATTCCCATGGAAGCTGCAAATCTTTTCGTCCAAAGTGCCCATATGATGCTGTTGGTTTATAAATAGGTTTTCTAAGCCCTAATCCATTAATAATTGACAAAGGGCGCAAATCAAAGAACTCATCAATCAATTCCAAAATCTGTTCTTCCTGAATCACCCCCGTTCCAAAAGTATTTACCGAGACTGAAACTGGATTTGCAACGCCGATAGCATATGCTATTTGTATTTCACAGCGGTGGGCAACCCCTGCCGCAACTAAATTTTTTGCCACATACCTTGCTGCATAAGCTGCACTGCGATCAACCTTCGTTGGATTTTTTCCGGAGAATGCACCTCCTCCATGTCTGGCAAATCCACCATAAGTATCTACTACAATTTTTCGCCCTGTAAGTCCGGTGTCTCCCTGAGGTCCACCAATGACAAAACGTCCAGTAGGATTTATAAAAAGCATCAGGTTTTTTTCGGATGACTGCATCCAAAACAGCATCCGCAATCTGATCACAAAGTTTATCCGGGTGTCCTTCTGTTACAGATTCTGAAGTAAATAATTTTCTCATTAGTGATTCCTCCTCTGCATACTAATTGAATAAAATCATTTTAGTTGTTCTCAGAAATCTCAATGGTTATAAAATTTTCTGAAAATAGTTGGTTGCTTGTATATAACCTGTATCTTAGCTGTACATTTAAACATTCTTTTTGAACGTTCAGGTTATAGAATTCCGTTTCAACTTCAAAAATTATTTTTCCAAAAGGCGTTAAGTAAATTGTCTCTGTTCTGTTATCTAAAGCAAATACAAACTGTCCAGAAAATGAACCGCTTTTTCTTATCTGCATTTCTTTTTCTGAAAGCGAAATAAAATTATCAGTTGTATTTCCATACTCATCCAACTCATAGTAACTAATTGTATGAAATCCATTTTTCAAGCAATAGCTTCCTGTTGTTTTGGTTAAAATCATTTCTGGCTCACTTCCAAAGTTTTGAATACTGCGAACAGAAATCTGAATATTATGTTTTATTACTATCACCTCCGTTCAAACACAGTCTAAATTGAAAAAAAATATTCCACAAGTACTGTCTTTTTATTGTCTTAGACACATTTTTCTTACCTGGTATTAAAAAAAACACTACCTTGATATTCATTAACTGATATTTTATAATTTGTATACTAGGAGGTGCTATTATGGCTGATAACAAATTTTCTCGTAGTCAGAGCCTTATGGCAAGCTGCGTTCCGATGACCAAGTTGCAGTCCGTTATAGGAGGGAAATGGAAAATTTTAATTATGTGGTACATTTCAGTTTATAAAGTACAACGCTTTGGGGAATTACAAAGAAGAATTGGCAATGAAATCACAAAATCAACTCTTACCAAACAGTTAAGGGAATTGGAAAATGACGGATGGATCAATCGTCAGATTTATCAAGAAATACCTCCCAGAGTAGAATACACTCTTACAGAATTAGCCGAAAGCTTTGTTCCAATTTTAGAGCAAATGAAAGAATGGAGCGAAACACATTTATGCTAATCCTCCGAAAAGGTATCACTGGAAGTGCTCTGCACACAGATGGCACAAACACCAGACTGGATGCCTGATATACTACTTCGAGCAGATGGGTATATCACTGAATTTTATAAAAAAGACTAACGAAAATGGCAGTACTGATCACAGAGACCGATACTGCCATTATGCTTTATTTATTCAATTCTGCTACCATTCTTTTAAGGATTTCATCAACCTGACCGGCGCGTTGTCTGCGCTCGAAGGAACCATTACTAAAATGATCTTCTCTTAAAATCGCAGTAAGCAATGCAGTACATAATTCATAATCTGCATTTGCCACACGCTGTAATTCCTCATTACAATTGATCGGTTCTGTTGTCATGTAATCCGCATAGTTACTTTTTAGATCACCGAGATCTTCAATCAAACTATAATAAGTTCTTTCTCTTCCTGGATGATCAATGACATCCTGAATCATCTGTGCTTTTTCTTTATTTGTCATTGTTCCTTATACCGCCTTCTCAATACCATCAAAATGTGCTGCTGCAATTTCATCTAACTGTTTGGCAATCTCGTCAAATGGTTTATTCAGGTCCAACGTTTTAACGCTAATCTGATTACCATGCATTTGATATACATTATCTGGTTGAATCAAAGCGTCCGTTCTTGCGTACAGCAACATTCCAGAAACCTTGTTATCCTCATCTCCAAATTGATATTCACGATTTTTTACATAAGTAAATATCTGATACAGATTATTTGAATGCAAAGTATGTTTATCAAACTGAACCTGTGTTGTATTAGAATAATACTTGACATCAATAATCAATACTGTATTTTCTTTTTGAAGGTGAATATCGCTCTGCATTACTGGAAGCATATCTCCAATACCATCATCTAAAGACCACGGTATCTGTGAAGCACTGACGGTTAATTTCGGATAATGCTTTTTATAATATTCGAGAATGAACTTCTCATACAAACGGCACATTCTCTGCTCATCAAGAAAATCCATCAGCTTTGTAGTTCCATCTATGTTTGTTTGGAGCAAACCTTTCACTACTGTTCAATCTTTTTCTGTATGAAATGTTCAATAACATTATTGAACATAATGTCATCAAATTTTTCTCCGGAAAATACGTTATCACAAATTTCTATTAACCAATCGACATCTTTGAACGGAAGCTTGTTCTTCAATAAACGAAGCATTTCCGCAATGTTGGGCTGAATATCTTGCGTTTGATCTGCAAGATAGCACGCATCTTCTGGTTCCGTCAACAACTCCACAGATTTAGAATATATCCATAGTTCTTCTGCAATATCTCCTATTGGAAATTCATCGACATCGGTGACTTTTTTTTCAGGCAAATCATATTTTTCACTAAAGCAGTCAAGCATTTGTGCCGTCACATCCACAGGATATGGATGTAATAATTTATCAAGCGATGAATAATTTTCTGATTCAATTGCCTTCTTGACATCAACAAGCATCTGTCGAGGGAACTGTAAAGCAGCAGAATTTATTTCTTCAAACTCGTTAGCAGATAATATGACTAGATAATCAAAGGGAGCATCAGAAAATGCGATACAACCCAGAAGCCATTCGGTTAAATTGCTTTCCGATGCCATATCAAAATTATCAACTATAATTGGATAATATCTCAACATATCAATGGTATAAATTTTATCAGGAAAATGAATCAAATACTTGGATTTTAATGCCAAAAATCCTTCTTCTGCGATTTTTCTTTCATCTCGACAATACCCATCATACCAATTCCTAATTTGATATTTATCAAAATACTTATTTGGCGAATGTGCCTGATAGTATCTACAGCACATTATTAGTCGCTCTATATTTTGCGTTTCCATAACACAAAGAACCATCTGTCTTTCCTGAAAACCAAAATCAATTGCAATTTCTGCAAAGTAATTCTGCATCGTTACAAGAGAACTTTGAGCTGTTATGAGGTTTACCATAGCCAATCTTTGTTTTTGTTCTTCCTTAGCAAGAAAACCCGCAAACTGATTCATAAAGTTTTGTATGCTTTGAAAGTATTTATTCTTTATTTTTCCTAATCTCTCAGGCACTGTAGCTTTTTCTTCAAAAGGACGATCTTCCTTAGGATATCGTTTTTCACCTGTGGTAATTAAGGCGAAGTCTTCACGAAGTTTATCTACTTCCCCTGCCAAGCCCCCTAATGTTTTTCCGCTAAGAAGTTTATAAATACAGGCACAGCACTTATCTGCAAGCAAACATATATGTTCTCTCACATCAAACCAGTAATTTAACCATTCTGTCACGGTATCAAATTCGTAATTGCTCATAATGGTCTTGTTCCATAGCGACGTAAGATTCTGATGAAACATGATTACAATGTTTCTAATGGACATTTCTTTATGTGCATCGTCGGGAACAGGATAAGCCGCGAGCAAATCAACTGTCGGCTTGAGTGCATCCGCGCAATACAAATCAAAAATAGGCAAGGCTTTGCAAAGGAGTTTCAACCTTGAGACGCTCTGCTCATTTCCCGTTTTAATATTGTGCAATCGAAGGATATATTCAATGTGAATCGCATTTTTTTCGGAATCAATAAATACCCTATGTGATCTGGTCCACTGCTTGAGGTACGTAAGAATACTCTTAAGATTTCGTTCCACAAATTCCATATATTTCTTTCTGTTCCCGCAGTAGGAGAGATACATCAGCGTAGAAATGCACTCCAGCGTCAATTTTTCCGGCTTGCTCCAAAGATCGTCCAGAGAAAATCCGACCGATACATTCCACTCTGGATTGATGTTATAGATCCACTCAGAAATGGAGGCATAGGACATGATGTCCTTTATTCCGTCAAACCGAAGGGTGCACAGTTTCCTATATAGACAATCGCAGAAAACATAGACATACGTTTCCTGCAAACGGCAGGTGGGAATACGCTCCCGTAATCGGCAAAGATATTCTATATTCTTATTATCCGGAAATGTTTCCCGCATTTTGTCCAGCGTATCCATCGACACACCGAAATCCTCAAATACAGCAAAGGGGCACATTTCGGTCGATATAAGGAAAAGACCGCCGTGGGCATCTGCATCGTCAAACATAGCCCGATTGGAAAGGAAATACTGCATCACACTCCCTGAAAAAAGCCCCTGTATTGCAGAAGTATAGTTTGAAAGGTCTTTTTCATCCCATAGACTCTCGACCGCATCGCGGAAAAATGTCTCTTTGTTCAGGGTAAACTCCGGCAGATGAGAAAACAGTATCGATAGGTCCGCTTTGTCCGCCATTTTCATAACTGAAATGGCGGTATTGTCAATTGGCAGGAATTCATGCAGCCTCTCAACAACGTGCTTTGACCGAATTGGATGCAGCCCCTCAATATACCCGCTCTCTTCATTTACATGCACAAGGAACTCGGATTCCATACATTTTAAGAGCTCCCCAAAATCCGATCCAGAATCTTCTGATTGACTCGCATAAAGGTTGACAGCAGAAAGCCTGACTCCGCAAAGATCTGCGAAACATACTTTGCGCAGGATTTCACATTTTGCTTTGCCAGAAGATGATTGTCCTATTTCGGATATTTGTGAGGCTATTCTTTCTGATAACATCTCACCATGAGTAAGCAAGTAGACATACTCTATAAGTAGTTGCCTTTCTGCAATCTTATTCCATGCTCTTTGCCAGCTTGTTATGCTTGGGTGAAGCTGCTTAGCCTCTCCGAATAGATTGAATATCTCTATTGCTTCCTTTTCTTCTAAAGCCGGCTTAATTACTTTCAAAGACTGAATATTGCTCAAGTCGCCACTATAATTATACCAATCCATCTCTCGCGATGTGATGAGCAACTTATAATGACAATGCAATTCGGATTGTAAGAGCTGAACAAGATAATTCCATTTGCTGAGATGGTCATCCAGATTGTCAATTAAGATAAGAATCTTTTCACCAAGCTGAATTCTTGCTTTGAAATATTGGACAATATTCCCAATTTCTTTTATCTCATCACACCATAGTAACTGATATGGTATATATTCATTTTGGAGAATATAAGCTGCCCGCAAAGCCAGCGTGGTTTTTCCTTGCCCACTAGAAGCTTTAATTACAGTAACCATGTTTTCGCAAATAGAATTAATAACATCTTTTTCTAAACTCGGTCGTTTGATTGGAAACCCACTTACTATATCTGCTGGTGTTGCTTTTTTTCCTTCGTAAAAACTACACCCTTCATCAATTCTAGGCTTAGAGTAGTCCAGTTTACGAATCCAACTATGAGCTGGATTTTGAGGACCCTTACTGATATCTATTTTGACAGATTGGATTTTGGAATCTAATTCTGCTTTGGTCACATAGGCCCGCTGCTCCATTTTTTCAAAGCAAAGAATTTTTATGCTATTTGCAAATAATGAAACATTGTCTGTGTTAATCTCATAAATTCTAATTAAGGTTTTTTCAATTTCAGTAGCAAGTATAGATTTTTCAATCTTCTCAAATGACAGATGTGAAATAAATTTATCGAAATCATAAACAGACCAATTCCAAGAAGGATTGTTTTTCTTGATATTTGAAATCACGCCAGCCCAATAGGTGCGTGATTTTTCGTCTAACTTAGATGCAAATATCTTACTTAGATGGCCTTTTGCAACAGGAAAATCATAAACAAGCTTAAAAAATCTATTTTGATCCAGCAAATATGCTTCAAGAAAATTTTTGAGCACATCAGTTAAAAAGCTGGCATCCTGTTTGTTGACAGAATATTTCAACTGTATATGAGTAATATCATTACTACCATTTTTCTGCATGATACAATCAATATCTTCAATCCCCTCAAGCTGGAAAAAATTGCTTGGATTTGATGACGAAAGAATTAAATAACACGAATACAAAAATTGATATGAATACCCCCTGAGTGCAATTTGTCCGCCATCCCTAGAAATACTTAATTCCTGAATATTTGCTTTTGGAGCTGTAACCTTTTTGTTTTTCTTCTTTGTGCTTTTTCCCATATTTCTCCTTTCGTTCTCTTATTACATCTACACGTGCTCTAATCTGTACTTATCAAATTTTCCAATTCAGAATATCGAAAGATTCTATTTCTATTAGGAATTTTAATGGCATTCATCAATTCCATTTCCTTGTAATGAATAAAACATTTTAGATACTATAATAAAAATCCCGCTGCTTTAATAATACCATCTTCTTAACCCATTTTCTATATAATCTCTTCCAAACAGCGAAAAGCTCCCGAAGGAGCTTTCCATTACCTTAAATATACACTAATTCTTTTAACACAATCTCTTCCGCTGCATTCCGGATGTTATTTACAGCTCCAACCCACACCATCTGATCACGAGCTTTCAATTCTTCCGTAACGCCTTGCTTCTCCATCATCTGACGCACCAGAATATCCATTCTCTCCTGTGCTTCATCGTCCACAGTATTCAGATGTTCTGTCAGTCTGTCTTCCAACATATACAGTGAATACATTGCCGGACGATGCTCTTTCAGATAT
>ENA-ORMX01000099-ORMX01000099.1-human-gut-metagenome-genome-assembly--contig:-NODE-99-length-60420-cov-4.965096_pt1 | contig 60420 bp, 58 predicted proteins | sample MGYA00242108_ERZ509007 | MGnify/ENA primary metagenome ERZ509007 (study PRJEB26280, sample SAMEA2338745) | human gut metagenome | biome: human gut; feature: human-associated habitat; material: faeces...
AGAAAAGCAGCCTGAAAAAGATATTTTTCAACATTTTAATAATCGGCAAAAACGCTATATTTCTGCCGGTGTGTTTGCTGTACCCTTTTTTCAAGATTAGATAGTTCTTTTTTGCTGTGTGATATATTAAAGCCCGTGGGCTTCCATATCGAGGAAATCCACGGGCTTTGTTGCGCTTTTTTTTACAGCGCCTTTTTTGTTTGCAGCAAGGTGTGGTCTTGACGCAGGAAGCTGTGAAATGCCTTATGGCTTGACCTTACGGTATAATTATGGTAATATAAAATCGTACATAGACTATGTTATAAAAGGACGTGAAAAAATGCGGATCGCAGTTTGTGATGATAATGCTGTTTTTCTTCAGTTTTTTAAATTTATGCTGGCAAATGAACTTGAATCAAGGTCGGTCAAGGCTGAAATAGAAACGTTTACCAAAGCTGAGAGCTTTTTTTACTGCCATGGTAAAAAGCCTTTTTCGGCTATATTTCTTGACCTTGATATGCCTGAAATGACCGGTTTTGAAGTCGCGCGGCAGCTAGGTCAGAATGGTAATTGCTTCGTGATCTTTGTGACAAGTCATCAGGAGCTGGTTTATGACAGCTTTAATTTCAGACCGCTGAATTTTATCTGCAAAGATCCTGACGCTGATGTTATGAAGGATAGGCTCCATATGGTAGCGGGACAGTTGACGGACGCACTGAAGCAGGAAAAGACAGTGGTTTTGGAGAATAGGGAGCAGGGAAGGATCTCTGTAAAGCTTCGGGATGTAACTTATATAGAGAGCAATAGCCACAGCATCATATATCATTTTGCAAATAATAAGGATACTATTGCAGTCAGAGATAGCATTGGCGAGATAGAAGAAGCTTATCGTAAATTTGATTTTATACGGGTGCATAAAAAATATATCGTCAATCTGAAATATGTTTTTAACATAAGCCGTTCAAATGAAACAGTGATCTTCAAAAGCGGTTCAGAGCTTCCCATGAGCCGAGGATATAAGAATGCAGTTGACGACGCTTTGACTGAATATCTGAGGAGAAAGTGATGACTATTACATTGTGGACGATATTTGAGATCTTGATAAACTTTTATCAGGGCGGTCTGGAAACATGGTTTATATATAGATTTCTTACGCCAAGATCTCATGAAAGGGCTAAGATATGGACTGTTATATTTGCCGTTTGTGAAGGCTGTCTGGTCACCGCTTTTAATTATTTCACTGTATTTGAGGGCTTTGGAAGTGCTTTGTACTGGGCAAGTCTGCTTGTTTTTGCGTTTTGCTTTTTTAGTGACAATGCAGTAAAGAAATTTCTTTCCATATCCCTCTCGCAGGTTGCGATCTTGTTGATAACGTCATTGGAACTAAATGCTGTATCGTCATTTTTTAAAATATCCCTCAGGGAGCTTGTGGTCGAACAAAGCTTGCTTAGATCTGTGACGCTTATAATGATCCAGATCTCTATATTCATTGTATTTAGATTAATACTTATGGCCTTTAAACATACAGATGATTATACGGCTTCAGATTGGGTTACGATAATTGCAGTGCTTATTATTTCGTTTTTCCTCGTTATGGTAATACATGAACTGTCACTTTCGGCAGACGATGGCCATAGGCTGTATATAAATCTGTCATATATGCTTGTCTTTGTTCTTAATATACTTATATTCTGGATAATAAATTCTTTGATAAAAAAGAATCGGAAGCTCAAGGAAATGGAGATAGTCAAACTAAGAGAGCAGTATCTTGAGCAGTTTATCGGAAATGCCGAGTCGCAATATGACGCCATGAGAAAACTAAGGCATGATATAAAAGACAAATATGAAACGGTCAATGAACTGTTGAAAGTACAAAAAATAGATGAAACGAGAAAATTTATCTCAGAAAGCTTTGACCTTATCGGGAAGTCGGAGTCCTATGTTAAAACGAAAAATAATATTGTAAATGCTATCGTTAACGCAAAGCTTACAATGGCTTCTTCCTTGGGGATAAAAATATCATGTATAACAGTTTCAGATTTTGAGGGAATAAAGGGAACTGACCTTTGCGATCTGTTGAGCAACACGTTGGAGAATGCTATAACGGCATGCAAGGAAATAGCCGACGACGCAAATAAATTTCTGTATCTGAAGATCGACCGAGAAACGGATACATATACGTTTTTGATAAAAAATTCAATAGATCATTCTGTTATGGACAGTAATCCAAGGCTTACGACCACAAAGGCTGATAAAAAACAGCATGGTCTGGGAACCTCAATAATCAGAGAGATAGCAAGAAAATATAACGGCAGATGCGATTTCTATGAGTCGGAGGGAATGTTTTGCTGTCAGGTAACATTGATGGCAGATACAACGGTCCTGAACTAATTGTTCCGGACCGTTGCTGCATTTCGTGACAAAAACCTGCAACTCATTCCAAAAAGCTTGACATATTGCTGTTATTCTAGTAAAATTCAAATTAGGGTAAGACAAAAGCGAGGCGGTAGTTTATGGATCTTGTTGTATCGGGTATACTTAATTTTTTGACCGAGCAGGAAGCTATCGGCAAAGCAGATGAGGTACAGGATTTTTATCGGTATGGCATAGAAATAACTATCTCATCAATGTTAAACATTGTGCTTGTATTGCTTATGGGAGCATTGACAGGACATTTACTGGAAAGCGTAATATATTTGGCAGTGTTTATTGCTGTCAGGGTTATTACCGGAGGGTATCATGCAGATACATATTTCAGATGCAATCTGTTGATGTGTTCGACATTTATTGCTACAGCTTTTCTTAATGACAAGGTATGCGGATATATAAATATATGGGTGATCGCTGCCTTTGTGGTGTTTGAAGAGATAATAGCTTTTGTATTCTGCCCTGTGGAGAACAAAAATAAGCCTATAGAAAAAGAAAAAAAGCCAAAGTTCAAAGCGATGGGAATGATAGTTTTTCTGTTGCTTGATCTGTTTGGCGGGGCGATTATCAATAGATATCAGATGGTTGGATCTATGATCCTGTTAACAAATCTATTAATTGCAGTTTTAATAATATCAGCGAAGATCAAAGAAAAGAGGTGTGATAAGAATGAGATCATTTAAGAAATTGCTTGCCAGCCTTATTGCCAGAGCAACTAAGAGAATGGGTATAGCTGCCTGCGGATGTGCATCAATGTATGGTGGCTATCAAGCTAAAGAGCCAAAAAACATTTACAAGAATTAAGCGTAAAGCTACAAGAATTACGATAAGCATTACAAAGACTTTATCATTTCCCCTTTAAATCTTGTGATACTTGTAAATGAGGTAACATTAGCAGGAAAATAACTTCCTGCTGGTGTTACCATTTTTTTATTTGTAGTGAGTTTAAGCTTTTGACAGTGAGTAAATTTGCTTTTAGGCACAAAAAAATTATGCCCTACAAAAGGATGCGCTGTACTATTCGGTTTTCAAAGAACGGGCGGAGGCTATAGAGAAAGCCCCCTCACTTTTCATGCCGAAAAGTTGAGGGGGCTACAACCAAGTTTTTTTAATTTTCTAAAAGATTTTTGAGCTTTGCCCTGATTTTGTCGAAGGCATAAAGAAAGAGCGCCGGAGATTGCCGTCCCCGTTCGGCTGGGGATACACGGTCAGAATGTGGGTGTCGCTTGCCGCCTTTCGGAAAGGGACTTGCTGCCAAGCCCGCTTTCAAGAAAATAGGCGGTGGCGGAATGATCCGTCACCGCCTATTGTGTTTAGGCTATTTCGATTTCGGAAGCGTCGGCTTATTTAACCTCGGATTCCTTTCTCTTTTTTCCGCTTACGCCCAGCAGAGTCAGAACGCCGCACAGAGCAGCCAGCCAACCGATGTGGTTGCTGCTGTCACCGGTCTGAGGACACTTGGTGGAGTCGTCATTTCCTGGCTTATTGGTGTTATTATCACTGCTGCCTGTATTGTCGGTGTTGCCGCCGTCGGGGAGCTTGTCGATGACCGTATTCTCGCTGCGCTTGGCGCCGCAAACGGTGCATTTCTCGTGCTTGATGCCGGTGGCCTCCTTGGTAGCGGCCTTGTCGATCACCCACTGGAAGCTGTGTGCTGTCGTGTCGGCCTTGTCGCCGCACTTGCACTCATGCCAGTGGTTGGTGTCGTCATACTTCCACTCTGTACCGTAGCTGTGGGTATGATTGCTGCCTGTTGCAGGGATCGGTGCGGTTTCAAGAACCTTCTTGCAGACGGTGCATTCCTTATGCTTAGCGCCGTCGGCGGTTTCGGTAGCTGCCGTGTCAACGATCCACTCGCTGGCACTGTGAGCTGCAATATTGGCCTTATCGCCGCACTCGCACTCATGCCAGTGATCGGTGTCGTCATACTTCCACTCGGTGCCGTAGCTGTGGGTATGGCTTGGAGGCGCATCCTTATAGGTGGCCTCGAGCTTCACATCATTGCCGGGCATGGTGAAGGTGGTAGTTGCCTTGGTGGCGTCTGCCAGAGTGACATTGCCCTCCAGCACGACCCACTTGTCAAAGACCTTGCCTGCCTCCGGTGCGTCCGCCGTAACGGTCACAACGGTGTTCTGCGCGATCTTGTCCGTGATGAGTGTCCCTGCGGCAACGGAGGCTGTGCCCTTGATGACCGTGACTGTGAACTCGGTCGCGGCGGAGCTTCTGACGAACCTTGTCTCGCCGCAGTCGGCACGCTGGCAGGTGTAGAGAATTCCTTCGCTCTTGCCCTGTTTTGCAGGTTTGCCGCCGTCCCAGTCGTGGCTGAGCTTATTAACGACATGACCGTAGCGGATAATCTGTCCGCAGCCGGCTGTGCACTGCTGGTCGCCGCTATAGCCTGAGGTGGTGCATCCTGGCTTAACCTCATTGATCAGCTTGTAGTTATCGGCAATTTCGTGGAGAGACGGGGTTGAGACGCCCTTATGCGCGATCCTGTCGCACGATGTGCAGTACTGGTTGCCGGAATAGCCCCTCTCTGTACAGGTCGCCGTTCTTACATCCCACAGTTCAAGGGGACCGCTATGCCTGAAGTCGCCAGTCTCGCCCTTTACGGTGCCGCCGCAAGCCGTGCAGCGGTAGTCGCCCTCATAGGCGCGGTGTCGGCAGTCTCCCGATTTGGCGTTATAGCGTTTGCCGCCATGGCTCGCGTCTGTGGTTGCCGAGTTGGCCGTGCCGTAGTAGTACAGCGGCTGCAGTGGACCGGTATGACCGGCGTTTGCAGGTGGGTAGATATCCGAACCGGCACTGATGACATGGCCGCAGTCTGCGCAGGCGGTGTCGCCGGTGTAGCCCTTACGGTCGCAGATCTGCTCCTTCGCATTGAGCACCGTGGTGCCGCCGCTGTGGTCACAGCCTGCATAGACAGGCTCAAAGAAGAAACTGCCGCCGCCGGGGGCACCCATGGCGCTGAACTCTGGGATCGTGCAGCCCCACTCAAGGGCGGAGCCGTTGGTCACCAGCTTGAACAGGGTCTTCGCCTCATTGGTATTCCAATTTCTAGTAACAGGTATGATGTCATACTCATTGTATTCGCGGCGATACTCCACCTTCCAGCCGATGGCTTTCTGACCGGTTCTCTCCTCGGGATAAAGCCTGATCTTGTCGCCTGGCTTGACGATCATACGGGTTGCCCGGCCATTTTTCACCGTCACAAGGGCGGTGTCCTTTGTCCAATCGCCGTCAATTCCTTCCGTCTCTTTGTATTCGCAGACGCTGCATTCAGCTTCCATGCCGCCTTTATCGCCCTCGGTATCGGGGGCTTTGACCACATTCCAGCGGCCCCAGCTATGGGGAACCATGATGAACTCCTCGCAGCCGGGAACCTTGCACTTTTCGGGGTGGGCATAGCCGGACTCAAGGATGAGCTGCTCCACCGTCTTGGTCGAGCCGCCGATGTTGAAGGTATACTCATAGATACTGCCGAAGCCGGTGCAGTCCCAGTTCCAGCCGTAATCATGGACATGGCTCTTCACAGGAACGATATAGTCGCAGACGGAACATCTGAGCACATCGACTCTGCCGCCGCCTACCGCGTCAAGGCTTCTGTCAAGCACAAAGGTATGCGGGAAGATGCGCTCCTTGGAGCCGGTGGTCATATAATGCGCTTCGTATTCGCCTGCTTCAAACAGGCACGGGAGCTTGTGACCGTCGCACTTCGGGTCGCCGCCCACGACACCGTTATGGGTATTCCCATGCTTATCGACCCAAGTGACCTTGTATTCCGGCGTTTTCTCGCTGTCTTCCGTGGGCACAGGCACACCCGCCTGCTTGTGGCTGTAGGCATGGGTGGCAGTCAGTTTTGCCTCCGCCGTTTTCATGGTGTCGGAAGGGTCGCCCTTTCTGCCGATGACGCAGTAGTAGGAGTAGTCCTCCTGGCAGGTTTGGGTGGAAACCGGCATCTTCAGTGTGGAGGTCGTCACACCCGTGTAAAACCTACCCTCTGGCAGCTTGTAGGGCGCCGCCGTAGGATTCTCATTATCCTTCCGATACCACTGATAGGTCAGCTCGTCGCCCTTCAGGCTTCTTGCCATGACAGAGAAGGTGACCGGGTTATTTTCATAGAACAGCAGGCCGTTTTCCGGCTCTTCGTTATAATCATCGTAGATAGAGGTCTTACACTTGACGCCCTTCGGCTGGCGGTTGATGACGATGGAGCTGCCGCTGATGTAGTCGCAGACCTTGCACACGCCCTTGGCGTCAAATTCATGGTTGGCGGCATTCAGCTTTTTATCGTCACAATAGCGGCAGGGGTGCCAGTGCTGCGTTCCGTCAGCCGCCCAGCTGGCGGAGGCTATGTGGGTATGTCCGGCGCCGGCATGCTCCGTCTTCAAATGATCCTCAAAATCAGAGTCGCTGAAGCACCAGTCGTCATGATCGCAGCCCATAGCGCTTACGGCATCTCGGCAGCAGTCCTTGCAGCGCTGATCGCAGCCGTCCTCGCAGGGATCGCTGTCGTGGAAACACAGGCCGCAGTCCTCGCAGAAGTGATCCGCATAGTCCGTGTCCATTGCGCACATTCCCTCGGAGCAGTCGGAGTTGCCCTCGCAGCACTCCTTGCACATCTCGCAGGTTTCGCAGAACTCGTCCTCGTCCTCCTTATCTGTGACCCAGCCGTCACAGCCCTGGCAGATGTGCTCGTCCCACTCGGCGCTTTCCACGCAGGTCTCGCCGTCCGGGCAGCCGCCGCCCTCAGAGTTATCTCGGCAGCACTCAAGGCACAGGCCGCAGTCCTCGCAGGACTCCTGGTTCAGCAGGCATTCCTCACACTGTTCGCAGGCCGTGTGGCAATCGATGCAGTGGATGACGCCGGTATCATCGTCGTCCACGCACTCGTCCACCGAACCGAAGCAGGCGTTACACAGCGAGCAGTGCATCGGGTCGCTGTCATCGTTTGCGCAGTCATCGCAGAAGCCGCAGGAGTCGCAAATGGTTATGGAGCAGCAGGGACCCTTATAGCATTCGCCACATAGCTGGTCATCCTCGCCGATGTAGCATTTGCCGCAGGTCGAGCAGTGCGTTTCCTCCATGCAGTCGGCGCACTTGTAGCATTGATCACACCAATTGGGTGTATTGAACAGACACTCACCACAATCGTTGCAGTGGAATTCAGCGAAGCAGTCGGAGTTGCAGTCAACAGTGCAGAACCCACAACCGTCGCACATATTCTCACCCCAGTGGTAGTGGTCGCAGTAGATACAATCTGTGCCGTTGTCGTAGTCCTCCCAAAAGGCATGGGTATGAAGTTCCTGACTCGGCATCAGTGAGAACAGCATCACAAGCGCCAACAGGACGCTGGCGACGCGCCTTCGTTTGTTCGTTTTTGTCATACTATTATTCCTCCCTCATAATTATTTTGAAGATTTTTATGCTTTTTGTGTTGCCTGATTTAAACACTGTCGATGACCGAAGCAAAGTAGTTTTCGGATACCGAACCGAAGAGAAAAGCGTCTATCAGACCCTCACGCTTTGCCTGCCGTACCTTTTCGGTCAAATCTTCATCTGTATCATCATCCACAAAGAGAATGACACGACAGCTTTCCGTGTTCCGTTTTACCTTGTCACGGATCGCCATTCGTTCTTTGAACATCCATGGCGAATACGCCTTGACCTCCATTAAAAGCACATCCGGTCGATGCGTTTTGCACCACTCGGCGGTTGCGTCCGGCGACTCGGAGATCACAACTTGGCAATCGTCCAATTTTTGCATCAGCATTCGCTCCATGGTGTGCGCATGGATATCGCTTTGAATGTCCAGAACGATTTTTTTCATCAATCATCACCACCTTCTAAAAGCACAATCCTAATCTTACATTATCTATTATACTGATTTTTTGGCGTTTGTCACTGGCACTTGTGCCAGTAACAGAAGAAAAAATCTCGATTTTTTCAAAAATTTTTGCCTTTTCGGCGCGAAAAACCCCTTGACCGTACAGCCAAGGGGTTCAGTTTTGCTTATTCGTCTTTTAAGGTGATCACCATGAGCTTGTTTTCAATGGCGGTTGCAACCAGCGCTTCTCTGCTTTCAAAGCCGCTCTTTTCCACCATATCGTCCAGGTTCCAGCGAACGCCGTTTTTGGAGATGCCCAGCTTATCGGCAATTTCCTGATAGGTAAAGCCCTTTATATAAAGGCGTAGGATGTCTAACTGCCGGGGCGAGAAGACATCGGACATCGTACCCTCCATTTCAATGGCCGGAGCGGTATCGGGGAATACCTTTTCACCTGCAAGGGTGCGCTTTACCACGCTCATCAGCTCCTCTGTTCCGTGGTCCTTATACCACAGGCTGTCGGCAGCACCCATTTTGGCTCTTTGCAAAACTTCGGGATCGACAAGCGAGGTAGCCACAACGATTTTGATTTGCGGAAAAACCTTTTTGATGCGCTCTGCGGCGGCAAGACCGGAATGCTTATGATGCGTCTGCACATCCATAAGGACGAGCTTTACGGTGGCGTCGCAGTGCTTTTCCGCTTCAAAGGCGTCACGGAAAACGCCGACAAGATGAAACTCGCCGTCTGCCGCAAGACGATCGACAAAGTGCTTTTGGATGTATAGATCATCCTCTACAAGTATGGTGTTTATCATAGGCTGAACTCCTTTGCGGGAATCGTAATCAGAAGAGCAAAGCGTGGATTGTGCGAAATATGCATTTCACCGCCGGAGCTTTCAATACTGCGGCGAAGCGTTGACAGGCCGCTGCCTTCCTTTATCGGCTCTGTGGGTATTTTGCCGTTGTTGGTTATGGTAACATCATAGCGTTCGCCACGCTGGGCAATGCGGATATATACCTCATTCCCGTCTGCGTGCTTGATGCAGTTGGTCACGCACTCCTTGGCGGCAGCAACGGTCAGCTCCTCGGCTACGGTATCACGGGGCAGGTAGCCGTCGATTTTTACAGCCACGCCAAGCTGCTGTGCGGTTCTTTTTACCTCGTCCATTGTGCTGACAGAGGTTACACGGTTGCTTGCCAGCATACCGATGGCATTTTGCAGCGCCTCAAGCTTTCGCTCGGTATCCTCTCCGCTGTCTATGATGTCACGGATGGTCAGGAGGCTTCGCCCGATGGTATCGTGAATATAGACCTTTAGGTCAAGGCTTTCTTTCTCTTTGACATCGTTCTCCATGCGAGCGTACATCTTCCTGAGCTTTCGATTGACTTCTGCCAGTTCTTCATTTATTTCCTCTTGCTTTTGGCAGCCGTTATACAGCTCGGTTACATTGTGCGCCGTTATCTGCTGCCAGCGGTCATCGCTGTCCACGGTGATATTTTGTGTGCGAAACTGCCAGACGGTCTTGTCGGGCAGGATGTAGCAATCATTCTTGACGGTCACGGATCTGTCCGGCGCGCTCAGGGCATTTTCCATATCGCTTTTGATTTGCAGCTCGTGGCCGCAAAGGGCAAATGAGAGCCTGCGCATACGGTTGTTGCACAGGATGATCCTGCCGTTCGGGTCGGCAAAGCAGATGCCCATAGGCAGCTTATCGGTTGCTTCCTTAATGGAGAACGGCGAGAGCTCGTTCTTTTTACGGCGGTATTCCCGCGGCAGAGCAATGGCAAAGTGAACTGCCGCAAGGAAAATGGCAGCGGCAAATATCAGCCACGGTGCGTCCAGCAGAAATGCGTCCCCGATATTATCGGGATCTGCCTGAGAAACGGAGAATAGCAGCGGGATCATCACCGCCATAACTGCCAGACTCAGCAGGCTGCGCACCGGCTTATTGCTGCGAAGAAGCTGATACATAAACAGCCCGATCTCAAGGACGATCTCCACAAGCATGATAAACGGCAGCATGGTCTGCCAAAATTCAGAAAGGGAAGAAAATGCACTCATTTCCTGTCACCTTCTTTCGCTTCAAATACAAGGTGCTGGTATTCCTCGTCATCCTCTTTTTCACAGCGGATACTGTCTCCGCTTACCAAAGCGGAAAGGTCGGCTTTGCAGCACACATTCAGTGACAAGCGCAAGCCGTTTGCCTTTATGAGGCTTACCTGTATGCCTGTTAAATTCAAAATGTCGGCTTCAATAACCGATTCATAAAAATCAAATACAGCAGTCGCCGTTTTGCCGGAGAGCATGGAAAGAGATTCGTCCACATAGAGCGAGCTGCGGACGCCCAACAGCTTCAGCGTTTGGAGGGACTCATTGAAGGCACGGTGGAGTTCCGTTTCCGCTATTTTAATATCTCGGTCGGTAAGGAGCGTCAGATGCTTGCGGCGTTTAATATAGCTGCACAGCACGGCAATCTCGGCAAGGAGCGTTTTGGCACTGTCGGGATCGGTGCTTGAGATTCGGCGGTATTCCTTAGTGAGCTCTGCAATGCGGTCGATCTGCGTCTGCGTAGCGGAACGCAGGAGATCATACAGGCGGTTTTGCTCCTCCACCTTGCGGCGCTTGGCTTCACGCTTGTATTCATAACGGAGTATTTCGTTCCTGTCGGCAAGCTCGTCTGCAAGAAGCTCAGAGTCCTCCTTGATGTCACGCAAAGCCGACACATCCTCTGTCCATACGGCATAGCCGCCATCAATGGGCATGGTGTGAACGGTCAAGCCGCCCATCGTGACCGGGCTTTGCTCGGCTTTTTTCATCGTTTCCTTTGAGATAGGCGCAGTGTTTACAGCTGCATACCGAACGGTAAAGCCCTTGTCGGTGATCTCTGCCGATGTGCCGACAGAGGAGGCAAACAAGTCCACATAACGGCTGTTTGAATGTATATATCCACAGGCGATGCAAAGCTCAAAGGTCAGAATATACATCACACTTTGGAATGCGGCAATATCGCCGAACAAGTGGAGCAGCCAATCCGCACCCGCATAGTAAAGCACGCTGTAAACGATCGTCAGCAGCATAGGAACAATGGGCAGAAAGTGGAGCCTTCCTTTTTGCACACGGCATTTGAAAAACATAATTACGAGTGCGGCAAAGGCACACAGCACCTGCCAGCCTACAATAATGAAGTAGCCTATCGAGTAGCCGTTGTTTTTGTCTGTCCACACGGCGGCGTCCTTCGGAAAGGTAAATACGAATTGGTGCAGGTCATTTGTGAGCACGAGCAGAAGCAATGTGCCGGAGATGATCCACAGAATCGACATTCCCTTGGGAAATTTGTATTCGTCCGGCTTTCCCAATGACATGGCAATCAGCAGCGCCAGCATAGGCACAAACAGCATGGGCAGATAGAACAGATACCACAGGTAACAGACGGCATCCGGCTGCCAGAATATAAAATACTTTGCCGAACGGACTACCATCCATATGATGAGCAGTACTGCGGTGACCGTCATAAACCTGCACACCTGCTTTTGCACGATCCGCTGACGGACGGAGAGCCCCCAGGCGGCGAACAGACCGATATAGATAAAGCTACGCAGATAGGAAAACAGCATCGGGTAGAAGCTGCCCCTGCCCACAATTCGTAAGCAATATGCCAGTATCACGGCAAGTACAGCGATGCCGCTTGTTATGATAGTATTCTTTTTCTGTTCGGTCATAAACAGACCCCATTTCGCCTTCATTCGTGTTTGTTTACCTTTGGGTAGCAAAAAAGCCCGATATATTCGGGCTTTTCGCAGGAGACATCTTTTTTGTCTCCACATTATGGCGTTCCCGAGGTGATTCGAACACCCGACCTACCGCTTAGGAGTATGGCTTACCATGTGATACACGGTTCGGATGTAACTTCCAATATCATCCCTTACACAGAATGACTTGTAGTAAACGAACTTTATGGTGCAAAACACCTATTCTGACGCAGTTTTATGCGTCCGTTGGGTGGTCCTATTAGCAAATTCTTAGCAAGAGGCCATCCCGCCAAAGTTGATTGCTACTGCCATTCTTCATTCCCTTAGTTAAAATGACAAGGCAAATACATGGAGGTTACTATGAACAAGAAAGAGAAAAAGTCACTGCCGGAACCGCGCACATACACCGTGGAACAGATTGCGGCCATGCTCAACATTGGCCGCACAACCGCATATCAGCTCGTCAAGCAGGAGGAGTTCAGAATCGTCCGCATAGGCAATGCGATCCGCGTCTCCAAGAGATCTTTTGACGAGTGGCTGGAAAGTTTGGAATTGTGAATATCGCAAGAAACGCCGTAGGCTCAAAAAACCTATGGCGTTTTTTTATACCCATTTTTGAAGGAGGCTGGCAATGAAACTGACAGAAGCAGAAATGAGGATGGTGTTTCAGATTGAAAGTACCAATCAGAACGCTGCCCTGAATGAGATTTACATGACATGGCGCTATGCGCCGAACCCGGCAACGAAAGAAACGGCGGAAGGCCTTCTGGACAAGCTCCGCCCACTGTCGGATCAGGAGTGCATGGATTTGATCCGCAAGGTGCAGGCCGAATACCGTCTGCCGGAGAAAGCCCGCACTATCGGGGAAATGCTGGCAGAGGCCAGGCAACGATCCGGGGCGCAGAAGTTATCCGGCCATGACATTATGGCTTTGGAGCGTTTCGACCCGGCGACCAGACACATGATCGTCTTTGATGTTCTTACCCATGACTCGCCTGTTGGCTGGAAGGGTGAGAAAATGCGCCTGTTCCTGACTGACGCCGGATACAGCAAGGCTTTGGAGAATCAGGAAAAGGGTCATATCAAAATCCGCAACCATGCGAAGGTGCTTTCCGGCGACCTCCACTATGACCATAAAGACCGTGAGAGGTAGCCGACTGAAAACTGTATCAAAATCAGTGGGATATCTTCTGTTTTTCCCTCTGTGGCTTGCGTTCTGAACAGGGCGTGGATGTTTTCCCATGTGGGAGAAAACGGAGGCATACAGACGGGTAAACCGCTCAAAATCAACACTTTTTATTTTCACAGGAAGGAGGTGCGAAGATGGCTGTTTTTCGTATTGAAAAGACCCGTGATTATACGGTCATGTCGAACCATCACTTGAAAGATCGAACGCTGACTCTGAAATCCAAAGGTCTGCTGTCCATGATGCTGTCGCTCCCTGACGAGTGGAATTACACCACCAGAGGTCTTGCGGCGATCTGTCGGGAAGGTGTGGACAGCATCGGTGCGGCGTTGAAGGAGCTGGAAACCCACGGGTATATCCGGCGTACACAGCTTCGGGATGAAAAAGGCAAGATCACGGATACCGAGTATGTGATTTACGAAATGCCTCAGTGCGAGCTGCCGTCAAGCCCAGGTACGCCTTTACCGGGTACGGCAAAGCCATATACGGAAAACCCGGATATGGGTATCCCGGATACGGCGGACCCGTGTACGGAAAACCCCGCACAATTAAATACTAATCAAACAAAGACTGATTTATCAAGTACGGAACTATCAAATCCTATCCAATCAAATCCCCCTACCCCCACAGGGGCAAGGATGGGAACGGATCGGATGGGAGCCAGAGAATGTTATCGTGAAGTGATTTTGGATAACATCGAGTACAGCTATCTGGTGCAGGACAGCCATATCGACCGTGAGCAGCTTGACGAAATCGTTGACCTGATCGTGGATACCGTATGTTCTGCCCGCAAAGTCATTCGCATTGCCGGAGACGATTATCCGGCGGAGGTGGTAAAGTCCCGGTTTATGAAGCTGGACAGTTCTCATGTTCAGTATGTCATGGACTGCATGAAGGACAACACCACCTATGTCCGCAATATCAAGAAATACCTTCTGGCGGCGCTGTATAACGCCCCGACCACCATCAACAGCTACTATTCTTCCCTGGTGCAGCACGATATGTACGGGGACGGGCAAAGGGGGTGAGGCTAAATGCAGGAGGAAGTAACGCGGGGCGCCGTAACGCTCATTGTTGACGGAGCCAAGCTAAGCGAGCAGGTCTTTGAAAAGGCCGTCAAAAAGTTTCTGGAGGAAATCCAGAAAAGCCAGAAGCCCAAAATCTACCGCGGCAGGCAGAGCCTTAAACAACTTGCCAGCCAGAACGCCGGTCTTGCCAATATCGAGATCAGTGACAAGAATATCAAGGTTTTCTCCCGTGTGGCGAAGAAATACCATGTGGATTTTGCCTTGAAGAAAGACACCTCCGCAGAGCAGCCCCGTTACCTGGTCTTTTTCAAAAGCCGGGACGCGGATGCCATCACAGCGGCGTTTCAGGAGTTTGCCAGCCGGAAAATGAGCCGTGAGGAAAAGCCATCCATCCGGGAGCGGCTGACCCAGGCGAAGGAACAGGCGGCGGAGAAAACGGAACACCGCACCATTGACCGGGAGAAAGTAAAGGTCAAAGATCGGAGCGTGCAGAGATGAATATGAAAGAACTGTTTTTGCTAAACCTTCCGTATCTTCTGTTCGTGTATCCCTTCGATAAGCTGGCACAGGCTTTTCGGCTTGCGCCCGGCGCTGACCTCTCCGGCAAGCTGCTTTCTATCGGGGACGGCTTCACGGCGGTGTTTTCCTCCCCGTGGCTCAGTTTCCATCCCACGGACCTTCTGATCGGCATAACCGGTGCAGTGGTCCTTCGCATGGCGGTCTACCTGAAAGGCAAGAACGCTAAGAAGTATCGCCACGGGATCGAGTATGGTTCTGCCCGCTGGGGTACGGCGGCGGATATTGCTCCCTACATGGACAAGGACTTTTTCCAAAACATCCCCATGACGCAGACGGAACGGATCACGATGGCGAGCCGCCCAAAGCAGCCGAAGTATGCCAGAAATAAAAACATTCTGGTGATCGGCGGTTCCGGCAGCGGCAAGACGCGGTTCTTCTGTAAGCCGTCGCTGCTGCAAGCTCATTCGTCCTATGTCTGCACTGATCCGAAAGGAACCTTGCTACCGGAGATCGGCACTTTCCTGGAACGGAAGAAATACCGTATCAAGTGCCTCAACCTGATAAACTTCCGAAAATCCATGAGATACAACCCACTGGCCTACATTCGGTCAGAGAAAGATATCTTAAAGCTGGTGAACGCCCTGATTATGAACACGAAGGGCGAAGGCGAAAAATCTTCGGAAGATTTCTGGGTCAAAGCGGAACGCCTCTATTATTCCGCACTGATCGGCTACATCTGGTACGAGGCCACGGAGGAAGAAAAGAACTTCATCACACTTCTGGACCTTATCAATGCCAGTGAAGCCAGAGAGGATGACGAAACCTATCAAAGCCCGGTGGACCTGCTTTTTTCTCAGTTGGAGGAACGGGAGCCGGACCACTTTGCCGTCAAGCAGTACCGCAAATTCAAGATGGCGGCGGGCAAAACCTTAAAATCCATTCTCATTTCCTGCGGTGCCCGGCTTGCTCCCTTCGACATCAAGGAGCTGCGGGACCTGATGGAATATGACGAACTGGAACTGGATACCCTGGGCGACCAAAAGACGGCGCTGTTTGTGATCCTTTCGGATACGGACAACACTTTCAATTTCGTGGCCGCCCTCATGTATAGTCAGCTTTTCAATCTGCTCTGCGACAAGGCGGATGACTTCTACGGCGGGCGGCTGCCCGTCCATGTCCGTCTGATCCTGGACGAGTTTGCCAACATCGGCCAGATACCGAACTTCGATAAGCTGATCGCCACCATCCGAAGCCGTGAGATATCGGCTTCTATTATTTTGCAGTCGCAGAGTCAGCTAAAGACCATCTACAAGGACGCGGCAGATACCATCGTCGGTAACTGTGACAGCACCTTGTTTTTGGGAGGAGAACCCCATAAAAGTACACCCAAATATTATTTACTCCACATTCTGCGGAAGCAGAATGTTTCTTTTCTCCGTAAGCCCTTTGTCAAGGAACTTGTAAAAGATGTGAATCTGCCTGTCCTCGTCCTTGCTTTCGGGACGATCACCAATCACGATGTACTCGATAAGCTCCAAACAAGTCTCACGGGTAAGCTCCTGAATATCGACATACTTCTTGATATTTTCAATGTATCTGTCAATATCCTTTTCAGCCTGTTCAGCGGTTTCGCACTTTTCTTTCAGTACAGCGACTTTCTCTCTCAGCATCTTCTGCTCATCAAGATACTGATTCAGCATTTTCACGCAGAGTTCTTCGGGTACAGTACCGAGGAGCTTTTCTTCATAGGTCTTACTGATAAGCGTTTCGAGCTGTGCAAGCCTTTTCTCACCCTCATGGAGTTCCTTGCTGTTATGCTGGCTCTCCGCATCGGCAGTAGCCTGTCTGCGTTTTCTAACGGCTTCACGGAGTGCGTCCTCGTCCTCAACGGCAAGTCGTGCCTTTGCTCTAATATCGTCAACAACAATCTGTGAAATTACTCTTTCCAAAATGGAATGAGGAGTGCAGCCGTCCATTCCGCTTCTAACATAAGTACCACAGCGATAGCTGACAGTCTCATATGTTCCACGCTTCTTAGAGGTGTGCATGGTTCTGTTCATTTTCATCTTGTAACCGCAGTCTGGGCAGTACATAAATCCTGACAGCGGAAGAATCACGCCTTCTTTTGTTGTCTTGCCGATACTCACCGATGCGTCAACCTCTCTAACCTTGTCCCACAGCTCTCTTGAAATGATAGGTTCATGATTATTTTCAATCACTATCCATTCCGACCTGTCCTTGCGTATCTGCTTGTGATTTTTGTAGGATACCGTTGTCACTCTCTGCTGTGCGAGATTTCCGATATAAATCTCATTGTTAAGAATGCCACGCACCATACAATCATTCCACAGATGTGAAGTCACAAGGGGATTATCTTTGCCTTTAAGCTGATAACGATGATCCGAGGGAGTTGCGATGCCGTCCTTGTTAAGCTGTATAGCGATCTGCTTCGGACTTAACCCTCTTGCCCTCTGCTCAAATATACGTCTTACGATAACGGCGGCATCTTCATCAATCAAGGGCGTATGCTTTTCATCATCTGCCTTGATGTAACCATAAGAAGCTGAAGCCGCCAGATACTTGCCCTGCCGAGAATTTGCTGCCATGACACTGCGTACCTTCTTTGACGTGTTGGCGGCGTGCCATTCGTTGAATAAATTCATCACAGGCATAAGATCCATTGCCGAACTGTTTCTGTCAAGCGTGTCTACATTGTCGCTCAGGGCGATGAAGCGGATATTGAATGAAGGAAAAATGTAATCTATATACTGACCGACCTCGATATAATTTCTTCCGAAACGTGAAAGGTCTTTACAGAGGATAAGATTTATCTTTCCCGACTTTGCATCATCAAGAATCTGCTTGATACCTGGTCTATCGAAACTTGTTCCCGAATAGCCATCGTCCTCGCATATCTCGATAAGATTCCACCCCTCCTGCTTGCTGACATATTCCGTCAGCATCTTCTTCTGATTTTCAATCGAAAGGGATTCGCCCGCACGTTCGTCCTCCTGCGACAAACGCACATAGATCCCGACATTGTAAGTAGTTTGCTTTGCCATAATAACTCCTTTCCAATCAAAGCAAACCATATTCGATGATACAACTATTATAGCGCAGAAAACCGAATATGGCAAGTCTTTTTTCAAAACTTTTTAGTTCTTTTCGGTTTTCTGAAACGCTCTTTTGAAAGCAAGTTCATAAAGCACCTTATCAAGGTCTTTTTCACCCACGAAATGACTTGTCACAGCATAACGCTGACCGTCCACTTCGTACACGGCTTTGCTGGTCGGCTTATCTTTATATCTCTCATTCAGCTCAGCCAAAGTAAATCCTGTATCTTTTCTTGGCAAGTGTCTCCTTTCCGCCTGCGATTATCTATCTCTACACGCAATGGCTTTTTGTTGCAGGGGCGTTACGCCTGCACAGGTGCTGTACGGAACGGCAGAGCCGTCCCTTACACAGCAATCGTTTTGTTGTCGGAATATATGTTACTCCGAATAGGAATGATCTGTTTCTGAAAAGCTCATCTGCTTAGCGTACTTTTCGGAATAGCTTTCGTCCGAGCTGTTGTCAGCATCGGCAGAACTATCGTCAGCCAGCTCACCAATCTGCTCATAGGTCATACCGCTTGCTGTCAGCTTGCCGATCAGCGTATGCTCCGCAGTCACAGCATCGAGAAGTGCCTGTCCCTCCGCACCGCCGTAAAGCTGTGAGAGCTTATCGTAGGTGTAGAGCTTGCTATCAATGATGACCTTGCGCCTGCGCTCCTGCACAGCTTTGATAGACTTTTCGTAGCTGTCGAGCTTTGCCTGATTCTCCGCAAGAACAGCATCCGTAATGATAACAGCGGACTTCTCATCAACCTCGGTCTTAGCTTTCTTACTCATTCTCATCACCTCCCAATGTATTGGATTTAGGGATAATACCCTATGCTAATATTATAGCATTCTCGGACAGCAAAAGTCTATTCGCATTGCGCAAGAAGTTGAGTGCGCCATAAAACTTCTTCATTCGTGAAATTGTTATGGGGAATTTTGCAGAAAGCAGACCGAGCATTGCAAATCCGAGCCATATCACATTGACTGCATACTGCATAGGTCACCATTTCTGATTTATTCAATACGGAGAATTATTATCACGGAGCAACTATTTTTATAAAAATCATGCCCGTTTCCTGATTGAACGTGCTTGTATATATAGAGGGGGTTTTATCCGAGTGCCGCCGTGACCTATTCACATTCTGTATAGAAATATGCTGTTGAATTTAGGCACAAGGGAGAACCGTCATGAACAAAGTGTAAACTTTTCTGAAAAACAACGCCATTTTCTCAAAAACACCGGTAGAAAAGTGAAGGGCTTTGACGTTGTGACGATCACACGCACCCCTGCATATCATTTTCATCATAAAATTTTTCTGCGGTATACTTAACGAAGCGGTCAATAATTTGGTATTAACTTATGGGAGCATATTTCATAGGACTGCCGCCCAGACTGCGCAATAACTGCGCTGAGCCAGTTTACAATTTCAAGAGTGATGATATTGAGTGCATCACGCAGGAGCGTGAGCGAGTATGACCGCCGACCTAAGCGGCGGAGAGTTTAAGTCGCATAGCTCCAAATTCGCTGACGGAGCATCGAAAGCCTGAGTGATATGAAAATCCCACAGGCTGGAAAATAGCGCTACAGCGCAACAAAAATAACAAGCATTGTATTTTGCGCCGCACAGCGAGCGAAAATACCAAATGCTTGTTAGGGACACCCCAAGCCCCGAAACGACCGCACAGCGGTCAAGAAAATCGGCTAACGCCGAAATACAAACAAAGGAGACACCACTATGAAAACCGAGAAAAAGAAGCGTGGAAGACCGCCCAAACACAAGGCTATGGAGTTTGAGGGTATGACCTACGAGGGAGCAATCAATCACGCACTTGACAAAGAGGTCAGAGCCGACCTTGACAAGTGCCTTGCCGACAAGGACGAGAGCCAGCTTACCGACGATGAACGCAAGTACCTGAAACGCAAGAAGGAGAAGAAGTCCTACACCCTCAATGTTCGTTTCACCGAATCGGAAATGCAGGACATTCTTTCCAAGTGTGAGCAGTACGGTTACAAGAACAAGACCGAGTATATCCGTGATTGTGTTCGGGCGAGGGTTGATCTCACGCCCGACCGTTCCGAAATTGCCGAGTGTAACCGTCTGATGAAACGCATCGGAGCAAACATCAACCAGATACTTGTCCGACTTTACAGCACAGGTCACATCTATGCCGAGGATATTACCGAGATAAAGAAAGGGGTAAACGAAATTTGGCATACACTTCTATCCATACGATCAGGGCAACAGTCAGCGCAGCGATCGCTTACATCACAAGAGATGATAAGACCATCGACGGTTTATATGTCAACTCTTATGCTTGCCGAGCCGATAGCGCAGGAGCAAGCGAGGACTTCCGAGCCGTCCGAAACACAGGAACAGGACGCACCCAAATCCTTGCCTACCACATGATACAGAGCTTTGCCCCCGGTGAAGTCACGCCCGAACAAGCTATGCAGATCGGAGAGGAGCTGTGCGACCGTTATCTGAAAGGCGATTATCAGTATGTCATTGCTGTTCATCATGACAAGTCGCACCTGCATTGCCACATCATTTTCAACAACACAAATCTGTATAACGGTCTGAGCTTTACCACCGAGCATAATCAAGGCAGAAAGTCTGAAAGAGCGTGGGCAGAGTTGCGTGAGATTTCGGACGAGATATGTGCTGAACACGGTATATCTGTTATCTCCGAGCCTGAAAAGGGACATGGGGTATCTCACTTTGAGAGGAATATGCAGAAAGAGGGCAAGTCGTGGAAAGATAAGCTCCGTGTCAGGATTGCGGAGGTCATGCTTTACAGCCGTGACTTCAAGGATTTTCTTGAAAAATGTTCGGAGTGCAGTATCGAATATGTTTACAAGCCAAGCAATAAGGTCAAGCTGAAATTCCGTTTATCAGGTGACGGTCAACAGAAGTTTACAAGAGCCGACACCCTGGGCGCAGACTTCACCCCCGAACGCATAGCCGAGCAGATAGCGGAGATACAGGAAAAGCTGTCAGCGGCGAATGTCACTCCCGATATGCTTATCGAAGCGCCGAAGCCTGTTGTTCCAAAGACCGAGCCGAAGCCGACACAGACAGTCACCGCACCGACAAAGCCGAAACAATCTGCCGAGCCTGAAACTATCACCGAAACAAGTGAAACCGCAAAGAGAAAAGCTGCTGCGGAACAGGTGGAGAAGTTCTTTGCAGCCCGACGAGCAAGACGGCAGGCACAGCTTGATATGCTTAACGCAACTGCTATCAATCCGAAGCCTGAACCGTCTGCCCGGACACCACAGCCCACACCTACGGAGAGTAAAGCACCTGAAAAGAAAGAAGATCCGTGGAAAGCTATCAGAGGTATGGGCAGAGCAAACGAAATCATCGCAGACCTTGAAGCTGGTGGCGTTATGTCATTCAGCGAGCTGTCTGGATTCTTCTTCAATACACCTCACTCCGATGACCACACAACTGAGCGTGCCGATCTGAAAAAGAAGTTTACAGCTATCGACACGCTCATTGCAAAGATGAAGCACCGTGACGAGCTGGAGCCTGTTTACAAGGAGTATCAGGGCAAATCGGGCTGGTCGCAGAGCCGTTTCAAGAAGAAAAATGCCGCCACTATCGAGGACTACGAGCAGACGGTCAAGTACATCAAGGAGCATATCAAGAAGTATGCTGTTGACGGCAAACCGCCGACGATGCTTGACCTTTTGGAGAAGTCCAACAAGCTGAAATCGAAGTGGAACAGGCTTAATGTCGAGCATACCGCATTCCTCACCAAGCGTGAAACGGCGAAGAAGTACACCCGACAGGTGCGCCAGTACATCAACGAACAGCAGATGAAGCGTGAGCGTGAGAAAAGCCGTCAGAGGACACAGGCTAAACATAGAAATAAAAATACACTTGAATAAAGAAAGGAAACAACAACTATGAGCAAAATAGGTTATATCCGTGTTTCTACGGAGCATCAGGAAACAGCGAGACAGCAGGAGATCATGTGCAGTTATCAGGTTGACCGCATCTTCTCCGAGAAGCTGTCAGGAGCGAACACCGACCGCCCTCAGCTCAGGGCAATGCTTGACTATGTGCGTGAGGGTGACACCCTCTACATCGAGAGTATCAGCCGTCTGGGACGCTCCACAAAGGACTTGCTGAACATCATCGACACCCTCACAGACAAGGGAGTAACGCTCATCAGCCACAAGGAGAAAATTGACACCGACACTCCTGCGGGCAAATTTATGCTCACCGTGTTCGCTGCACTCTCACAGTTGGAGCGTGAGCAGCTCAAACAGCGACAGCGTGAGGGCATCGAGATCGCTAAGGCTCAGGGCAAGTACACCGGGCGAAAGCCTATCCCCACCGACTGGACGAGGTTCGGTCAGCTCTATGGGGAATGGAGAGCCAAGCACATCACGGGCAGGGACTTTATGCGGAGAATGAATATGTCAGCAAATACTTTCTACCGCCGTGTGCGTGAGTATGAACTCCGTCACGGCATCACCGAGCCGACCTCAGCTTGACCGTCAGGCGAACGGAAATGCCACACATCACTATCCGAGCCTGCGGAGCGGAATTCTAACCGCTGAAAAGAAAAAGCCCTCAGAAACGCTTACAAGAGCATTTCCGAGGGCTTGCGGTTATTCAGTTCCAATAGAGTTTGTGCCTGTTGTGGTGTGCCCCACAATGCCTATTCAGACTTGTGTGGAACGAAAAATATAGTATTTGGCAATAAAACAAGATAACAATAAATTTATAGTTTAGTTAACTACATAGACATTTCCCTTTATGGCGATTTCGTTTATTATGGCACTACGGTTCAAATCTTTTTGGGACAATAAAACAATACCTATAATATTAATATCAGATTGCTTAATAGTATCTTTACCTGTATTAATACCGTTTCTTATGTTTTCAAATTCGTCTTCCAAATAAGCGTGTTTATCATTTATTATATTAACAAACTTATCTAATGGTGAAATGAGCTTTTCGCCAGCATAGAACAACGGGATACCATACACTCCTCTTTCGTCATTTTGAGGATTTTGAATCGTTGGTAGTGTTGAATCAGAATCATTGTAAGTATCGACCCAAAGCCATGTCACTGTTCCGTATTCACTATATTCATCTATTACAGATGATATATCTGATGAATTGATTGCATTCTTGAATGATACATATATTTTGCCTTCGCCAAGGATTGTTGAAACATCATTATCTTCTTCTGGCGTGGGGAGAAAAAAACGTTGATATTGAGAAGAATCATTTTCTTTAATAAGACAATTAGGAAAGTCTGTATTTGCGTTTACTCCGCTTGTGCCTGTCAATAAGCCGATTTTTTCAAATATGAATTTCTGATCAAGACTCACTTTTAATCTGAATGTAAATTTGTTAGTGTATTCTGTTGTGCTAAAAGGATAACTAAGAATAGAGTATTGATATTCATTACTGCTCTTTTGCTTGATGTCAAGCTCATTTCCATTTGGACAGCTTATATAATAATAATCTTGTATATCTTTATTCATTTGAGTCATCATTTTATCTCTGTTGTGATACTTAGATAAAACAAAAGTGCCTGCCGTAACTAATAATGATATAATTATAATTATAATTGTTTTTTTCATTGCTTCAACCTCTACTTCAAGGCTGGACACCGCTTATAAGCTGTTCATTATAAAAAACAATTATTTTATCATTTGGCAATAGCTGTTCTGTTCCCATTGAATAATCATTCGATGTATCCCAATTAGACCAATCTGCTGCATTTAGTCTAAAATGGATTACAAACTGTTTATTAGGTTGAAGTTCAACATCGGTATTAAATTTGATTTTTGCATATGTATTTCCGTAATCGTCATTAACAAATTCACAAACCGAAGTATTACCTAAGTATTGATTATCTACAGCAAGCCAGTCGCAATGGTATTCAAGGTTTTCTTTATTGTCTGCATTAAATACATAATTTATAGTTATATCACTCATTTTTAAAGGCTTGTCAGAGTTGTTAGTTATAACTATATTGGGATTTATAGTATTTGAGTTACTAATACCTGCATTGCAAGATTCTACTGTTATTTCAGGTGATTTCTCATCATCTTGAATTACCCCTGGATTGATAGTTGGCGTAACAGTTGTATCTATTTCACCATCATTATCAAGATCAATGTTAATAAAAAATGAACCATCTGATAAATTTAAGAATAATACAGATCCACTATTCACAGAGATATTGGTATACAAATAGATGTTTCCATCAATATTGCACATAATATCAGTGTTTTGATCAGCAAGTGAATTGATTTTACAATCATAATTATCATCAGCAAATTGAGCCAGTAAAATCGGATTGCCAACTGATGTTAAAGGGTCAAATTTAAAATTATTCCCTTCATGAACCTCTGAATTTGTGTAATAATATGAACAGGTTTCGTTTGAAAAGAATAAATCAAAATAACCTGAAATAGCAAGCTTATTTGAAAGTGTCTTGGTTTCTTCTATGGCATTAGATGTAAGATTGTTATTTGCCATTTTTGTTCTCATGGGCAGCTTCATAAATGATTTTGTATCTTTTATGTTTTTTAATATCTCATCTATGCATTCCTGACTCTGTATTAACCCCATATGATCTTGATCAAAGATTTTTATATCCAAAAGATCGTGATTAAAATTCATTGTTGCACTTTCAATTGGAACTACACTATCGCCAATACCATATTCTGGAACGAATTGCAATCCTCTATCGCCAGGACAATGTTGAATAGTTGAAATGGTATTTCTATTACTTCCTACTAATGCTATTCTTTTCAGATTATTAGTATTGTTTTGGGATATTTTTATGCGGCTATGGTTATATTTTCCATCTATCCAAAGATAATTATTATAATCATCAGAAATCAGCTCATCAAATTCGTCAAATGTAAAATACGTAAAATTGCCGTTATCTATAAAATAATCATACCAATGATCATAAGTTCGTTTATATGAATATATCCACTGCCAGTCATCTGTATAATCTTTATTTGGCAACAAATCATAACAACTGCCTAAATTCACCAAAACACTTGGAAGTTCAAATGAAGTAAATAATGATTCTGCTACCCCGAGTCCTCCTATGATATATGATAAATCACCAGTGCTTAAAACGCAAAGCATCGTTGGCGCACCCCAAAATGGTGTTCCGGCAGTTATTTGTTTAGAAATATTATCAGCACCATATTCCGAAATGTATTTTTCTGTAACAATACCACCCATACTATGTGCAACAAAAACTACCTCATTATAATCACTAATAAGATCATGAAGATTATTAGCCGTTATTTGCGCTCCCATTCTCCAATCATACGGGAAAAATAAGATATCATACTTATCAGAAATATCAGTATCATTATTTAGTGATTCAATTATTCCTTTATAAGTATCATCATATCCATAATTATTAACAGGATATAATTCAATATTACTATTACCGTAGTAATCGCATTTGAGCGACTGGAACGCATTGTGAATTTTTTTAACATCATCAAAGTTACTTGGCTGTTCAATCCAAGATCCCCATACACTTTCATCATTTGATGTTTTTGCAAGATCTATTCCCATTATTCCCGGTACTACTACAACGGCTCTTTTCAATTTAGGAATTGTTATGTTTTTGGTTATTCGCTTTACTTCTGTATCACCGGTCTTGGCAACTTTGTATGATAATTCAAAATCCAATTTTGCATTTATATCAGAATTATGTTTTGAATCTGTTGGAACTATAAATTTCAAAGGAATTGAATAGCTTTTACTTGGCTTTATTACCGAATAATTGTGTGTAAGTGAGGTTCCATACTTTGGTTCAAGGTTATCAGCAGTGATTTTTATCGATACATCTGTCGCATCGCCATCTCCAATATTATCCAAATATACATTTGCATTTATATCATCATAATTAAAATTGGAAATACTAACCTTATTATCAGCGTATACACTTAATGCTAACGGAGGAATTAAATTCTGTTCTAACTCACTCAATCCATAATAGGTAACAAATTCTCGTGTTTCACCACTGGTGAAAGTATCTTTGTTCCATGTGATGGATACTGCACTATCTCCATTAGATCGTCCTGGCTGAGTCACATAATCCCATAGCGTACTTGTTACATTTCCCCAATTAGTAAATTGTACTTTATCAGGTTTTCTGTCTCCCGATTTGTAGAATGTACCTTGTGCTACTACACCGGGATTAGTTGCGGAATCAAAGGCTTGCCATATTTGCGGAATATTAGAACCTGAATATACGGTTTCAGTTGTTACATCAGATCCGTTTACTCTGAATGGCGCAGCATCATTACCACCGAGCATAGTGTCCATCATAATTCTTATGCCCACTTGTTTGGCGTATTCTGTATCATTTTTGACGATATACTTAATCTTAACAACATCATCTCGTCCAGTCGCCGAATTCTCAATAATAGATAGTTCTTGTGTGACATCAACACCATCATAAGAAGCTTTGGAAACACTTTTAGAACCATCAGCATCATAAGTTACATTTGATGATGTAAACTCATTTATGCTTTCACCAACAACAATTGTTGTTTTTGATGTTCCTCCACCCGGATGACCGAAAAGCATCTTTTTATTATCATCAGTTGAACTGTTAGGGTTTCCTCCTATTGTACCAATAGTATAGTGACCATTACTTGCAGTGTTGAACTCAATGTAGTCATTTGCTATTAAAGTATTATTTTTGAGAATACTTTTAAGCATTCTATTTTGGGGAACACTTACAGCAGAACTTGCCAGATTTGATTTCCATTCTTGGTACTCTTCACCATTAGGATCTAACGTTGAGTAATATTGATATTCGTCAACATAATCATCGGCAAAAGCAGGTAAACTCGTAAGCATAGTTGTAGATAACGCAATACAGCTAAGACCTGCCACGATACGTTTCAAAATCTTATTCTTAACCATTTCATACCACCTTTCTGCAACACACAGTTGCCAATTATTTCTTGTTTACATAGTTTCTCAGCTCTTCTGGCTCTACAGGTTGTGCGAACCAATGGAAGCAAGCACTCGGAACTGATGTGGTAGCTACCACCAGCGCAAGAGCCGCCAGTGCCGTAGAAGCCTTCTTTGCTATGCTCATCAGCTTTTTCATTACAAATCCATCCTTTCAAACAGTTCAGATAAGTCAGGCTCTTTCGGTTGATAAAACGTAATACCGCAAACGCTGCCATTTGAGATATACAGCACCAGCCTTACAAGAGCAAGAATTACAATCGCCAAAATACTCCGTTTTTCTCTTTCCTTATCATCGTTTACTGTTATCACCCCGATTCAAAAAGTGACCGAGCAGTGCCATGATTGCTGACAGCAGCATTCCGCTTGATACATAAAGGCTTAGTTTTTGATATTGGAATACAAGCAGTGCAATCGTGACAACGGATAGGGTAACAGCTAAGATGCAGCTTCTTTTCCTTAGCTTGACACTCTTTTCCTCTGACATCGGTTTATTCGGATGCGGAACGGGAGCAATACATAGAATGATTGGTAATGCTATCATTATGAAACTGATGCTGAATATTGGCGTAATATGTCCGCTTACATTGCAAATGCCGTAAGAGAAAACCATCATCACCATGACAAGCGTGAACATACAACTAAGATGACTGTTAGCGTGAAACCCACCTACAAACTGTCTCAACCCCATAAATACGGCTATGAATACAACAACCGCAGGCAGCGTATGGGAAAACAGAGCAATCAGCAGGACGATAATGGTATTCAGCACATCAGAGATCAGCAGCTCCATTCCATATGCGTAGATCACCTCTTTGGATTCTTCCGTTATGTTCTGAACCACAAAAAAGTGTGCTATGCTTTTTGCAAGTTTTGAAATCATTTCTGAATCACTTCCTGCAAAAATCATAACACAAGTTGCAAATTTTTTCAATAGGTTTTGAGAAAAAAGGTCTCAAAGTGTCCCCAAATGTCGTCTTCTTGTCCCGAAATGCAAATAGTTAAATTTGTAAACAATTACGAACCATAATGTTCAGCTTAAAAATTCCGTCATCATAATCGAAACTTACTAACCCACCCAATCTATCAACGGAGGATTTGATACTGTTTATCCCTATGCCGTGAAGCCCTTGTTCTTTCTTTGTTGATGTTAAAACAGATGTATCTACCTTATCTGATGTATTTGTAATGACAATAAATAGCTTCTCTCGTTCTTCCATTAGGCTTATCCAAATATGCTTATGTGATACACCAGCTCTCTGGCAACCTTCTATTGCATTGTCAAGAGCGTTTCCGATGATACGGCACAACTCCAATTCGTCTGCCTTGATATTTGTTATGATATTGACCTTGCAAATAAACTCTATACCGTATGTCTGAGCAAGAGAACCCTTGATGTTCACAATAGAATCGACGGCATTATTACCAGTATAGCAGAGTCTGTTAGCAAGCCTTACAAATGAGCTTAGCTTGACAAGATATTCCTTAGCAGAATCAGTATCATTGTTTTCCAACATATCATTCAGAACTAAAAATTGATTTTCAATATCGTGTTTAAACTCTCGTACTTGCTTGTATGACAGGGTAAGCAGCTTATAGTTTTCCTGTTCCTGTTGCTTTATTGTTTCAAGGTATTTTAACTTTATCTTATCTTCAAAACTTTCAAAGAAATTAAACATAGCAAGGTTTATAAAGATAATTCCTGCAAGAGAAACGCCCAAAGAAACATAACTATAAGTGTTGCTGCCAACAAATCCATCAAGCATTGTTTGTAAAAGAAAAATACTTATGATTGGAATAACTATTATCAATATCCAATATTTTATCGGCAGTTCACGAATTTTTTTGTTTATTATGCGGTGCATCAATCCTATAAGCCATAAATAAATTATATTTGTGCCTACCATTCCGAGATAACGTCCTAAACCAGACTCTAAGAATTCATCTGGTGTTCCCATATTAGCAATGCAAAGTAATCCAATCACAATAGGTTCAGATATAGATATAATCAGTAAAAACAATATGTTCCAAAATATTTTATGACGGATTGAATCATCATAACAAATAAAGGACATGGAGCTAATAAGAATAATGGTTGTAATCAGATACACTAAAATATTATCTGTCAACAAAACTGTCGCTGACAGTATTACAGTAGAAAGAAGATACGACAGATAAAGAACTGCTTTATTAACTTTTGCCTTACTCAACAAGGAAAAGTATAAGAATACCAACATCATTTCAATTGCTACATTGACAATCTCAATGATATTTTCAATCAATACGGGCAACTCGATCATCTCCCTGTTGCATAGTTAAGATAGCGAGCAACTATCTCATCTTTATATGTTTTGCCTATGGGGATTTTTCTGCCGTTGCTTAGAATAATATCGTACTTGGTAATATTCTGTATATGGTCAAGATTTACAAGTATTCCACGGTTTATAATAGCGAAATTGTACTTTAACAACTCGCCACACACAGTTGAAAAATCGCCGCCGTACTCCAATTCACCATTAACTGTGAATAGTGATACCTTTCTTCTATGTCCCTCAAAGTAAAGAATATCTGTCAGCCTGAACTTGAATGACAGATTTTTATTATTGAAAGTGAAAGTTCTAAATCGCTGCTGGCACTCAGCAATGATAGAATTTAGCTGTTTGGTATATACATAGTCTGGCTGATTTTTCAATATATAGCGAAACGCTCCCACATCGTAGCCCTTAACGGCAAATTCGGCATAATTCGTCAGGAAAGAAATAATAACTGAACCATCTATCTGTCTGATTCTTTCAGCGGTCTGCAATCCGGTCAGATCGGGCATTTCAACATCGAGTATGATGACTTCATACATTCCCTTGACATAGAAACTCAATAAGTCTCTCCCGCTTGTAAATTCGTGTATTTCGCAGTCGGGGAGTTTCATTTCTCTTAATCTGTTATGAAGTTGTTTTAAGAATACAGGTTCATCATCAACGATAGCAATATTCATAGCAATCACCTCACAATTGGTCATGCTTTATGTATCAGTTATCATTATACCACATCGGAGAGATTATTTCAAGAGAAAAAATAGCTATGCCTCCATTAATAGTTTCGGAGACATAGCCTCATGTTGCGTTATTTTATATTCATCGAATATGGTCTATTGCCTGATTTAAGAGTGGGTGTACTTATAAGTGCTTCACAGAGGCAAAGAGAAATCCACGCTCAAGGAAATTTCGGAGCTGCTGGGGAAAGAGACCATTGATCTCTATAACCAGTCCGAAAACCGGGGCAGTCAGGTTTCCCATGGCCTCAGTTATCAGAAATTAGGAAAGGAGTTGATGACCCAGGACGAATTGGCAGTGATGGACGGCGGCAAGTGTATCTTCATGCTGCGGGGCGTGCGCCCGTTCCTTTCGGACAAGTACGACCTCACCCGGCACCCGAATTACAGATACACGGCCGACGCCGACCCTAAAAATGTCTTTGACATGGAACGGTACATGAAGAAGCAGCGTGCCGTGGTAAAACCCACGGACACCTTCGATGTGTACGAGATTGACGCAACAACTTAACCCAAAATCAAAAACATTTTTTAGGAGGATTATTTTATGGAATTTTTCAACAGCGCAGTTGGTGTTTTGCAGACTCTCGTAGTGGCCCTGGGCGCAGGTCTTGGTATCTGGGGCGTTATCAACCTTCTGGAAGGTTATGGCCAGGACAACCCTGCTTCCAAAAGCCAGGGTATGAAACAGTTGATGGCCGGCGGCGGTGTCGCCCTCATCGGCATCACCCTTGTACCTCTGCTCTCCGGCCTGTTCGGTTGATCGTCCGGCGGTGATCGCTTATGGGCGGCATACTCGACAAACTCGATGAATGGCTCCGAGGGCTGCTCATCGAGGGGATCACGGGAAACCTGTCGGGCATGTTCGATACGGTCAATACCAAAGTAGGCGAGATCGCCGGTGAAGTGGGACAGACGCCGCTGGTATGGAACAGCGGCGTCTTTTCTATGATCCGAAACCTCTCTGAAACGGTGATCGTTCCAATCGCCGGGGTTATCCTGACATTCGTAATGTGTTATGAGCTGATCCAGCTTGTGACAGAGAAAAACAATCTGCACGATGTAGACACCTGGATGTTCTTCAAGTGGATTTTCAAGACCTTCTGTGCCGTTCTCATTGTGACGAACACATGGAATATCGTCATGGGTATCTTCGATGTGGGGCAAAGCGTTGTGAACAGCAGCGCAGGCGTCATCATCGGGAATACCTCCATTGATATCAGCAGCGTCATCACGGATATGGAGGCGCAGCTTGAAGCCCTGGGCACGGGAGAACTGTTCGGGCTGTGGTTCCAGTCCCTTTTCGTGGGGCTTACCATGAATGCCCTTTCCATCTGTATCATGCTTGTCATCTATGGTCGCATGATTGAGGTGTATTTGACGACTTCAGTTGGACCGATCCCGCTTGCCACTATGACGAACCGGGATTGGAGCCATACAGGACAGAACTACTTGAAATCCCTGTTTGCATTGGCGTTCCAGGCATTTCTAATCATGGTGTGCGTGGGAATCTACTCTGTTTTGGTACAAAGTATCGCCACGGACGGAAACATCTCAGGCGCGATATGGGCCTGCATGGGCTACACGGTCCTGCTGTGCTTCGCCCTGTTCAAGACCGGCAGCCTCTCTAAGAGCCTGTTCGGAGCGCATTAAGGAGGCTTGATAAATTGGCGTATGTAACCATTCCAAAGGATTTGACGAAAGTAAAATCCAAAGTGCTGTTTGGGCTTACCAAACGGCAGCTTATATGTTTCGGAGCGGCGGCACTCATCGGAGTACCGCTTTTCTTTTTGCTCAGACGCACGGCCAGCAACAGCGCCGCCGCGTTCTGCATGATTATCGTCATGCTCCCGTTCTTTCTACTCGCCATGTATGAGCGGCACGGCCAACCCCTGGAAGTGGTGGCCGGACAGGTCATCCGTTGTATGTTCCTACGGACGAAAGAACGGCCTTACCAGACAAACAATTTCTATGTAGCCCTGGAGCGGCAGGCCCAGGCGGAAAAGGAGGTGAAAGCCATTGTTCAGAAAGCGAAAGCCAGAGCCGCAGGCACGGCAGGCGGCAAAACCCGCGGTAAAGCTGACCGCCGCAGAAAAGCGTGAAATCAGCAGTATCCTGGAAACTGCCAGAGGCGACGGCAAGGTACATTCCGCGCAGGATACTTTACCGTTCCGCCAGATGTACCCGGACGGTCTGTGCAAGCTGGACGACCACACCTGGTCGAAGTGTATCGAGTTCGAGGATGTGAATTATCAGCTTGCGAAACCTGACGATCAGACGGCGATCTTTGAAGCCCTCTGCGATATGTATAACGCCCATGACGCTTCTATCGGGATGCAGCTCTCCCTTGTGAGCCGCCGCATGAACCGGGAAGATTTTGTGAAGCGTATCGAGATTGCGGCGCAGGGAGATCACTTCGACCATATCCGTGAGCTTTACACGCAAATGCTCCGCAAGCAGCTTGAACGGGGCAACAACGGTCTTATCAAGACAAAGTACCTGACCCTCACCATCAAGGCACGGGACAGCAAAACCGCAAGGGCACGGTTTTCCCGGATCGTCATGGATGCCCTCAACCATTTCAAGGTCATGGGCGCTCTGGCAAAAGAGCTTGGCGGCAAGGAATGGCTGGAAATGCTCCACGGCATCCTGCACCCGGACGGGGAACGGTTTGCCTTTGAATGGAACTGGCTTGCCCCTTCCGGCCTGTCGGTCCAGGATTTTATCGCACCATCTTCCTTCCGCTTCGGTGAAGCACGGAAGTTCACAATGGCAGATAAATTCTGTGCCGTATCTTTTCTGCAGATCAGCGCACCGGAAATGGATGACCGTATGCTCACCGAACTGCTGGATACAGACAGCGGGCTGCTTGTCAGCCTCCATATCCGCAGCATGGATCAGAACGAGGCGATCAAAACGGTCAAGCGGAAAATCACCGACATTGACAGTATGAAGATCGACGCGCAGAAAAAGGCGGTGCGGGAAGGTTTCGATATGGATATCATCCCCACCGACCTTGCCACCTACGCAGGCGAGGCAAAGAACATCCTCCGTGATCTGCAAAGCAGAAATGAGCGAATGTTCCTAATGACCTTCCTGGTGGTGAACTTTGCGGACAGCAAGCAAAAGCTGGAGAATGATCTTCTCCGTGCGGCAAGCGTGGCGCAGAAATATAACTGCTCCCTGGTGCGGCTGGACTTTCAGCAGGAGGACGGCTTCGTGTCGGCTCTGCCCCTGGGTGTCAACCGCATTAAGATACAGCGCGGACTTACCACTTCAGCGGTGGCGGTGTTCGTTCCCTTCACCACACAGGAGATTTTCCACGGCGGCGAAGCTCTCTACTACGGGCTCAATGCCACTTCCGGCAACATGATCCTTGCTGACCGAAAAAAACTGAAAACGCCCAACGGCATGATCTTAGGCACGCCCGGCAGCGGCAAGAGTTTTTCCGCAAAGCGTTCCATCGTGGGTGTGTTCCTGAACACAAAGGACGATATCCTGATCTGCGATCCGGAGGCGGAATATTTTCCGCTGGTGAACCGTCTGGAAGGCCAGGTTATCAAAATCTCACCTACCAGTACACAGTATGTGAACCCTATGGATATCAACCTCAATTACAGCGAGGATGATAACCCGCTGGCGCTGAAATCAGACTTTATCCTGTCGTTCTGCGAACTGGCGGCAGGCGGACGGAACGGTCTGGAGCCGGTGGAAAAGACGGTCATTGACCGTGCTGTGCGGATCGTGTACCGCCCCTATATCGCAGACCCCCGCCCGGAGAATATGCCGCTGCTGGAAGATTTGTATAACGAGATCAAGCGGCAGCCGGAGCCGGAGGCACAGCGGATCGCGGCGGCACTGGAACTGTATGTGCATGGCAGCTTGAATGTCTTTAACCACCGTACCAACGTGGATATCAACAACCGCATTGTCTGCTTCGATATCAAGGAGCTGGGGAAGCAGCTCAAAAGCCTGGGTATGCTGGTGATCCAGGATCAGGTGTGGAACCGTGTTTCCCAGAACCGGGATCAGGGTAAATCCACCTGGTATTTCGTGGACGAGTTCCACCTTCTGCTGCGGGGCGAGGTCGGTACCTGGAGCGTGGAGATTTGGAAACGCTTTCGCAAATGGGGCGGTATCCCCACGGGAATCACGCAGAACATCAAGGACCTGCTTTCCTCCCCGGAGATCGAGAACATCTTTGAAAACAGCGATTTTGTGTACCTTCTGAACCAGGCCAGCGGAGACAGGAAAATCCTCTCCGAGCGCCTGAATATCTCCAACCAGCAGGCGGCGCATATCAGCAACGCAGGCCCCGGCGAGGGGCTGATCTTCTTCGGCAATGTGATCCTGCCTTTTGTGGATGACTTCCCGAAGGACAATGAACTTTACAGCATTATGACGACAAAACTTGGTGAAACCGGGAAAGGAGAAAACGAACATGAATGATCCCCGCTATTTGCATACGGAAGAAAAACAGGAGGGCGAAACCTTCTTTGATGTGATGAACCGGCTGATTGCCAGAAGCAAGGCGGTCACGGCGGATATGGAGGCGGTCCTTGCGGAGCTGGAAAGTGAGATCGAACCGTTCCGTGCGCCGAAGGACCATGAATAAACTGACCCATGTGAGCCTGTTTTCCGGCATTGGCGGTCTGGACCTGGCGGCAGAGGCTGCCGGGTTTGAAACCGTCTGCCAGTGTGAGTGGGCGGATTTTCCGCACTCCGTCCTCTCCGCACGATGGCCGGATGTTCCCAGGTTCCGGGATATTACTACTTTTACGAAGGAGGCGTTTTTTGAAAAAACAGGACTTGAAACAGTTACCGTTATCTCAGGCGGCTTTCCCTGTCAGCCCTTCTCCACCGCCGGAAAACGGAAGGGCTTTGCGGATGAACGCTACCTGTGGCCGGAAATGTGCCGCGTTATTACCGAGCTGCGGCCCCGTTGGGTGCTTGGGGAAAATGTTGCTGGCTTCATCAATATGGGGCTCGACAAAACGATCTTTGACCTGGCAAAAGCGGGATACGCTGTTCTCCCATTCGTATTTCCGGCTTGCGGCGTCGGCGCATGGCATGAGCGCCAGCGAACTTTTATCGTCGCGGCTGATGTTTCCCACACCCCTTGCCTCCGACAACAACACCGCCAGGGACGCGGCAAGCCTGGATGTGTTCCTGTCGGACAATGGGATATTCCGCAAGAGGAACCGAAACGGGGCGATTTGGAGCCTGAGCCTGTCGGCGGCGGTATTCTATCTGACCCCGGTAGCCTCGGACGGTTTCCGCTCGACCTTGAAGCCGTCGGCCTTCGATCCGGCGAAGAAGGACGGGAACCTGTCGGCGCAGATCATCTCCCAGGAACAGCCGGTGTCCGAAACGGCAGCACTGAACCCGGATTGGGTGGAATGGCTCATGGGCTTCCCGAAAGGATGGACGGACGTATCCTCTGGACCGCCGAACCGGAAGGAATCCCCCGCATGACCGAGCGCATGGATGACCGGGCACTGCGGCTGAAAACATTGGGAAATGCGGTCTGCCCGCCCCAGGCCTATCCCATTTTCCGCTATATCGCCATGATCGAGAATGGCACCTGCGGTGACTTCTGCCCCTATGGAAAGGAAGGCGACTGCCTATGAGGGAACTGAAAGCGACCGATAAGATCACGCAGAAAATGACCCGTGACGGTGCGGTATCGGAAAATCTTGCCACGGGAGAGGTGGAACATATCAGCAGCCGGGAGCCGGAAACGGAACTGTCCGCTTCTTCGGAAGAATCCGCTGGCGCTGCGGCTGACCTTGCCCTGCGTGCGGCAGAACACCATGAGAAGAAAAGCGCACGAAAGGCGGAAAAGGCTGACACCCAGGCGGTGCGGGATGGTTCTGCCGCAAGGCAGCGCCCCTCCTCCCGCCTGCAATTTACCGAGGAAGAACGTGCCGATTCCGCACTTGGAAAGTACATCGACCGTTCCGACCGTGCGGCGGACAGGCTGGACGCGGCAAAGGCCGCTATCCCCACAAAGAAAGTTCTCCGTACCGAGCGTGTTTTTGACGAAACAGCCGGAAAAGGCAAAATGCAGCTTCACTTTGAAGAAGTGGAGAAACGCCCCAATGGACGCCTGCGGCACAATCCGCTTTCCCGGCCGGTCCATGAGATCGTCCACGCTGCCCATGCGAAGGTGCATGAGGTAGAGCAGGAAAATGTGGGTGTAGAGGCCGGACACAAGGGCGAGGTGCTGACGGAACGCGGGCTTGCCTACGGAAAAGGCAAAGTCCGTGCCGCCGTCCACCATCACCGCACAAAGCCCTGGCGTGACGCGGCGAAGGCAGAGCAGGCTTCTTTTAAGGCAAACGCCGACTACATTTACCAAAAGGCACTGCATGATGATCCTGCATTGGCGGCTTCTAACCCGGTATCCCGCTTTCTGCAGAAACAGCGGATCAAGCGGAACTATGCAAAGGAGCTGCGACAGGCAGAGAAAACCGCAAAGAATACAGCGGCCACGGCGAAAAGTGCGGCGCAGAAAGCAAAGGACGCCTTCAAGGAAACATTCCTCTACATCAAACACCATAGCCGGGCGGTTCTGCTGGTGATTGGCATTGGCGCCTGTGTTGCCCTGCTGTTTGGCGGGATATCTTCCTGTTCCATGATGGCGGGCTCCGGCGTGGGCGGTGTATTTACTTCTTCTTATCTCTCCGAGGATGCGGATATGCTGGCTGCGGAGGCGGCCTACTGCGAGTTAGAGCAGGAGCTTCAATATGAGCTGGACCACTATGAGGCTCTGCACCCCGGATATGACGAATACCGTTTTGATCTGGACGAGATCGAACATGACCCTTATGTGCTGATCTCCATTCTCACGGCGTTCCATGAAGGGGTGTTCACCATCGACGCGGTTCAGGCGGAGCTGCAAATGCTCTTTGAAAAGCAGTACATCCTGACGCAGACCGTGGAAGTGGAGGTGCGCTATCGGACGGAGACACGGACAGACAGCGAAGGAAACGACTATGACGTGGAAGTACCATACAACTACTATATCTGCAAGGTGAAGCTGGAAAACTTCGACCTATCCCATGTGCCGGTCTACATCATGGACGAAGAAACGCTTTCCCTGTATGCGGTCTATATGGCAACGCTGGGAAACCGGGAAGATTTGTTCCCCGGCTCCGGCTATGTAGACAAGTACACCAAACCACCCACCACCTATGATATTCCGCCTTCCGCACTGGAAGATGAAACCTTTGCAGCGCTCATTACCGAGGCGGAAAAGTACATCGGCTATCCCTATGTCTGGGGCGGCAGCAATCCGAACACTTCTTTTGATTGCTCCGGCTTCGTATCCTGGGTGCTGACGCAAAGCGGCGTCTGCAATACGGGCAGGCTGGGAGCCCAAGGACTCTACAATATTTCCACCCCGGTATCCTCTGCCAACGCAAGACCCGGCGACCTGATCTTTTTCGTCGGCACTTACGATACACCGGGTGTTTCCCATGTGGGTATCTATGTGGGCGGCGGAAAAATGCTGCACTGCGGCGACCCCATTCAGTATGCAGATATCAACACAAGCTACTGGCAATCCCACTTTTACGCTTTCGGGCGACCGCCCTACAACTAAAAAACGATATGGAGGTAATTTGATTTATGGCAACGACACAGAAGATCCGCAATGACATTGCGAAAACCAAAGAAAAGATCGCGGAGCAGCAGAAACGCCTTCGTGCGCTGGAGACCCAGCTTGCGGAGGAAGAAAATCTGGAAATCGTCCGCATGGTGAAAGCCGTGAAGATGGATAACAAGGAACTGACCGCCTTCCTGAAAGCCTATGCCAGCGGTATGATCTCCCTGCCGGAAGGTATGCTGCAGGAGGGCAACACCGAGAATGAGGAAACGGAGGGATACGAGGATGAAGCATAACTTTATGCCAAAAATGGTATCGGCTCTTTTGGCGGTGGTGCTCAGCACTGCCGCTTTTTCTGTCACCGCCTTTGCCAGCGGCGGTGAGGGAAGCACGGAATCCATGGCTGAACAGGAAACGGCCGGTGATGTTTCTGATCTGCTTTCCACTCTGGCAGGCAGCCAGGTCACGGTATCCGTCACCGAGGATGGTATCCAGTTCAGTTCCGGTGAAAATGACTCCGGGCAGACCGGTACTGTCACCACGGGCGGCGGCAATCTGAATGTCCGCACGGGTGCGGGAATGGACTACACCGCCTTCACCCAGCTTCCCAACGGAACGACCGTGAAGGTGATCGGCACGGACGGCGACTGGCTGAAGGTCATCCTGCCGGAGAAAGTCGGCTATGTCTATTCCAGCTACATGACGGTAAGTGACGGCGAGGCTGGTTCCGGGGAAGGCTCTTTCTCCCTGGACGCTGAAACGCTGGAAAATCTGCTGGGTATGCTGGGTGGCGGTTTGAATGGCGGTACCGCCCTGACGCCGGACGGGAACCTTTCGCTGATTGACGATATTGGCAGCCCGACCGCCAGCGGCAAGCAGTTTATTACAGTGGAAACGAAGAACGGCAATGTGTTCTATCTCATTATCGACCGTGACGATGAGGGCGAGGAAACCGTGCATTTTCTGAACCAGGTGGATGAAGCCGACCTCATGGCGCTTACGGAGGATGGAGAAAAGGCGGAAACACCTATTGTCTGCACCTGTACGCAAAAGTGCCAGGCCGGAGCGGTCAACACCGCTTGCCCGGTCTGCGTAAAAAACCTTAGTGAATGTGTTGGCACAGAACAGAAAGCTGCGGAGCCCACCGAACCGGAGAATCCGGAACCCGAAAAGAAAAGCAATACCGGGGCGATCCTGGCGGTGCTGCTGATCCTTGCAGCCGGAGGCGGCGCGGCGGTCTATTTCCTGGTGCTGAAACCGAAGCAGGGCAAGAAAGTTCCCGCTGATCTGGATGATTTCGACCTGGAGGATGAAGAAGAATACCTGACCGAGGACGAGGAAACGGAGGAAAAGAATGAGTAAACTGATTATTGCAGAAAAACCGAGTGTGGCAAAATCTATCGCATCGGCCCTGGGTGCTTCATCCAGGGCTGATGGCTTTTATGAGGGCAGCGGCCTTCTCGTATCCTGGTGCGTGGGACACCTGGTATCCCCGATGGATGCTGGCGGCTATGACGAGCATTTCAAGAAATGGCGATATGACGATCTTCCCATTCTGCCGGAGCCGTTCCGTTATGTGCTGGCACCGGGCAAGGAGGACGCTTTTGAAAATCTTCGCGCCCTGATGGACCGCCCCGATGTGGATACCATTGTCAATGCCTGTGATGCCGGGCGTGAAGGTGAGCTGATCTTCCGGCTGGTGTATGAAATGGCTGGATGCCGCAAGCCAATTCTTCGTCTTTGGATTTCCTCGATGGAGGACAGCGCCATCCGAGAGGGCTTTTCTGACCTGCGCCCCGGCGCCGATTATGAAGCCCTGTATCAATCAGCACTCTGCCGCCAGAAAGCGGATTGGCTGGTGGGGATCAACGCTACACGCCTTTTCTCCGTTCTCTATCACCGCACCCTGAATGTAGGCCGTGTGCAAACACCCACGCTGGCAATGCTGGCGGAGCGTGACGCAAAGATCACGCTGTTTCACAAGGAAAAATATCATTTACTGCGCCTGACGCTGGATGGAACCGAGGCGGTGTCGGAAAAGTTCACCGATCCAACGGAGGCGGAACAGGCAGCGGCTATGTGCAAGGGTGCGGCCGTCACCTGTACCTCTGTCACGAAGGAACAGAAAAAAGAACAGCCGCCGAAGCTCTATGATCTCACCACCTTGCAGAGGGAGGCAAACCGCCTGTTCGGATACACGGCAAAGCAGACCTTAGATTACGCACAGAGCCTCTACGAAAAGAAGCTGCTGACCTATCCCCGCACGGACAGCCGGTATCTGACCTCCGACGTGGCAGAAACGGCCTCCTGCGTCATCCATCTGGCGGCGAAGGTACCGCCCTTTGACGGAATCAGCAACTTCTTCCCGCTGGTGGAGGCCATGATCTCCGATAAGGATGTATCCGACCACCACGCCATTATCCCCACGATGGAGATTGAAAAAGCGGATATCAAGGCTCTGCCCCTGGGCGAGCGCAATTTGTTTCTTTTGGTCTGCTGCAAGCTGCTGTGTGCATCGGCGGAGCCGTATATGTATGAGGCGATCACGGCTGCTTTTGACTGCGGCGGCCATTCCTTCACCGCAAAGGGAAAACGCATCCTCTCCGAAGGCTGGCGGGAGATTGACCGCATTTTCCGTGCCTTCTTGAAGGAAAAGCCTGCGGATGGGGACGGCGATACGCTCCCGGACTTCACCGAAGGGCAGACTTTTGACGGTGCGGAGGTTTCTGTCACCGAGCATTTCACCCAGCCGCCGAAGCCCTATACCGAAGATACCCTCCTGTCCGCTATGGAGAATGCGGGCAAGGACGATATCCCCGATGAGGCGGAGCGAAAAGGTCTTGGCACGCCTGCGACCAGGGCGGCAATTATCGAAAAGCTGGTGGCAGCCGGATTTGTGGAGCGCAAGGGCAAAAACCTGATCCCCACGAAAGCCGGTATCAACCTTGTCACGGTCCTGCCTGAGCCGCTGACCTCTCCCATGCTGACAGCGGAATGGGAACAGAAATTGACGGAGATCGCAAGGGGCGGCGCTGACCCGGATACTTTCATGGACGGTATCCGCACGATGGTTCAGGAGATCGTGTCCACCTATTCCTGCATTTCCGAGGATGGCAAAAAGCTGTTTGCCCCGGAGAAGGAAGTGATCGGTACCTGCCCCCGCTGCGGCCAGCCGGTCTATGAGGGCAAGAAGAACTTTGCGTGTTCGGATCGATCCTGCGGTTTCGTCCTCTGGAAAAATGACCGCTTCTGGACGAGCCGCAAGAAGGAGCTGACAAAGAAGATGGCAACGGACCTTCTGAAAAAGGGACGTACCAATGTCAAGGGAATGTGGTCTGAAAAGAAACAGGCTGCTTATGACGCTGCGGTGATCTTGGATGACACGGGTGGCAAATACATCAACTTCAAACTGGAATTTCCGAAAAGAAAGGAAGGTGTCAATGGCAGAAAATAAGACTTTGGAACATTTACCCGAAGTGAGGGCGGCGGTGACTGTCCTCTCCCCGGAGGACCGGGAGGTGCTGGCGGCGGTGCAGACCTCGCCCTTCAAGCTGACAACACCAGAGCAGTTTAAGGAGTTTGCGGACAACATTGACTATTTCGTATTTGAGCCCAATATCCACGATCTGAATGATCTGGGGTGGCGGTATCTGGCGCAGCACATGGATATGCTGCTGCCCCCGGAACTTCTGAAAGCGATCGACCCTGTTCCTTTTGGCAAGTACGCCATGCAGGAGGAACAGGGCTATTTTACGGAACACGGATATATTTCTCTTTCCGGCGACGAGTGGGTGCATGAACGCCCTGCGGAGCCGGAGAAAAAGCCCTCCATCCGGGAACGGCTGGAACAGGGCAAGAAGGAATGTGCAGAGAAAAGCAAGGCGCAGCCCCATAAGGAAAAATCTGCGCCGGAACTGTAAGGAGGTGCTGATATGCCATATTACGATCACGACAAGGATTATCCCTTTGCCGCCTTTATCACCAATCTTGGGAAGTACAATGAGGGCGAGCTTGTGGGCGAGTGGGTGAAGTTTCCCACCACCGCCGAGGAACTGAAAGAAGTGTTTAAGCGGATCGGGATCGGCCAGAAGGATGACTTCGGCCAGCCCTACGAGGAATGGTTCATCACGGACTATGACTGCTATGTGGACGGTCTTTACAGTAAGCTGGGCGAATACGAAAATCTGGACGAGTTGAATTATCTTGCGTCGAAACTGGATGAAATGAGCGAAAGCGAATACGCACAGTTTCAGGCCGGTATGGAAATGGGCGACCATTGCGGCAGCCTGCAGGAGATCATCAACCTCACCGAGAATCTGGATTGCTATGAGGTTTACCCCGATATCCATGACTATGACGATCTGGGCCGCTATTACATCGAAGAACTGGACGTTATGCAGGTGCCAGAGCATTTGCAGAATTACATCGACTATGAGGCCTACGGCCGGGACGTTGCGTTGGAGGAAAACGGCACCTTCACGGATCAGGGCTATGTGCGTGATACGGGTGACAGTTTCCATGAGTATTACGACGGTGAGCGCGGCAGTATCCCCGACGAGTACCGGGTGATGACCTTTCAAGACGATCTTCCCGAAGAAGAAAAATCTGAATGGGCTATGGATATCGCCTTTGACATGGACGAGTTTTTCCGTCAGAACGATCCGCAGTATGCGGCGGAGCACCCGGAGGCGCATGCTGCAAAGGAGAAACTTTACGAAAACCTGATGGCAGGGCGCATTTCCGCTCTGGATGAAAAGCTGGCGGCGCTGGGGCAAACGCAGGAGGACTATCTTCCTTCGGAGATTGAAAAGTTCAAGGATGCCACGGGCTATGAGGAATTTCTTGATTTTGACCCGGCGGAGGTCAAGGCAGCTTTGGAGGACCCGGAGAAGTCCCATGCGGATGAAATGCTGTCCGCTGCGGAGAGGGCTGCCTCGGAAAAGATGACTGTGCTTGTAGTGGAGCCTATGAAGGAACCCTATGTGAAGGAGATCGACCCCGATCTTCATTCCCTGCAGGCGGAGGTCGGCGGAGACATTGGCGCAACTTATCCCTATTCTGACCCGGTGGCGCTGGTTTGCAATGATGAAGGAAAGCTCATAGGGCTTGAACTGAATCGTGGACTGCGGGATGAAAACGGAGAAATTTATGATATTGTAGCAGGAACTTTCCTGGTGGTTGGACTTGGTGAGGAAGATTTTGCGTCCCTGTCCCCGGAACTGATCCAGAAATACACGGAACAGTTCAAAACACCGGAACGATTTATGCAGATCAATGGCAATATCGTTGTTCTCCCTGTTCCCACAGAGAAACAAGACCTCGCTTATCTGCCAGACCGTTTTGAAACTGGCGAGCGTGTGCAGACACCCAGGGGCAGCTTTCAGGTGACGGCTATGAGCCGGGAACAGATGGAGGCGGCCGGTTACGGTGTCCACCATATTTCCGATGATGGAAAGTATCTTATCATGGGAAACGGCACACGGGCCTTTGCGGTAGCAACGGAGCAGCCGGAAAAAGACAATCCCCTACGCACGGCGGAAATGACATTGGAAGATGACTACGGCATGATTGACGGCGTGATTAACAACGGCAGACGCGGCGAAGAATTGGAAAAAGCCCAGGAGTATGCAGAGCGGACAACGCCGGAGAAGCCTTCCATCCGTGAGAGGTTGGAGGACGCAAAACGGGAGTGTGCCGAGCACAAGCCCCCGGAGGGCAAGAAGCCCGGCCGTGATGTGCCGGAGCATGACTGCCTATGAGCCGAAGTAAAAAATGGCGACTGGAATGGTCGTTCTTCCTGGGTGAGAACGGCAGGCGGCAGTATAACCATATCTGTAAAAAATGTGTTCACGGCTGCAAGCAGAGTTTCCGGGCGTGTCTGGTTGCTTGTCCGCATTACAGTTCCAAACGATCTAAAATTTGTGAGGATAAGGGTAGAAAAACCGCAGAATAATTCCCTGTATCCGTACTTTCAAAGAGAGTCTTTATGATTTCTCATGTGTCGGTCTGCTTGCTGGCACATAGAGAAAATGGCTCGATTCCAAACACTTTCTGATACACAAAACGGGAGTACAGCTTTTCGGTTCGTCCGATTGGCTGTACTCCCGCTTTTTCTTTTTGCTATCATCAAATTACTTTAACACGGTTCTGTTGTTTGAACAGGGGTACAAATTGTACCTCCGTTGAAAAGGAATTTCCATAGTATTTTCTCATTAGGATTGGATAGGAAAGGATGGATAGCCGCCGTAGTAAGCGTTGTGGGAATGTGCGTAAACTGCCAGGATTGTGAGGCTGTGGGAAAGCTGTTTGCAGACCTGTGGGAAAAGGCTTGTCTTTTTCCATCAGGTTGTGAACGGCTTTTCCATCGGCACGAGCGGCAGTTTTCCATATTTCCATAACGCAAGAAAATCATCCAACGATCAGCCGGTACACCGTCAGCGGCACATACCATACCGCTACGATCAGCCGCCATACCAGAACGAAACCACCGATTACGCCGCCGATAATGAAGTTCAACGCGAACAGGGCGATCCCTCCACCCAGGGAGCCGCCGCCCGGCACGATCCAGAGGCACATCCGATGGAGGCCAAACGGCAGCCCGCAGAGTATCCAGAGCCATACATAGTCAATTTCTCCGTTCTTCATGCAGGCGGATTTGAAGATACAATACAGAATCAGTGCCATGGTCACGGGCAATACGCTTTTGAAGAAAAATGCTTTGATTGCTTCGCTTCTTGTCATCGGTAAAACCTCCTTCCGCAGTTCCATTATACAGGATGCCGGGAGCTGCGCCCAGCGTCTTTCAATGAAATTTATTCCAGTTCATGCCGCCGCTGTTGTTCCTGTTCCTTTGCAACGGTCAGCAGCGCATCCACATTTTGTTTAACAGTATCGTATTCCTGGGCTTCGGTTCTTGCGGCTTTGTATTCAGCAAGGAGCCGTTCCTTTTCTGCGTTGAGATTGGCAAGCTCCGTTTTCATGCTTTCCGTTGTCGGCAGCGGCACAGTCCCCAGCCGTTTTAATTCTCTGGCGGCCGCTTCAAAAAGGATGATCTCACTCTCATGCCCCCGAAGGAACTTTTCTTTATCATTCGATTTACGGTATCTGTCATAAAGAGGCTTTAGCTGACGGTAAGTTCCGGCGTGCTTCATCACAAGGGCAAGTTCGGCACTTCTACTTTCTATCCGCTTGATTTCTGCATGAGCGGTATCTCTGCGTGCGGATACTGCGTTCAATTTGCTTTCCAGTTCTCCATAACTGCTTATCCCGTGTTCCGTCAGGAAATTCATGGTCTTGGCGGCCTGTTTCAGATTGTTCAGCTTCGCCCAATGGGTGAAGCCTGCACTCTGCTGTGCCTTGATGTTGTTCTGGATATCAATGAGCAGACTGATCTTTCCGTTCCGCTGTTTCGGCTGGTGGGAAGGTCTGGAACGTCCGGCAATCCGGGCGGCAAGGGCTTCTTCGGTGTAGTCCACACCCAGGGTTTTCAGACGGGTGAATCGTTCCTGATCCGGCGCTCTGGCGGAGATATATTTGCCCCGCTTGATCTCATAGCCTTCTCTCTGCAGGCGGCGAAGCAGTTCTTCTAAATCGGAACAGGCTGGCAGGAGTCGGTCGATTGCCGCTTTCAGCTTTGCCTTATAGCTGGTGCCGTTCTGCGTAGCCTGATGTTCAATATAGCTCTTACCCTTGTCCTGTCCTGGGATGATGACAGATAGACCGTGTTCCTTGCAAAGCCGGTCGGAGGTACGGCGGATATCGTGATAGCTTCGCTTGTTGGAATGATAGTGCTTATGATCCGCAAAGCTGACCGCATTGAAAATCAGATGGTTATGAACATGATCTTTGTCTATGTGGGTGGTAAGTACAAATTCATACATGCCGCCCAGGATTTCTTTTGCAAGCTCCATGCCGATCTCATGGGCCTGTTCCGGCGTGACCTCTCCAGGCTGAAAGGCTTGGATCAGGTGACGGCCCAGGTTCGTTCCCTTGTCGATGGCGTGGCGGCGAGTCCAGGCAAATTCAATATCCGCGGTTTCGGCGGCGCAGCCATAGGAGGATACAAGCAGCTTTCCGTCCGTCTTTTCCGGGTTGCAGATATAGTCAATGGCCGCTTTCAGCGTTGACTTGATAGGATGCGTCTTTGTAACTGCCATATCTCATCCAGCCTTTCCCGTATCTCGTCCATGTCAGCCTGATATGCAGGGTCTCCGGCATTGATCCGCTTGGCGATCTGATTGATGTTCCGACCGATAGCGGAAAGCTCTTTGATGAACGCCTTGATATCTGCGGTATCCGTATAGATGATATATCCGTCAATCGCCATTTTGCGGAGATAGGCGCCATATCTGCGTGTGGGTAGCTGGCTCATTTTCTCATCTATGAGCCGTTTTTCGTCCTCCGTGACATAGAATTTCATTTGGATATTCCGCTTTCGGTTTGCCATGCGCCGCCTCCGTTCTTCATAAGGGTTTGGGATTATCCCAACAAGCAATTTTGAATTTTCGGGCAAGGGACCTGAAAATCTCAAAATTCGCAAGCGGGTACTCGCTTGCTGTGCTTGCTACCGTATCTTATTCCTACTTATAAAGCGTTTCGAAAACCTCAAAATGCCCGCAAAATAAGAAAAACAGAGGATGTTCAGACACCCTCCGTTTCTTCATTCGGCTTTTCAATTTTTAAGGCCCCGTCAATGGCACCTTCCACGATAGGCAAATACTGTTCCGGGCAGAGTTTCAACTTCTGTCCGACCCGCTGGCGCAGCTCGCTTTCCTCTCGCATGACCTCTGGATTGAAGATTGAGCAATATATCCGAGCTTAATAGCTTTTGTTATCATCTCAACGGTAGAGCTAACTTGCAATTTTTCAAAAATATGTTGCAAATGATTTGATACTGTTCGTTCACTAATAAAAAGCTGTTCAGCGATTTCGCGGCGCCTAACTCCTGATGCAACCAATTCGAGAACTTTTCTCTCCCCGTCTGTCAGCTCTTCTATAAATACTTCTTCCCGTGGGAAGTGTGTTGCCCCATCTTTGATGGTCAATAAAATGTGCAATAACTCATCTGGTTCTACATCCTTACTGATAAACCCTCTTGCACCGATCTTCTTTGCTTCTTTGCGATAAACAGGAAGATTATAGCCAGAGAGAATGACTATTTTTTGATCTGGAAAACGCTCCAACAAATGTTGTGTGAGCATTAAACCGTCCTCGTCTGTCAGTCCTCCTAAGTTAATGTCAAGGGAAATGAAAAAAGTAAAAGAAAAATTTCTAAAGTTAAATCCTTTTGGGTTACTCAGTTGTATATTAAGTGTAAGGCGTTTTACACATGGAAGGCGGTGACACGGTATCGAAGATTTCATACTAATTAAAAAAATCCAGTCGGGTGACACAGATGCATTTGAGATAATTGTCCGAAAATATTATCAGTCAATTTATCTATTTTGTTGTCGGCGATTGAACGGCGATCCAGATACCGCCGCAGATATTACACAAGATGTTTTCTTGAAATTGTTGGAGAATATTCAATCAGTACGAAAGATCGGGAAATTTCAAAACTACCTGCTAACGATTGCTGTTAATACCTGTAACAATTATACTAAGAAAGCAAAACCCCTGTATATGGATTTAGAAACTCTTGAAGATATAGAAGATACTGATAATGCCTTTGAAAAAATTGAGCTTAACGAACTTAAAGCGCAAATTCAATATGCAATCAACACATTACCGGACTATCAAAAAGAGGTCATCATTTTACGATTTTATTATGATTTGAAAATCCGAGAGATTGCAACCATTACAAAAGCTAGTGTTTCTACTGTAAAATCTAGGCTCCAACAGGGGATTAAAAAACTGGAACGATATTTGGCTGATTTTAGAGGAGGCGATAATGTATGACCCAAAAACAAAATGGTGTATTAGAATGGTTGCAGAGTTGTGAAACGCCTGCTCCATCTGAACCTAAAATTAAAGCAGTAATCGTAGCTGGAAAAAGTTACATGAATAGTTCTGAATTCAATAAAAATTCAATGCGAGATATTATATTGAACCAACTTCAATTTCTGCCGCTTTCTTTCTGGATTGTTCAAATAATACTCACTATATGTGCAGTATTATTAGCATGTATCCTGGGCCAATGGAGGGTTCCATTTTATTATCCATTGACAATCCTTGCAGTTATGGTTCCATTCCTTGCGTTATTAGGTGCAATAGAAATATCTAAAAGCAACATCTATGGTATGTGGGAAATTGAACAGTCTAGTAGAACAACGCTGGTAAAAATTGTAGCAGGTCGTATGCTGATTATTGGAGTAATCAACCTTTTCCTAATAACAGTCATTTTAATTTCAATGGCATATATTTACCAGAAATCAATGATTGAAATGGTGTTGTATGGTTTGATTCCATTTAATATTTCTTGCACTTGTTATCTTTTTATATGTGCGAAAAGCAGGACAAACGATAGCTTGTATCATTTAATCGCTTGTATGATTTTTCTTTCTGGAACATTTTCTCTTGTACTCCATCAGCGATTTATATTTGAAGCGTCTATGTTCTGGGGATGGATTGGATTTTATGTGTTATCTATTATCCTATTAGGGAAAACACTTCAACTGTACTTGAAAAAAGAAAAAATGATTGGAGAATTGATATGGAACTTACAATAAATGATCTTTCAAAAGAATATGGAAGAAAAAAAGCTGTAAATCATTTCAGCGCAAAATTAACAAATGGTGTTTATGGTCTAATCGGGGCAAATGGTGCGGGCAAGACAACTTTGATGCGAATGATTTGCGATGTCCAAACTGAAACGAAAGGAGCCATTTTTTTTAACGGGAAAAACATTCATGATTTGGGCGAGAAATATCGTAATATCTTAGGCTACCTGCCACAAAATTTTGGCTATTATCCTAACTTTACAGCGTATAAATTTTTGATGTATATCTCTGCAATAAAGGGGCTGCCGCCTAAAAAAGCCCATAATCGCACAATGGAGCTGTTGCAGGTTGTTGATCTGCTCACACAGAAAAACGAAAAAATCAAAACTTTTTCCGGCGGTATGAAACAACGCTTGGGAATTGCTCAAGCATTACTAAACGATCCCCGTATTTTGATTTTGGATGAACCTACAGCTGGACTTGACCCGAAAGAGCGGGTGCGGTTTAGGAATCTGATTAGTTCTTTGGCAGAAAATAGAATTGTAATTTTGTCCACTCACATTGTTTCTGATGTTGAATATATCGCAAATGAGATTCTGATTATGAAAAATGGCGAGTTAATTCAACATGGTTCTCCAGAAGAAATTTTGAAGCCGATTGAAAAATGTGTTTGGGAATGTGATGTATCTCGAAAAGAGGCCGAAGAATTAGAATTGAACTATGTAACAGCAAATCTGAAACATAATAATGGTGCAGAACGGCTGAGGATTATTTCTCAAGAAGCACCATGCAGAACCGCTTGGAATGTTGATCCAACATTGGAAGATTTGTATTTATACTATTTTGCGGAGGTATCCGAGCATGAATGAAATGATAAAAGCAGAACGAAATAAAATATGTTCGAGAAAGCAAACACGAATGTTGTTTTTAGCTGGTGTGGTTCTTATCGTTGCCTATTTTTTCTTTTTTCAATTTAATTATCAAAATGTTTTCTATGATTATGACCTTGAAAAAATGGCATTAGCAAGCGGTTTTACAGCCATTGAACAACGGAAGGAAGTAGCAGAAATATTTGAAGGAAAACTCTCTCAAAATACATTACTTACTATGCAAGAAAAAATCGACCAAGCAAAACAAGCAACTGTTGGACAAGATGAAAATTCTGCTTTTTCTGCTGTTCATGTTTATCGTGACCAAGCGGCGATTCTGGAATATTTGACAAATTCTGATGGTAGTTTTAAGTCACTCGAAACAGCATATCCAAATAGTCCAACTGTGACTTTAGGATATTGCGATGGCTGGGATAAGCTATTATCTGGAATGGGGAGCATCTTGTCCATAATGATATGTTTAATTGTTGTAATCACTCTATCTCCTGTTTTCTCAGAAGAGTATGCACTTCATACAGATAGCATTATTTATTCGGCTCGGTATGGCCGAACCAAACTCACAACTTCAAAAATTATAGCGGCCTTGGAAGTTGTAATTGGCACATACCTCTTGTATTTACTGCTAAATTTAGTTCTGTATGGCTGTACCTATGGGTTACAGGGGTGGAATGTAAGCATTCAATCTTCATTACATTATGCTTCTTCAATATATAATTTGACCTTTTTGCAAATGTTCTTTATCTCTGTAATATTGAATATTTTTGGGATTGTAGCCTTGACAACTATTACATTGTTTTTAAGTGCTCAAATGAGTTCTCCTGTTACAGCGCTTATTACTTCTTGCGTCATCTGCTTCTTGCCAGTTGTGTTTGATTTTAATGATAGCCTTCCTGTTTTACAAAAAATGCAGGAAATTTGCCCGATTTTTATGCTTCATACAAACGGTATATTTTCTGATATGAAAACATATTTCGGTATGAGCCAGCCGGTCTTTATGATCATCCTTAATGTTGGATTGATATTCGTATTTTATAGACTAACAAAAAATATATCAAAGAAACATCAAGTTACGGGGTAATTTTGATGAAAGAGACAAGTTGGGTTAGTTGTCCTATATGCCATAATAAAACCCGAATAAAAATACGAATTGACACGGAATTAAGGAATTTCCCCTTGTTCTGTCCAAAATGTAAACAGGAAACGCTCATTCATGTAAAGCAACTGAATATATCCGTTATTAGAGAGCCAGACGCATAGACGCAGAGCCGATAACACGCAGGCTAACATGACTGCTGTTATCGGCTTTTCATATTCTTTTAAACCTCTTAAATAGTAAGACTTATCATCATCAAGCACGATAAAAGGAACAATATTATTTTTTAAACATTCTTTAAACATAATAATTCTTCCAACACGACCATTTCCATCTCCAAACGGATGAATACGTTCAAATTTAAAATGAAAATCAATTATATCTTCTAAAGTAATAGTATTTCTAGAATTATATAAATCTAATAATTTATCTAATTCTTCACCAACTTTTTCTGGTTTCGTTGTATCAACTGTATTTATAACACCTATCATATTAGGAACTATTTTGAATCCTCCAACATTATATCTAGGATCATCTTCATCACTTGTATTCTTCTTTAATATCTTATTCATTTCAATAATCATTTCTTTAGTTAAAACTTGATCTATATTATCCAACATGTAATCAAATAATTTAAAATGATTTTTAGATTCAATTACATCATCCAATTTAATTAATTCATCAGCTTTAGATATAAAAGAAGATGTATCAAAAATAGCTTCAGTTTGATCACTAGTTAGTCTACTTCCCTCGATTTTGTTAGAATTATAAGCAAAATTAACTTGAGAATAATGATATATATTACCTTTGAATTTAGAGTTCTTTTGTTTAATTAATTCAGTTTTTAATTCACTTACATTCATAAAAATCTGCTCCTTTCAAAATTATTATAATTTTTTTTCTACATCATCTATTGATGTAAAAACGTAGGATTTTAGGCCCATCTTATTTGCTGCAATTACATTTTTTTCTTTATCATCAAAAAATATTGTTTCTGATTTATCCAATTTAAATCTATCAACTATCAAGTTATAAATATTATAATCTGGTTTAATTAAATTTTCTTTGTAGGAATATATACCACCTTTAAATATACTATCTATATCTATTAAATTGTTGATATAAAAATAGCTATCCTCAGTTATATTACTTAATAAATATAATTTGTATCCTCGTTTTTTTAAATTTTTAATATATTCAAAATTATTTTTTATTAGTGGATAAGTTTCTTTTAGATTATCCCTTTTTAAAATATAACTAATATCACTAAACTCTTTTTTATCCCTTAGTTTTTCTAAAAAATCGTCAACTTTCATTTGGCCTAGTAAGCATTTTTTAAATTCTTTACCATATGCAATTTTATATATATTGCTACAGTCTTTATTTAATAGTTTTTCTAGATTTTCTTTACTATCATCAAAAAGAATTCCTCCAATATCAAATATAACGTTTTTTATCATTTGTTCACCACAATTCACTCAATAGCATTTAAAACATTATACCACATAAAACAAAACTTTTTATTAAAATTTTCCATAAAAAAACTCCTATTTCTAGAAGTTTTTACAACATGGATCATAAACGTTTTCACAAGTATCACATTCACTCGTTGTATAACAAGGAGTATAATAATGTTTATAAACATGATGATTAATAATCTTAGTATGTATTGGCATTACATGCGGAACCTCATGTACAATTACTCTAGTACATACTCTTTCTTGTGGACATTCATATACTGGAGGACATGCACAACCGCACATACCATTGTTGTTCATCATATCAGTATCCATTCCCATATTCATATCCATCTTTTCATTTTCATAACATCTTGGATTCATAATAGTCAATTCCTTTCTAGTTTATAGTATGCAAAAATGCATAAATTGGACTATTACAAATTACTTAATTAGACTATTATTATTCTTAGTTAAACTTTTTATTTCATTAAAAATTTTATTATTTGTATAATCTTCAAATTCTGAAACTTTTATTTCTAAATTTTCTCCGTTTTGTAAAACATATAAATTATTAGTATGATAACTTATTCTTCTAAAAGTATTAAAAAACTTTTTAGTTGCATTTTCATAATCTTGTTTTTCTTTTAATTTTAGACAAGTAAACCCACTTTTTTGATTCTTTATATTTTTAGAATTCCATCTAATTGGTAAAGGCGAAATAGCTTTAAAATTTTTAAATCCTAACTCATTAAAAAGCCATATAAATAAGTCACTTGCAACCACAAAAGATGAAGTTACATTCATAATATTCGGACAACTTTTATCATTTATATCAACACCTTCATTCACTTTATAAAGTTGTCTATCTATCTTTTTAGAAAAAGTTTCTTCACCAACAAATTTTATGTTTTTTTGCATTGCATAAATATAAACTATATCATCACTTATTCCAAACCTAATAACCGGAAAATAATAAACTTTATCATCTAAATAAGCTTTAAAAACAATAGAATTTGGAGTTTCATTAAATATTCTATCTTTAAATATTATACATTCTAAGTTAGCCTTTAAAACACTTGAAAATCCTAAATATATTTTTTCTTCCATATAGTTTCTCATAAAATTTATACGTTTTTTTAAATATTCTTCAGGATTATTAAAATCTCCAATTGTTGCATTGCTCCATAATAAGCATAAAACCATTTTTTGTTTATAAAAAAAACTATCATCTAATTCATCCAGTTCTTGAAAATAAGGCTCATCTTTATAATAATTTAAAGACATATCAACATATTGAACTAATAAATTATTAAATAAATCAAAATCATTAATAACCAATATCGGAACCAAATAATTCTTATTATTTATTTTAGATGGAATAAAACAATCTAAATCTCTTATATATGTTCCAAAACAAACATTAAATTTAAAATAACAATCAACTCTACCCTCAGAAGCTTCTTTTACAAGGGAATTATAAAATGTATTCAATACACTTAAAGTCATAAAATTTCCTCACTTTCATTCATAACAAATATAGATAATACAGTTATTTTCCCACGTATGTAGTAATAATGTCAAATAACATCTATATATTTTATTAGAGAGGAAAATAAAAATGCCAAATTTAATATTAGTTTTTATAGATGTATTAAAAAATATCCAAACTGAAAAAGATTATAACGAATTTATAACCTTGTTGAAAGAACTATGTTTAAACGATGAAATCATTTTTGAGTTAGTAAGCAATGAAGAAAAATTGGATTTAGAAAAAGAAAATAAATATTTTCAATTGTTTTATTCATTAGATTTTGAAGGTTTAAAAGAATATCTAAAATCTTTAAAAGAAATATATATAATACCAAAAGTGTACTTTGTTGACGAACTAGATTATCTAGTTGAAATAACAAACATTTTAAGAGCTAACGAATGTAACAATGTCTTAAGTTTTTATAAAACCAACTTCCACAAAAGCAATTCCACGTTATAGGTATTGCTTTAAAATATCAATACTATCTTCTTGCATTCTAATAAATTCTTTTGTAATATCCAAAACCTCAATATCCATAGACTTATTATTAAATATTTTTCTACCTTCAATTATTCCCATATTAACCCCATTTAATAAAAGTTCTGCAAGCTTAGAATCACTTGTATCAGCAATCGTTTTCATCTCTATTCCTGACCATAGCATTGCTTTATTTATTGGACTTGTTTCTTTTGGATCATCAACACGATCATATTTATAATAAAGTTTGTTTATTTTTCTAGATATTTCTTCGTACCTTTTATATATAGTATCAAGAGTTTTCTTAAAATCTTCATTTTGGACTTTATTTTTTATCATATCAATGGAATCCATTCCCATACAAGCACCCTTATTTAATTCATCTAAAATATTTATATTTTCTTCCATAATATCACCTAAACTTATTTTAACCACAAAGTTAAGTTTTATACTATTTATGAACTTTACCACCAGCATAAGTGAATATATTATCAATTATAAATAAACAAATAAACATGATAGTTATATATGTTGGAATAACCTTTATAAATGGTTTAATAATAGGTTCAACTATATAAGCTAAAATAACTGAAGAAAAAGCCCATATCAGAGAAATTTCTAATGAAATATATTTACCAACATTATATTTAAATGGTCGATAATCCCAAAAAGTTTTATGAAATACTCTTTCAATAAAAACACCACCAACTAACTCAATTATAGTTAAGAAAACCATCATGATTAAAGCGAAAAATATACAATTTAGCCATCCAGCAACATGAATATATTTTTGAATAATATTAAAAGTACAGATAATTAAAACAGTTCCAAACCCATATATCGGTGTCCAAGGTAAATAAAGAATTCCACTTCCAAATTTTTCTTTACAAAGAATATTCCAAAAACTTTCCATAATATAACCCAATATAGAAAATATGAAAAAAAGGTTCATATAATACATTTTATCACCATTAATAGTATCAACTAAATCATATTTCCTATACTAATCAGTAAAAAAATTATCCTATTTTTTTTAAATATTCATTATGATATTCTTGAATTTTAGGAATAGATTCTTCATCTATTACAAATCCGGCTGATTTTTTATGTCCTCCACCATCATGATGAAATTCCGCACATATTTGATTTAAATCAACATCATCTTTAACACATCTAAGAGAAACTGAGTTACGACTATAATTTAAAATCATTACAAAATCTAAATCAGGTCGCATTTTACAAATTTCATTACCTAATATTGATCTATATTGTTCTGCAATAGTAACTCCTATTTTATATTGTTTATAAGTTGTCACTAAAAGGTTTTCATTTACAAAATCAATATAACTTCTTTGACGAACCAAATCAGCTTCATATAGATCACTAAAAAGATTAGGAAGTTTAAATTCTTCTAAATCATTTAAAGAATTAATTAATTCAATATAAGCAACTGGTCCAATTATTCCATAAACACAAGCAAGCATTTTGGCATTATAAGTTTCTTCCAGAAAATCCCATGTATCAGTTTCTCTTGTAGCTTCAACAAAAACGTGATAAAAAGGACTATCAAGTTTAGTTGATAGACTTAACAAATAGTTATAGAAAAGCTCCGTTCCACAAGTTTTTCTTCCATTTAAAGTAACATGAGCATTAACATAATTTGGAACAACCCCACCATATGATGAATGATGATCAAAATGTTTTAATTTTGAAATAATCTCTTCATGCTTATCTAATACTTCAATTGCACTAGGGATTAATGGTAAATCACATAGATATATAACATCATAATTAGAAAAATCAAACGTTTTAAACAAATTGGCTAAGTCTTTAGTTTCGGCTAAGATATAATCAACTTGATTATTATAAAATTTATCTGCTAAAATAACCGAACCCATTCCATCAATATCAGCCATATGTGATATCATCAATATTTTATTATTATTTATTTTTTTTATCATTTTTACCTCCATAAGTATAGATATATTTTAACATAAAGTAAAAAAGAGAACTAATAAATAGTTCCAAATCATTTTTCACAATATTTTTTATAAGCATTTATCAAATCAGCATCCATTATATTTTTTGGTATCTCATTTAAATTAAAAAACTTTAGCCTTTTTGTTTCAGAATCTCCTTTTAGACTTGATTCATCAGCTATAGAAACATCAGCTAAATAAAGAGACGTATTATTATAAACAATATCCCCATTTGGATAACTATTTTTTCTACTACTTCCAGATAATGTATCTATTAATTTTAACTTATCAGTATTTAACTTTATTCCCGTTTCTTCAAAAGCCTCCCTTGCTGCTGTAAATCTTAAATCTTCTCCTAAATCTTGACAACCTCCAGGTAATCCCCACTTATCTCTGTCAGTTCTCTCTTGTAATAATATTTGGCCATCTTGATTTCTAATAATAACTGCAGCCCCAGTTTGAATAAACGGAATATGACTAATTCTTTCATCTAAAGACATTCTAAAAAGAACTGGATAACCACCATAATTAGAACTCAAATCAAGAAGTTCTTTTTCATTTAAACTCATAACCAAATTGACAAATTCTTCATGAGTATATTCTCTCATTTTTTTATAATTCATTTTTAGCATTTCTTTCATTTAACATAAGATATTTATATATCTCACCCCAGTTATTTATATTGATAACATTATCTTTTTCCATCTTAGTTGCTGCATTGTTCTTAAAATATAAAGCACATACTCCATTATCAGCAGCATTAGAACAAATAATATCATCATCATCTATAATATAATCAACTTTTTCCTCTAAAATTTTTTCAATTTTACTGTGTTCATTATTAAATATTTTAATATCACCTAATCCAATATTTCCAAATGCTTTTTTAGCAACAAGTGCTTGATAATCAGTTCTAGCAGTAATAACCACAAAGTCATATCTTTCTTTTAACTTTTTTATTACTAGTTCAAACCCAGTCATAAATTTAGCAGTATCAATAATTTCTTTTACATTTTTATCACAAAAGTCTTGAATTTCTTCATCACTCCATTTATAACGTTTTTGAAAAGTTCTTTTACTGTTATCTATTAAAGAATCTCTTTTTAAAACATCAACGTCATACATCTCTGTATAAACACGATAGAGATTTTCTGAATCAAAAACTACACCATCTAAATCTAAAGCTATTTTTTTCATAAATATTCCTCCAATGCAAATATAGTATAACATATAAATAAACCATTCAAAAATAAAAAAAAAGAACTAATAAATAGTTCCAAACATTAATTATTTTTTTGGGATAATGAAACATCACTTTTTATTTTTCTAAAATTTTCCAATTGGCTTTCAAAGTTAGCATTTGCTTGCATCTTCACATCAACCTTTGAAAATACTTGTTGATATTCTCTAGAAAATTCTCCTTTAGCAACAGCTATATAATAATTTATTATTGCAATTCTTTCTTCATCAGTATTTCTTAAATAATCTTCCATACTTTCTTCATTAATTTCTACTGGACGAGCCATATTTGTAGCAATGCGTATTGGTTCTCTAGTAGCAAGTGAAACAAATTGCTTTAATATTCTATTATATGTTTCTTCACTTATAGGTTCAAAAGTCCCGGTTTTCCCGTTGAACGTATTTAAAAATTCACCATCTAAAGAAAGATCTGTAAAACTCAATCCACAGTAAGATGGTTCAACCCAAGATGTATCGTCAACAAGTTTACTTTCAATGCTGAATACTCTTCCTGTAGTCATCTCCTGAACTTTTGAGTTTCCTAAATACTTAACAGCAAAAAACACCTCTGAATCTATATTTCCAATAAAATCAGCTTTAGTTAAAAAAGGATATTTATATTGAACATCTCCAGTATTCTCAAAATCTTCATAATTATCATAGATTGTACTATATTGAAAATTACTATTTGTTATAAAAAATACATCCCCTACATTTATTTTATTTAAACATTTCATTCTAAACACTCCCCCTCAATTGAAAGCTAGTGTAACATTTACTTATGTAAATGTCAATGTTTAAACAAGAAAAAACGAACTATTTCTAGTTCGAATAAATCTTTAATGGTGTCAGTAAGAAGCAGGTTTAACAACTGCCAGGCAAAAAGATGATAGTAAGTAATAAACTTACTAACTACATTATATATATTAACAAAACAAAAAGAAAGTATTTTACATTACTTTCTTGAATTTTATTTACTATCATTATTGTTTTTTATTCTTAAAACAAGTTTAGGGCCATTAGTAGTTTTATCTAATTTTTTATCTACTTGTTCAATAGTAATAATGTGTTCTTCATCTATTGGAATACCATCTATTCTTAACCTTAAATCATATGTAGGCTTTTTCTCTATTCTTTGTTCTATATTTTTTTCTAAATCTTCAAAGTCCATATTAACAATTTCATCAAAAGACAACCCAATAGCTTTAGATATATTTTCTTTTGTTTTTTCACTTAATTGATATGGTTTATTCTCTATCTCAGCATCATTCTTTTCTCTATATTTTTTCACAAAATATGCTGTTCTAAACTCATGTTCAGAATCATTATTCAATATATAAAAATAATAGTTATATATTTGTTCAGGGTATATAGATAATAAATTCCACATTTGTAACTGATAAATATCTGTAGCTAATTTATTAATATTCCTTACATATATGTTATATTCCGAATATATATGTGAGTTTTCTTCGTCAAGCACATTAATATACGCTATTTTATAGTCTTGTGGTCTATAATATGGAATTCCAACTTGTTCACAAATTGTAGTAGGAAGAAGCTTAAGTCTTTTTATTGGAATATTAATATTCAATTCTAACCTTTGATTTTCATCAGATAATTCTAAATCTTCTATTTTTTCTTTTAATCTTCTAATGATAAATTCACAATCCTCTATACTAGTTTCCATAAATATTGATACAGCTCGTAAATACAAATTAGAATTAATCTGATCTTGAGTCAATGAATTAATAAAATTCTTTAATTCAATATATCTTTTTATTTTACTAATTCTTTTCTCATCAAAACTTTTATTTATTAAATGATCTTCTAAACCATAAGTACCAATAATTTTAAACAATTTCTTTTCTAACTTTTTATTTTCTCTTTTATAATAATCATTTACAAAAATTTTAATTTTTGTAAATCTATCAGAATGTAACTCATTTTGTTGAATTTGTCTTATATGTTCTTCAAATTCTTCTTTTGTAGGATAATTTGTATTTCTTCTTGCAAACTTATCTAATGCTTTATCTGAAAAACTATCATTATCACAACAATTTTTTTCAACTTCACAAAATTTATCATAATTCATTCCAAATGCTCTTTTATTCTTGAATTTTATTTTATTTTTAATAAGATCAATTAAATTCATATAAAACCTCCTCTTGTGACTTTTTACTGTATCACATTTTTTATTTTTTTACAAATTTCTTGTTTTCGATTATTTATTTTCAATCAAAACTCTATTATTTACACTTATTTTTTCTTGCAATAATTCTAATTCTTTAATACCATTATTATTTTTTAATATTTCCATTTGATTTCTAGCAGAATTATTTAAACTAATCAATCTTTCACTCTGTAACATACCGAGTTTTATAAACTCTGCATTTGTATTTTCTAAATTATTTAGTATTACTAAATGTAGTAAATCTGTATAGTCTCTAATATTTCCTTTTTTAGCAAGTTCTGGATTTTCTTGTCTCCATTCTTTAGCAGTCATTCCAAATAATGCAACATTTAATACATCTGCTTCTTCAGCATATACAAATTTTTTTTGTTCTTCCGTTAATGTAGGAACTATATAATTTTTAACTGCATCAGTATGAACTACATAGTTTAATTTAGATAATAATCTATTAGCATGCCATTCAATTTTTTGTTGATACATTTCATTACTTTTTAATCTTTCAAACTCTTTTATTAAATAAAGTTTAAATTCAGGACTTAACCAACTAGCAAATTCAAATGCTATATCAGGATGTGCAAATGTTCCACCATCATATCTTCCTGATTTTGAAACAATTCCAACTGCATTAGTTTCTTTAATCCATTTCTGTGGGGACATTTTAAATTTATTACTACCTGCTTCATTTTTAAAGGTAGCGAATTCGCCCCCTTTAAAATTTTTATTATTCATACTTTCCCATAGCCCTAAATAAGAAATAACTTCTTTATTTCTCATCCAATCTCTAATTGGAAGTCTTGGTTCTTCTGCATCAGCATATCTTGCTAAATCGGTAAGTGATATATAATCTACATCTCCAATTCTCATTATTCCTATTTTATTATCTATAACATTTATTTCAGTTTTTACTAAATCTTTTGACATATATTGCTCCTTTCTAAATAGTCAGACTAATTTAACTAATCGTTTTCTATATCAATTTTACCATAAAATTCAGTTAATTCTCTTTACAATTCAAAATCATCTTTATTTTTTTTATATTTCTTTTCAGTTATTATATTATTTTCTCTTAGATTATGCGTAACCCCTTTATATTTGTTTTTTAATATGTGATAAATTATAATTGCTTATACTTTTGAAATTTTTATTATTCTTATCAATAGCTTTTATATATTCTTTTTTATCAGAAAATATTATTAAACTGTTGTTTTAAGTTTTCTAATATTTCCTTAACATCATTTGACTTAACACTTTATCTACTTTTTATTTATTCTGTTTATTTTCTTATGTTAATTTTTATAATATTTTTTTAATTTATTATAAAAAAGCGAACTATTTCCAGTTCGAATAAATCTTTAATGGTGCCGACTATAGGACTTGAACCTACGACCTACGCGTTACGAGGGCGTTGCTCTACCAGCTGAGCTAAGTCGG